>Ga0214923_10000280_pt1 | contig 77605 bp, 117 predicted proteins | sample LL1510_MetaG_FD_177993 | JGI IMG/M metagenome (GOLD analysis project Ga0214923, IMG submission 177993) | Freshwater microbial communities from Lake Lanier, Atlanta, Georgia, United States - LL-1510 | ecosystem: Environmental > Aquatic > Freshwater > Lake | place: USA: Georgia | collected...
TCTGTATCCATTGCTTCATAGTCAGTATATAACTGAATGCGAAGTGTTTGGTAGTTCATCGTTGGATTATACGGCATATTAGCTCCGTAGCGATGTAACTTAGTAAATCTATCTATTAGGGCATTTGTCTTTACGTTACCGTAGGCTTGTATTCTATCTACGTCTACAACTTTCAATTGGTTTCCACCTACGTTACGAATGATTACATCCGTGGAAAATAGGCGCTTTAGTTTACCAAATAAGCCGGGATCGTTTTGTTGTTCTGCCATTATGTGTTTTTATTATATCAATAAATATTTATTAACCTAACAACCACGTCATATCCTCAACACCATATTGTGTTTCCATTTGGTATGGGTTAGGTGTGCCGTTAGGCATTGTTGGTCCTAAACTTGCTCCACCGCCTGTACTAGATATTCCAGCTAGTGCGGCACGGGCTGAGTCTAAACCTTGCATATGGTATTTAACTCCAGTATCGCGAGTAAATAATCCCATTCCTAAAGCCATTACTAAGTCATCATTGTATCCGTTTTGTGCTTGTGCTTTACCATTTATCCAAACAAATACACGTAATTCTTCTAATAATCTTTTAGAATGGAATATAAAATGCTTATCTCGAATGTATGACTCCATCTTTGAAATAACAAGTGGTCTTGTTTTTACTGATGTAGTAAATCCAGGAACTGTTTGTTCAGCTTCTATTTTAGATATCCATTTATCAGCACTAATATCACCATGTATTTTAGGAGAATAATGTAGGTTTTGGTATCCTTTTTCAATGATAGTGTTTATAACATCCCATCCTATGTTTGCATTTTCTACTACTAGTAAAGCATTATTGTATTCAGCTGCTACTGACACTAACATATTACCAAATGTACGAGTATCTACTTGCGATTTATATTCAGCAACTTGCTCACAGCTTTCCACATCAATGATATGAAATGCAGAGAAATCACTACTGTCACCGCGAGCAACGTCAGCACATACGATATAAGACTTAGCATAATCAGAATACTTCCAAATCCAAAAGTCACCACCCATAAAACGACGTTCAATAGGGTCTTGTATAAAATTTTGCTCATAGAATGTTAATGTGTCTGGTTCAACTAATGAATTACCTGATCCTAAAAAGTCACAATCATACTCTTGAGCAAATTCACGTGCAGACATGTTTGCTCGTTCTGTTGCTTCCCAATCTCCTACTCTATCAGGATGTAAATCCCACTTTAATTTTATTGCTTTAAAATCACCTTTACCTTGCTCGGATTCAGTATACATTCTATGAAACCAATTACCAACGCCATTTGGTGATGATAATGCAATAATACCACCTCCGGTGGCAATCGTTGGTTTAATACTGGTGTATATTTTATCTATACCCTCAATAAACGCAGCCTCATCTATAAGTAATAAAGATACAGCATACGATCTACCTGCATCTGATGCGGCGGATGTTGCTACAATTTGAGAGTTATTTGCTAGTCTTAGTGATAATTTATTATCGGAAAGTGGTTTAACATTTCCTTTTAACCAGCTAGGTAAGTTATTGTACATAAACTGTACTTTTTCGACCATACCTTTGGCTGTTTCCTGTTTAGTTGCTATACATAACACAGTTTTATCCTTATTAAACATCATTATCCATAAGGAAAATCCAGCTGTTAATGTTGATATGCCTAGCTGTCTGGATTTATTGATGATAGTGAATCTGTTATTTCTAAAATCATTTAATACACCTTCCTGGAATGGGTATAAATGGAATAATACACGACCTTTAACCGGATGGGATATATAACAATATTTGCGGAAGAAATATACAGGGTCAGTAGCGCATTTAATGTATTCCTGCTTTATTATGTCTTTTATATTAGCTTGTTGAGTGCTCATGTATATAAATATATAAAAGAAGTCCAACCTTATGGGTTGGACTCAGAACTATAATACTGAGATTATAGCGGGGCATGTTTCGCATTGGTCTAGAAATGCTTAACGGTTGTGTTCCTAAAGGTAGCACACTTATTTTAAATTTAAATCTTTTTGATTTAATTTATATGTTAGGGTTAGAGAGATTCAATATCAAATTGATCTAAAATTTCTTCTAATTGTTGTGTTGCAATTTGTAAAGCTTCTGCTTCAGTTGCTGCTCCAAAAGCAGGACCTATCTTAATTATTCCCGTTACTTTAAATTCATAAGTATCCATTAAAGCACCTTCATTAATTCCTGCTAATTGCTGCATTCTTTTAGTTTCGTTCATTTTATTTTATTTTACTAATGTCAAATATCCTAAACCACCAATGATGATAAAGCTAGCGATACGTTGGAATTTAGATTTTACTTTTAGTTTTGTATTTTCTATTTTTAAAACATTATATTGTTTCTGCCAACCTTTGATTTGAACATCTTGGTTGCCAATAATAGCTTTAAAATTTACTTCTTTAGATTGATATTTAGATATTACACTATCTTTAACTACTAGTCTAGAACTATCTAATCCTATAATAGTATCTTTAATCTTTATTAATTCTTTAGCGCCATCTAATTCTACTAAATCCTTTGCGGATGCTACTAATACTGGTTTAGCCACTACTAGTGGAGTTGATGTTGTATCAGCTGGGTAGCGGTTATTATAGAAATGTACTACTTCATTATCATGCATTAAATCAATAATATTTTTCTTTGATTCAACGTATTTAATAACAGTTGTTACTTTAGTTTTTTGATGTAATACTTGATCATTCAATTCAGCATCAAGAATATTTAAATCGTTAATTACTGAATCATCTTTAGCAATAGCTACTTTTAATGAATCATTTGCATGGTTTAAGCTATCCATCTGTGCGTTGAATGCTTTGTCGCTAACTGTATCGCTACATTTTTCAAATACAACAAAACAAATTAGTACTAATGTTAGGATAGGGAATATTAATTTTTTCATATATTATTTTTTTATACCTGCGTAATATTGCATTTTACCAATTGTCCATTCGTCTAATGGCTCTACTTCTAAATCTTCAGGCTTAATTACTGGTGCTACTGGTTCTTCTTTCTTTAACTTAGCTTGTAAGTATGGAGATGTAGCTACTAAAGCTGCAATTCTTTCTTCTAATGATGCTTTTAAATCAAGTAGACGTTGTAGTTCAGTTGATGGTTTATCGGATATATCTCCCATCATTCCACCGCTTCTACCTTTTCTTAATTTTGTAATATTGCTTTTAGTAGAATCTAAACGTTGTTTTAATTCACCATATTTCATCCAAGCTTCATAATCTTCGTCTGAGATACTACTAACAGGTGCATCACTTTTTTCCATATCATCTACAGTTGGCTCTTCATCATCGTTAAAATCTTCTTCACCATTTGCATTTGGTTCATTATCAAAATACATTGATAATGGATTTTCAGCGTTACCCATAAACATATCTTCTGGTTCAGTTGCTTGTACTGGTGCCGTTTCACCTGGTGCTACTGGTGCTTCTTCTTCACCCCCTGCTCCTAATTTAACTAATATACCAGCATCTAATAAACCATTTACTAATGCGTTTGCTATTTGAGGACGAACAAAGCCAAATTGTGCTTGTAATGCTGTTTTTTCAGCACCTGGATTAGCACGGAAAAATTCAATAACATCAGATAATGGAGTTCCGCTTACACGCTTAGTAGCGTATTGAGCTGAGTCAACATTTGGATCAGCCAATTTAAATCCTTTAGCGATACGAGCCATTTCATCCATTTCACCTTCAGGGATTGTATCTTTACCAGAAGAAATATTTGCTTTTTTAGCATTTAAAGCTACTATTTGTTTATTAATAGCATTTAATTCTGCGTTTTTAGCATCATCTGCCACGTCTTCATTTAAAACGCTAGCAATAGCTTCTTGTACTAATCTCCTAAGTTGTTTGGCTTTCATTGTCTTTAATTCAGTTATGTTTATGTCCATAAATATTTAGCTTATGTGGGAGATTATAGTAGCGATACGTTCTTCGGTTGTACCTTTTACTGTTAATAAATTTTTGTGTTTGTATTCGTTTAACATTTCACGTATTGTATGATCAATTTTATTGCGATAATCAGCATCAATAGTACGAACACCGTTATCTTCTATATCAACGCCTTCTGGCGATACATAAATTATTAAATCATATTCATCACGTAGCGACATTAATAATTCAGTAAAATATCGCTTATTAGTCCAACCAATTGATTCAGCACTTAACGTAAATGCACATACATCATATACTGTTCTATCAGTAATAATATTTTCCTTCATCAATTCAATACTACGTTCAGCAGCGAATGTCAATTGACCTTTTAATGTAGAGTCTGTATTTAATGTAATGCCTTGATCACGTAAATATTTGCTACGTTCTACTGCTATTTCATAATCCTTAAATTGCTCTAATTCTTTTAGTGCATTTACTAATGTAGTTTTACCAACACTGATTGTTCCTGTTAATCCAATCTTCATTATTTATTTGTTTTAAGTGCTTGTGCTTTATTTATTTTACGCATACTACTTGCATAACGTTTTTGTTCCTTCTGCATTTTAGCCCAGTTTTTATCAGCTCCATTTTTATACTTAATGTCAACTGATATTGGTCCATTAGGATGTTTATCTAAATCATATACCCATGTTTCAGTTACATCTTCACGATCATATATTTTAGTGTATTTACGTGGTGATTCCTGTGGTGCTATTTCTGCTGGTCTGCCTCTTCTTTCTTCCATAACTTTTATTTAGATAAATGTAAAATAGGAGCCTTGCAGCTCCTATATTTTATGCTCTTGCGCCTGATGCTTTACCAGCAGATGTTTTGTGCCATGGTTGACCATGGACATCTTTTTTCTTTTCTTCCCACTCTATTTTAGAATGTTTAATACCAAACAAGTAATATTCGGCTTTACGTTTATTACCTTGTGGTAGGAAAGCTACTGAATCCCAGTTATGCATTTTATTTATTCCTCCTATATTTACATAATAAGCTATAGTTCCATCTTTTGCCTTAAGGCGTCTTGTTTCCATTTATTGTGTTTTATTTTGTTAAAAGATTTTCTGCAACATATAACCCATGTGCTCCTGATACTGTAATACCTCTAGCGCTTAATGCATCACCTACAAAGTGTACATTTGGGTATTCGTTTAATGATAAATCTGTATAGTTTACTAGTGGTTCTGGTGATAAGTATTTTACTTCAGGAATATACATTCCCCAATCATTTTTAAATTTAAATACTTTATTCATATCAGCAATAAAGTTGATAATATATTCAGCATATTCACCCATAGCATCTTTAAAAATATCCAAAGAATCTACTTTAAGTGCCATTACCCATTCATTTTCAGATGTTTTACTTACCATCTTATCTTTATTAGGAGAATAAAATATACCTGTTGGTCCTTTTGATGATTGTCCTCCCTGACATTTTTGTACTACATCTCTACTCCACTTAAATGGATCTTCAATACCCTTAATTTCCATTAAGATACCAAAGTTAGTCATATCATTTCTAAATTCTTCACCCTTTTTAGCATGACCATTATAGCTAATATTACCATATGTTTCTTCTACTGCTACATAAGCAGCATTATTATTAGTACAGAACGAGCGTATAGATACATCATCATATTTCTGATAGAGCTTAAAATCATAAGATACATCAATTAATTTTTGAAAATATTTTTGCGGTGCTTCAAATCTAACACCAATTTGTACTGCTTTAGCTTCGGTTGGTAATTTGTATTTGTCTGATAGTGCTTGAGCAAAATCAATACCTGATTTACCTACAGCAAATATTAATTCATCATATTTTTCTCCAAATTCATTACTAATAATTGTTTGGTTTTCAAAATCAATATCAGTAATAGTATTATTCCAACTAAAGATAACACCTTTATCTAACAAATATTGATACCAATTTTTAGCAATCTCATGTAAATAGTTTGAACCAATATGCCACACAAGCGACATACGTAAATCGAAATACGGTTTAATAAAGTCAGGTTCTTCTTTAGGATCAGAACATGAAATATCTTCTGGTTTAGGGTGAAAACGAGTAAAATTAGCTACTACTTCATTCATTAATGATGTAGCTTTTTCTTCACCACAATACTTAGATAGTTGTCCACCTTGTACTGTTGATACTACTAATTTACCATCTGACCATCCACCAGCACCTAACATGCCCGTCATTACTTCTTCAGGTAAACGATTAATTGGATCGTTGCCTTTGTCTATAATGGTTATATACTCACCTGGATAGCCGTTGTCTACTAATTTAGTAGCAGCATTAATACTGGCCACACCTGCTCCAACAATAACAATTTTTTTATATTGTTTAGTTGGTTCAGATACTGGCTCTGGCTGGGCTATAGGGGTTTTTACTATTGTTGATTGGTTTTTAGCTGTATTCAGCATATGCTGAATGTTTTGTGAATTTTGGAATGCTCTTTTCATAGTGTAAATGTAATATTTTTATTTTGCCTTTTCAAATGAGAGAAGGCCCATCAATTAAGATGAGCCACTACTTCAATTATTTTATTTCGATGCGACTAGGCAATGAATCTAGTCTATATGTTTAGTACTCTACATCAGGAGGAACAACAAATGAAATCATTATATTTGTTCCGTCACTTTTAAAAGTAATATTACCATATCCTTCTTCAGAATAGTCAAGAATAAATGGAGAAATTTTTAATTGTTCTATTGCTTTTTTAAATATATCTGCATCATCATAATACTCAGGATTTCCAAAGTCATCATTTTCCATTGTAAATGTATGAGTTTTTCCTGGCTCTTCTTCAAATGTATCTCCTCCTTCTAAGTATACTTCAAAATGATATTTTAAGTATTTTTCAACATCATTAGAAACATTTTCATTTAATTCAGTTTGACTATTAATTTTATTTATAAATCCATTAGCCTCTTCTTTAATTTGAAGCATTAGTGAAAGAAAATAATCCTTTCTATCACTTTCAAAACGCCCAATAGATTTAGGTATAATATTTTTAGAAATTTTACGAAATTCTTCCATTGTTTGAGCTATTTTATTAAATATAGCAATTTTTTCTTCTTTTGCTAATTTTTCATTTAATTGATTTTCATTAATTAATCCAGCTAATTGCTGCATTCTTTTGATTTCGTTAAGTTGTGTTTTCATATTATTTTATCTAATGGGTTAAATTGTGTCATCGTCTTCTGTTATTTTTTTGCTTTTTTTAGATTCAATACCAAGTAATCTATTGCCGTTTACAAATAAATTATTTCCTTTTATTTGTCCAAAAATTGGGGTTAATTGACCTTCTTTTGAACGTAATTTACTTACAACTATATCCGATGGTTCTAAATACAAATCATTTTTATATATAACAGCCCACCATTGTACTTTTTCAATTTTCTTAGCAATTAATTTATTAATACCCTCCTCGCCATCTATAAATTCATCAACTAATTTTTCAGTATCTCCATCAGGTAAATAGGGAGATATAACATTATATATATTTTCTAATGCTTTAATATTTGTATCTTTTCCTATCTTAAGTAGCTCTTTTAGATCACTTTGAAATTCAGGGGTTTTTATAAAATCTAATAAACCTTGAAGACTATCTCTACCTAAACCTGCTGTAAATTTAACATCAGTTAATATTATCAGTAAATTAGTTATTGTTTTAAATCTTTTTAATTCATCCGAGGGTAATGCTCCAAAATCTAAACTACTAATTTGTGAATAGTTTTTAATAGATACACCTGTATTATTATCAATTTTAACATCAGCTTCAGCATCATCTCCTTTTGCTACACCACCTTTAGCTTTACCACTATACATTATAGCAAACCATAGTTCTGAGGGTTCACCATTTTTTATCTTAATAAAAGACATTATTAAATTAAATAATGTACCTTCAATACTTTGAATGGAAGATTTACCTGCTGTTAATGATCTATTGCCTGATGTTTTTATTATATTAAATAATTTATCTTTTTCAGGAGATTTTTGAATAGCATTGTATAATGAATCTAAACCGGTAATAATTTGTTTTTCAACTGCATATTTATTTAGAACAAACTTAGTAAATTCTTTAGGTGAATCAGTAAATGTAGTATCTGCTGGTTTAGCTTTAGGCTCAGTAATTTTATCCTGCTCTAAATCAACACCATTCTCTTCTAATATAGCATTTAATATTGCTACTTTAGTAGGATTATTTAAATCTACAATCCCATCGCTACAGCGATAAGACCATTCACTTAATATTTTATCTATAACTGTCATATTATGCTTCTGCTGGTGGGGTTTCTTCTTCTGCGGGTGCCGCTTCTGGAGGTGTTGGTTCAGTATTTGCTGCTGTTAAGTCAGGACCTAATTCAGCTGCTGATGTACCTGGTGCTTCTGGTTCAGCTCCTGTTTGTTCTTTACCTTCCGCTGGTGCGTAATTTAATTCTAACAAATCAGCTACTGATTGTGATGCACGCTCTAATTCACCTAAATTTATAGGATTGTATTGTTTGCCTGCTACCTTAACACTAAATTGGGTTTTACCAAGATATTTAATTGTAAAGTCTTGTCCATTAACCAAATCAACTTTAAATGTTGTTGGTTTAGGAGCGATGATATTGATTGCGTTAACGTAACTACCAAAAGCTGGTGACATTAAGTCCTCCATTACTTTTTTTAAACCAGGGAAGCGATACACTAGGTACATTGCTTTCTCGGCTTTTTGTGTTGCTACTTCTTGCTCTTTTAAAGCTTTCTTAACAGCAACTTTAATATATTTTTCTAATAATAATTGTTTATTCATTATTTAAATTATCTTTCGGGATCAAACTGATCAGCCGCTGTTTCATCGTCTATATCTTGTTGAGTTGGTACTCCGTATTTCATTACTTGTTCCATGTATGATTTGGCATCTTCCATATCATCTCTATCCAGGTTAGCTTTAAGATATAAACGTAGTTCATTATCATTAAGTGGATCCATGCTATAGCGCTCACGAGGTGAGAAGGCTTGTTTAAAAGCAGGGTCTCTTCTATATTGTACTATCCAGTTAATATCTTCAGGATCACCCTCTTTAAAGCTATAGCCTCCAAATTCATTTAAGATACCAGCTAATTGCTGCATTCTTTTAGTTACGTTTTCATAAATTTCTCCTTCAACTGATTTTTCAGTCATGTATTCAGACACGCTATGAATATAATCTGATGCTAATGTAATGTACGATGATACCCAACCTGGTAAATTTTCACCTGGTTCAATCATTTGATATAATTTTGCTCCGTTCATAAGCATATCGCGTAATTCACTCTTAGCCATTGATGCTTCGTGGTCTTCAGTTTCATCTATATTAGCCGCTATTGCCTTACGACGATTAGCAAGATATTTATCTGTTTTATCATTGTCAATACCATTATTATTAATATCGGCATCTTCCTGACCTACTTTATCTAATAATTCGGATAATTTTATCATTTTAAAAAGCGTAATTTATAAAGTGTAGAAGTAATTAAAGCAACAACTTCGTCAATTTGATTTTGAATATATGTGTCTTGTGGGAGCATTTGTCTACTTTTTTCAACATATGTATAAAGTACTTCAAAGTATGCAATTACACCTTCACAGTTTTGAAATTCTTGTAAAGCTATATTACCATATCCTTTAATAATACCGTATTTTCCTTGGTATGATTCTACAATGCCATCAGTAATACCTACTATTTCATCATAATATACATTCAATGCTGAATGTTCAGCAAATGAATCTGTTTGAAGGTGAAATACATGGGCTTGTGTACGTGATGCAAACAGAGTTGATATGAATTGCCCTATGATTGAATTACTTTCCATTTTTATTTTATAATTTTATCATTGTATTATTTTTTTAATCACCGTGATATCCTGTGGAACTGTAACCTGGATCCCAAGGACCACTTTTAAATTCTGGTTGTGCACTAACAGCACCTAAATATTCCTTTCCAAAGTTTTTATATGGCCAATATGGTCTCCAACTACCGTAACTGCGGTTTCCCCAAGAGTAATCTATTCCACCTCTTTCATCTTCTTTTCTAGTTCCTTCTGTTGAAGTCATTTTTGGAAATCTTGCTTTCATGGTATTTTCCCATTCTTCAAAATTATTAGTATAATCAAAATCTCCACCCTTTGCTAATTCTTCTTTTAGTTTAGCTTTTTTTTTAACTACTTTTTTAAGTATAGCGCCTGCTACTTTCTTACCAGCTTCTTCTGAACCATATTGTTTAGCAGCAGATTTAGCAATTTTTTCAAATCCTTTACCTGGTTTGCCTATGTCAGTACCTTTTTTAAAGCGAGCTTCTTCCATATTTCCAATACCCATTCCAAAATCCTCACCTTGTTTTATTTTACCTGCTTTTCCAGCAGCTTCAATTTTATCAAAATCTGGTTGTGTAGATACTCTCTGTCCTTTTTTAAAGTCTTTACCATCTAATGTAAAATCCTTTTTAATGACTATAACCTGTCCTTCTTCAAGATCAGCTTTTTCTTTTTTTTCATCTACCATTTTCTCTTGACCTGGAGCTGGAGTCATACCGATCATTTCTTTGATCTTATTCTTTTGAGTTTCAATTTTGCCTTTAAGTTCTTCGATTTTAGCGTCGATGCTTGCTTCTAATGCAACACCACCAGCTTTAATTTTATCTAATTCTTTAGCGAATTTAGATAAGTTAGCAAATTCAACTTCAGTTTCAGCTGTTTTTTCAGCGAATTTAGCAGCTTGAATTTCTTCTTTCATTTGCTCTAAGGCAGCTAATTCTTTTTTAAGATCCATTAATTTACCAGAACTTTTTGGTAATTTAGCGGCTTTTTCTGCTTTAGCTTCTGTTATAAGTGTGCGTACAAATAGACGCATTGCTGATTGATTCATGTTTATAGTTTGTTTTATATGTATAAATATTAAATATTTTTGGTTTCATTAATGTGCTGTTGTATCATACTACGTACCTCATCTAAATGACGTGGATGTTGAGTTACATATTCACGTACAATATACGAACGGACTTCTGCCAAATTGCGATTTTGCAATGCTGACATTAATTCGGATGGTGAATTTATTGGGATCATTGTATTTCCATTAGCATTACCTAATAATATATAGTTTCTATTTCCTGGTTGTACATTGATAGATGCTATTATTTGTTGGTTAGCTAATCTAATTATATATATTTTACTATCTCCTACAGCTATTACTCTACCTACACGACCTGCCGCTCCTAATTGATTATTACGGCGAGCCGCACCTCTATCACCATTTGGATCAACACGTACACCATTAGTAACATTTAATCTTCTAAGATCAGCTCTTGGTAAACGTAAAAATGCTACATCCAATCCTATTTCATCCATTGTATTAGCAATATTGATATCACCAGCTGCTGCCGGTTGAGCTACACGTGGTGTATTAGGTTGACCTGCTGGTCTACCTCTTCTGCCAGTTGCTGTAGTAGCTTGTGTTGCAGGTAATGCTCCGCCTAATATAATTGAAGCGGTATATGATGTTAAATTAGCTTTTACTAGTTTGCCTGTATCGGATAGTTTAAGGCTTTCTCTAGGATTTGTTCTATTGACTAGATATGCATTTTCATTATATATTTTAGGGACATATCTACTAGTTGAAGATATTGGTGGTTCAAGACGTACAACTTCTTTTTTAATATTGAAAGATATGCCTGATTTTAATATAAGTAATAATGTTTCTTCAGTAAGAGATTTACCTTCACTTCTTAAATAATCAAAATATGATTGAAAGTAAGGTACTGTTGGAGAAGCATAGACATTAAATATTCTCCAATCACCATTTCTTCCAAAGGCCTCTATAGGTTTATATGAATAACGGTCGGGGTTATTTGGAGTTTCAGAAGCCCAAAAGAAATTATTATCACCTTCGCTTGATGTTAATAGTACTGCGGCTCCTCCACCAATATATTTCATTCTGCCACTATATGGGGTTGCATTTACAATAGATAGTAATGCATCTTTATCTACAGAAGTAGGTATATCTTTAGGTTCTGATAGTAAATTTATTGCGCTTTCTTGAAAGCCTTTATTATCTTCCATTCCAGCAAATACTTTCTGTACTTCTTCACTATCAAATGGTATTTGTGTTATTTTATCTCCTTCTATTTTATATGAAGCGAATGAATTTGAATCTAATAAAATATCAACACCGTCTACATTCTTAACTACCATAGCAGAATCAGAATCGGTTTTAGCGTTTTTAATAACATTATTAATAACTTCTTTATCAATAATTTCGTCTGATACTAGTTTTACTAGACTTTTAAAAGGTATTTTATCTAATTCAGTATAATCAAGTAAGAATCTTGATGTACGCTTGTTTAATTTAACGTTAGGGAAATCATCATCAGCTTGATATAAACTAATTTTAATATCATCTCCTAATGTTAATTTAACAATAGTGGAACCATCTTTAGTAACATATAATCTTTCATCATTATTAAGATCCCATTTATTAAATTTAACTAATAGTTTTTTAACATCAAATGGAATAGTGTCTGCACTTAGATATTTTAAATTAATTGTATCTCTCATATTTGCTATGATCGATTTAACATCTTGATTTGAAAACTTATCTAAATATGATACTAATGTTTTACTGCTTATAATACCAGCATTAGTAGAAATAAATGTAGCAACTTGAGGGTATTTCGGTAAATATTTTTCTACAAATTCATCATTAGTGATATCTTTAAATAAGTCTTTACCTTTTCTAACAACTAAATATTGTTCTTTTACAGTATATGGAAAATTAGACCATTCTCTAATTGTTACTGGGTTGGTTTTATATGTTTGGTTTATTTTTTCACTAGACGATAATGGAATATATTTAAATATGTTACGTAATCCTCTAATTGAAGGGAAATTTTGTTCAACAAAGCTAAATGGTTCCCATTTATCCCATTCGGTACCTCTACCACCAACGTCGTTATTTGATCTGTCTGATGCTTTATAAGTATCATCCTTACCAACAACAACAACGAAGAAACTCTTACGATCGCTATCAGGTAAATTTGTATCTTTAACTAAATAAAATGTTGGATTCTTTCTATTGTCATCGTAACGATAGTTACCAAATGATCCTCGGGTAATACACCACTTTTCACCAGCACCAAAAGTTAAACAGTTATTTTCTTTAGAACCATTATATATAATTAAACCATTTTCATTGTAAACAATATCTGGTGTGGTATCAATAGCGTCTTCTGGTTCTGCTACACCTTTAGATGATGTAACTAATTTGATTAATTTAGATAAAGAGTATTTACGTAAATCTTTTTCAGTTACTTTAGGTGAGTTTTTTAAAGAATCAAAACGTTCAATATATGCTTTTAATTGAGCATCCGTAATTTGAATATTTAAATCGTCAGCTTCATCTTTAAATTGAGCCATTAAACGATTTATTTCGCCCTCAGAATATTCATTCAAAGGGAATAAATTGTGTGTTACGTGGATTATAAATTTATCTATTGCTCTCATAATTATATTTTACCATTTGCGACATGACCAATAATTTGCTTTAGTGCGTGGACCTGGATTGTCACAATGGTGTCTTGCTCTATATGCTTTGCGGCGTGTAGGATTATTCTTTTTAATATTCATCCCATGAGCGCCAAAATTTACTTTAACAACTCTTCCTGATTTAGGGTCTTTAACATATACCTTAAACTTTTTAATATCGCCTTGCATTGGTTTGCCTAATTGTACTGAGTGGCCATGGTATTCGGCTTCATAAACACAACTGCAATTAGCTTCTGCTAATCTTTTATTGTGTTCTTTTATAAATTGAAGGAATTCTACTACGTCTTGTTTATTTTCAACGTCATATTCATCTAAATCGTCATTGTAGTGATAGCTATTATCAAATCCACATTTGTGGCACATATATTTATCTCTTCCACCGTCTTCTGATTTCCATCTCCAACCACATTTTTCACATTCAATAGTTTTATCTTCGCCTATGAAAAATGCTTCACTTAATATGTTGCGAATAAATTGTTTTAATTCTGTAGGTTTCATATTTTTATTTATTATGTACTTTTGCTTTTTTAGTGTTAGGTACAAACTGTTTATCAGATGCTACTTTTTTCTTTGCTGTAGCAGCGCGTTCAGCTTTAGTTAAACTATTTGCTTTAGCACGAGGTAAACAACGAGTTGTTTTATGTCCTTTTTTCATTGTACCACAAGGACCAGTTATATTGCCTGCTGTATCAATACGAACCCAATCTTCTGTTTTAAACCAATCATGTAATGATTCATCTAAATCGTCTTCTTCCATTAATCCTTTACACACTTTAACAGCACGACCAGAAAGATAAGCTGATGGTTTTTCACCAGCAGCTCTACGGCGGTTATAATAAGCTTTACCTTTAGGGCATAGCTTCTTCTCAGCTAAGATGTCTTGTAATATTTCTGTTAATTTAACCATTTATTTATTTTTAGGAACCCACCAAATACAAACATACTTAGTTGGTTCAGTTGGTATTTTTCCGTCTCCGTTCCAATTAATATAATATTGACCTTCACACAATTGTGTTTCAGAATTCCATTTAGCACAATTAGCACACATTGCCCCACCTTCCGGTACTTTTTTAGCCGGTTTGAATCCATCTGGGAATTCTAGTGGTTTTGGTTCTACTATTTCGGATAATTTAATCATGTTATATTCTTTGTCCTTGGTAAGCATTAATATCTGAATCATCACCAGCGTATGAGTTACTTATACCTGAGTTAACAAATGTAGGTGTACCCGCTTTAGCGTATGTTGCTTCATGTTTATCACTCGCTGCATCTGCATGTCCTATTATAGCAGAGACTTGAGAAGCAATAACTTCAGGGTCATTGCTAGATAATGCTGTTTCAGCACATTTTATAATGGCGTTAAAATGATCACGCCAGTGTGTATAGCTAGATGTATCTACATCTTCGTTAAGTAAATCTATTAGCTTAATCATTTAGCTAATTTTTTATTTTCAGTAGTTAAAAACTCCACTTTAATGCGTAGTTCAGCTACTTCAGAAGTTAGTTTTAAGACTAAACTACGTAAGTCATCTTTTTCTTTTCCAGCGGCTTCTAGTAATGCTTCTAACTTAGATATACGATCTTTACAATCGTTACGAATAAAATCGTCATCTCTTTCTCTATGCATGGCTCTTTTTTCATAATAACGAAAAGCTTGTGTACCACCTAAAACCGTTATTGCCGTGATCAATACTGACCATATACTGTTGTTATCCATGTTAGGTTAAAGAAAATATTAGTGAATTATTGCTAATAAATATTATACTTTTATAGCATCCTTGAGCTTCTGTATGTATTCTTGTATTTCCTGTGTAGTTCTATTCATATCTATACCTTTACCTTTCCAGGTTTCAATATCACCCGCTTCTGTAACGAAAGATTCATCATGTTGGTCTATTAATAATTCTAACAATACACCTTCCATTTCCTTAATGTGAACTGCTACACCTTGATTAATTATATCACGTTCATATTGTTCGTATTCACCTGTAAATTTTAGTTTAGTTTCGTGTTTAATAACACAATCAAAACATATCTGATGGATAGAATACATTAAGCGATTCAAACGGATATCTTGCATTGGTGCTTTACATTTAGGACAGCATAATGGCATTACCACTAATCGTTTAAGTTCGTCAAAGCGAGTAACGGTTTGTTTTAAACCATTTTTAATGGTCCATACTTTACCACTATTTTCCCAAACGTCACCTTCTTGATAGTCGGATTGTATTTTAGTATACCCTATTTGAGTAGAGGTTTTGGCGCCATAGTCTTTAGTGATTATGTTGCGCATTCTTTGCACATCGCGCCCCTTAAAGTCCTTTATAAGCTTAGATTCAGCCATAACTATTTTTTATTTTCGTAGATATTTTCGTTGTTTTTACCGAATTTCCTTAATAATATACCGGCTTGGGCATTTGCTTCATTCTCAATTTCTGAGCCTGTATCGCCACTATTATAATCAATACGTCCATCTTCATCTTGTTTACGATGAACTAATTCGTGTGCTAATGTACGTAATACATCAGCCATATTTCTATTTTTAACATATAACCATATTTTACCATCATTTGGATCAAATGTGCCAAATGTATGGTGAGATTTAGCAGTATTGGTATTGTATGATAATGTTAATCCCTTTGGCATTTTTGTTATTCCTAGTTCCTTAACAGCAAATTTAATAAATTCTTTTATTATGTTTGAATTTATTTTTTTATCTAAACCTTCGTTTATATTATCTTGTTGTTTTGATATTATTATATAAGGTTGATCTATTTCATCTTTTACTTGAATATTAAAATCGTTTTTAGATAATTTATTGTTTATTAATGCTCTAAATAATCTATATCTAGTATATCCAGCCGGTTGAATTAATATTTTGTTATGATTTGGTAATACTTCATTTAAGAATATTTTAAATACAGTATTCATAACTTTAGGGTTATAATGTTTTACATTATTGAATCCTAACATTTTACCATTTTCATCTACATTATAAAATTTAAATTCAGTTAAATCGCCTTGTTGTTTTGTTTTTGCAATAACTTTAAAATTATCTATATCATCATGAAAAATAAAAAAATTATTATTTCTAGAATAATCATAAACATTATCTAAATTTATTTGATATTCGGAAATCATTCCATAATGTGCTATATCAGATTTAATATCTTCTTGTATTTTTTTTGAATAAAAATTTTCCTTTACTACTACAGGATATTCAACTGGTACATTAGTTTTTAAATTTAGTGTGCCTTGTATTACTGAAGGAATTGAGCCTAAAGCTCTATATAACGATAATACTACTTCTCCACCAACTAAATAATATTTGTCTTGAGCGTAGCATAATACAAGTGGTAATGGCATTTCCTTACCCGCTTTAATAAAATCAATGTATGGTTTAGGATTAATACCTAATTTTAAAGAGTGTTGAATAGCGTCATCTAATGTTTTCATTTTATATGACTTACTATTTTCTAATTTAGACCATATATCATCATTTAATACTACTTCTCTACCAGCATCAAATGCATACTCCATATCACTAATAGGTAAATTAAAGAAATACGAGGCTTTCTCTATTTTATTTCTATTTTGTAATATATAATCTTGATAGTCGTCTTGTTCAAACTCAAGTGGAGGTGATTCTTGTAGTGGTGCTTCAGGGGATGGAGCAGTAGGAACGGGTTCAGATGGTGTTTCTGGGGTAGGAGCGGGTTCCGCTGGTTTACCTAGAGCTGCCATAAATTCTTCTACAGTAATGCCTTCAGGTAAATATCCTTGAATTTCTTCATCATTGTTATCTTTTAATAACGCCATTCTTAATCCAGTAGCATTTACACCTTCTATTTCACCTGCATCAAATATAGTTACGTTTGGATATTCATTCATTGTTTTATACCTATCTATTTCTCCTTTACCAAATGCCACTAAAAAATTAGTACTAGGATTTTCTTTAACAACATCATACGTTTCTTTAATAGGTGTAATTTCTGATATTTTTATTTCAACTGAGCCATCTAATTTAGTCTTATATAAATTCCATATAGCAACACTTTCATCGGCTGTAATACCTTCACGTGTTTTAGGTGATATTAATATTACTACTTCATCTGCTCGTTGTAATAATTGTTTTACTACATCGAAATGACCTTTATGAGGTGGTTTAAACGCTCCGGGAAATAGAGCAATTGTTGTTTGATCTGCTTCAAGTAGTGTAGAAGCTAAATATTTTCCTAAATTAGTTTCAGCTAATGTAGAATTTACTTTATCTAATGCTTTTTGTTTGTTGTCGCCTTTAGGCGTGCCAACTTCACCGCTTTTAATAGATACCATAGAGTTAAATATTCCTTTTATACGGTTTTTAGAGCGTAGATTTTGTAATTTAGATGATAAATCATTTAATAAATCTTCCCAGCTACCGTCTATATTGTAATTTGTAAATAGTTTTTTAATACTAGACCAATTGCTAGTTTTCCATACGTCTGTTTTGTCTGTTTCTTTAAAATTATCTAGTGTTACTATACGTAATGTTAAACCGGCACTTGATAAATTAAATTCATACTCTTGATTGGGCTCAAGTGCCGGAATATTTTTAATCCCCATGCGAGCAAATATACTCTTAGGATCTTCCTCTAAACATATGGTTTTAGCTAATCCTAGCATTAAACCTTGTATCTCAGCAGGATAGTCTAAAAATTCTTTTTTAAATTCAGCTTCTTCATTACTAATAGAAATAATATTATCTATTTGAACGTATTCGTCAGGTTGTCCTACTATAGGATATAATATTGTAATTATTTCGCCTGTGTTAAGATATTTTTTACCTTTATATTTATCGCTTTTAAAAGGAACAATAACATCATCTGGTAGTGATGATATATATTTTGCTAATTCTGCTTTAATGTTTTTCTTATCGGTTGCGGTTAAATTAACTACTAAATCAATATCGCCAAAATCATTTTTAGTACCAGTATTATATGAACCGGATGGCTTTGCACCTTTAAATCCAGGAAATTTACTCAATACTTTATTAATGTATTCTTCAACTGTCTTAGCAACAGATGGCCTAATTATTCTATTTCCTCCTGCTGACCCAGACATTATGCTTTTTCTTTTTGGTGAGGTATTAAATTAGATACGTCAGGTAAAAATTTACCTTTTAATCCTAATCTTTCTTGATTATCAATCCAATATTGTTGTAAATTTTCAGGTATATCAGTTCTAGTTGAGTCTAATATTTTAAGATATCTATCTATAATAGAATTATATTCTTCTTTAGATAGATTTTTCTTCATATAATCTTCTAATTTAAAATAATCATCTAGAATATCTTGAGTTAAATGAAAATCATATAACGTATTTAATAATTTAATTGCTTCTTGTGGTGTTTTTGCTTCTTGTGCGCCTGTCTCTTTATCTGTAACACCTGTTGAATGGCCGAATGTTCTACCTTTATTTGAAAATAAAGCTAACATAAGTTGAGTACGATGTAATCCCTTAACATTGCCTGAGTAGGTATTAGAATAGTAACTAAAGCGCAACCATTCCGGATTACCTATATTGATATCGGTTTGAACTGCTTTGCCTATTTTTTTATTACCGGCTCCGTATTGTGGTATAGCGCAGAATATAGATCCAGAACCTGATGCTTTGGTGTCTATTTCAACATCGGCTAAAGCGTCATTAATTCTATCTCCAATTAGTACAATCATAGCTCTCAACTGAATTTTCTCAGGTGATGCTGTTCTAGAACTCTTAGTAAATTTTGCTACTAAATCATTGTATTTTGCTTCATCCACACCCCAACCTTTAAAATCTGGTGTTTTACCATCAGGAAATAAATTTTTAATGTTGTATGATAAATCAATATCACCCGATACATCTTTTTTACCAGCTGAACCTAATTTATCCATTGATTGGAATGTTGAGGCTTTAGCAGGAAATACACGTGATAGATCAGAAATAAATTTATCTATGGTTGGTTGGATATTTGCTTTATCAATTGAATCGGTAGTTCCAAATACATTACCACCTTCGGTTAATATGCGTTTAACTATGTCTAGTAATCTAATCATTAGTATAATAAATATAATATAAAAAGGTGGCTCAACTTAGTCAAGCCACCTATAAATATTATTACTCTGCTATTTTAATCGAAATAGGTAATATTTCAGTGTGTGGCTTAGAGTCTGGATTTTCAAGTTTATATATTTCGTATATATTTTTAAACATTTGAAAACTTGCCGCTATATTACCGTACGAACGTAGCTCCCATCCTTTACCTTGAATTTTACCATCTTTACCAGCTGTGCGAGTAGCTGCTTTTAACCACAATACACCTGTTTCTTCAATTGGAGTATTATGTGTTTCACTCCACGCCATAGCGTATGCTGCTAACTGTAGGCTAAAGGATGTGTGTAGTGAGTTTGATGTTTTAATATCAAGTAACCATAACTTACCATTAATCTTACAAATTAAATCTGCTGTTCCAGCATACTCATGATTGTCTGAAAATACATGATATTCAGCTGCAATTAATTCTGGTTTGTGTGTGTTCCAGAAATCAGCAAATTTTAAAATCATCTTCCAAACATCTAGATTGTACTGGGCTTTACCAAATTCATCAATCCATTGAATTTCTTCTCCACCAATAAATCTTTCAATAGCGTTGTGAACTTGTGTACCTTCACCAGCTGCTTTTTGAGCAATGATATCAGCATTGTGTCCAACGTCTTTTAACCAAGAATGAAAAAATTTGTTTTTAGGAAAGTAATTAAGTACTGATGTTACAGAAGGGTAGTATTTACCATCTCGATTGTAAAATCTACTGTCTAAAACATTAACTTGTTTATCCCCTTCCTTATATTCTACAAGGCGTTTAATTTTGGGATCCTTAATAATGTTTGCATGTCTTTCAATAATCATAATTGTAGTTTTTTAAGCAATAAGCTTTGAAAGTCTAAAGGTTGGGCTTGTTCGATGCAATTTAAAAATCGTTCAAATCCAATTTCACTAGCATCTTTACCATCTAATTCTACTAAGTAAACATCCTTACCATATGTCATTAATTCTTGAGCATATTTTAAAGCATTCTTAATAGCATCTGGATCTAGAGCAATGTAAATTCTGTTGACAGAGGAACTTACTAACTTTTTCATTAATTTTTCGTGAATAATTTTCCCAAATAACGGGATTACGTTGCGTTTTACTGTTAATGCATCAAACATACCTTCGATAAGGATAATAGGAGCGTCCCAGTTTATGTATAGTTCTAAACCTATTGCTGATTTAGCATCGGTAGGGGGATTTTTATATTTTTGCATTCCTTCTTTATAAGCACGAGCTATGAAATAATTTACTATTCCATTTTCATCGTACGATGGTATTATAACTCTATCTTTATATGAACCTTCATTACAAAAACCAATATTATATTTTATTATATCTTCTTGTGTTATACCTCTTGTTCTTAAAAATTTAAGAGCATGTTTAGAATCTATCTGTGTTAATCTATTTAAGTCAGTTATATCAATTAACGAAATAAATTCCTTAGGTAATGATAATGCTGTAATATCCTGTTTATATTCAACACCACTAGGAACAATAATCATGTTTAGTTCAGCTAATTTATTAGCAGGAACTTTAGCGTTTTTAAGGAGAGATCTAATGGTTTTACCTTTAGCCTCACACACCCAACAATGCCATGGATTCTCTTTTTTTGCGTTTGTTACGCAATTGATTTCCATTTTATTCTTATGGTGGTTACAAAACGGACATTTAAATGCATAATTACCTCTACTAGTCTTAGCACCAGTACCTAGTATGGATTCCAATAAAATTATAAGTGCAGCATTTTCCATAATCTCAATATATGAAATTATTTTGCCTATACAAAGTCTTTCCTATAAAACTTAGCTAGTATATTATCATTATAGCTGTCAATGAATAATACATTATCTATAATTTGTTGTTGCATCTCGAGGAATGTAAGTTGTTTTTTGGTATTAGCCTCTCTTAATATGACTCTTTCAAATTTATCTTCACCTAATAATTTAATATCAGCAAGTAATTCTTTAGACGAGCCCCAATACGTTTTCCAACCACTATCAACTTGTTCAGTTTTAGTTGTTGGTTTGCGGCCACGGCTAGTAGGTAATGCCGCTATTTCTTTCTTACCTAATTTCTTCTTTTTGTTGTGGATGTATGATTTTTTACCAATGTAAAATTTACCTGTTTCTAGGTTAGTAATTCTATATATAAAACCATAACTGTCTGTAGTGTAATTTTCATCCATATGGATATTAACTCCATCTAGATTGTATAACCAATTGCTCATGAACTATATTTTATGTGTCGTATTTAACTATAAATGTCATATCCGTATCAGGTGACATCATTATCGGCTTAGCCACTTTAGCTACCATTAACAGCTCGTTATCATCGTTATACAGCCCGATAGCAGTAGCATACGGGCGAAATGTGGATCCCGTTGTAAATGCAAGTAATGAGCCGCTTGCGTAGCTGCCTGTTACCAATGTGGGGTTGTATGATAAATTGAATTCACTTTCCTTTACGATACAACGCACCTCATTTTCGTAGATGTTGTGTTCGTTCTGGAACGATAGGTTGAATGATCCTGTATGTACTATTGCTGGCATGAATATAAATATGGGTTATTTTTAGATTTTATATTCATAATTTCTATTATATCCTAATTCATCTTTAATTTGGCGTAATAATTCAACATTTACTAGATGTGGTGGAACTGTTTGAGGGTGTTCATTTACAAACAATTCAATAAAAAATGCTATTCCTGTTAAATGATTACAAAGTTCTTTAGAATTATTTACCCGTTTACAATATTCTTTAAATACTAAAGCATCAGTATTATGCTTAATTTCTAATATTTCTTTATTTTTTAATGTAGAGATAGCATTATTAATTATAGATACTAGTGGTTCAAATTCTAAATTATTGTAATTCATTCTATCATAATATAAAGTACTAACATAATCTACGGATGAACATAATGGTTGATCTAACCATCCAGGAAATATCCAATCTTCATGTGGGTAATCTTCTATTTTAATATTAGGTCTTATAGTATTAGTTTGAGTATGTTCCATATAACCTAGATTAATAGTAACTGCTCCTTCCTTAATAAAAGGCATATATACTATTCCTGTACCAGGTCCACTAATGTATATGTCAGTATCTTCTAATTCTTTCATTTGATCAGCAAATATATGATCATAATGTCTAGCCCAATCAACATATTTTATATCAGCCGTAGGTTGAAAATGATTTATAACTTGATCAATTATTGATTTTTCATAATCAATATATCTTTTATTATCAATAATAATAATTTTTGGTCTTTCGTTTATAGGTTTATTAATTTGAAGATTATAAGCGTTTAACATTCTTTCTTTATACAAACGTATAGCATTATATTTTTTACCATACATTGAATATTCTTGATTTACAACAGTACATCCAGTGTTACCTGTTCCTGATATAAGAGTTTTAAAATGTATTAAGGTTGATTTATCCAAATTAGGATATTCCATTAGTAGATTACCTGAAAATTTAGTAACTACATCATATGACATTGTTTGTTTATTAGACCAATCACTTACTAACCAAACAAAAGGGCTATCTTTATATCCAAATTTAATTAAAGCTAGATATACTGGGTATAGACTATCAAATAAGGAATGTCCTATATTTCCATACCAAAGATTATCTCCAATAACACTTAATTCTATTTCTTGTTTATTTTTAAAAGTAGTAAGATATTCTTGTATTTGTTCTTCAGTATTAAAAAATTTAATTTCTGGTCTCCAATGGTACATGTTCATAAACTTAGTAACATATGGAGGGTTTATATTTTTATTCGTTGTTAAATAAGTTATAGTACCATTTATAGCATATAGATTTTTATACTTTATACTTAAATGTTCTTGGTCATCTGCTGTAGTATAACTTGATATCATAATAGTATAATTTTATTATTTTGTATATTAAATAATACATCTTTATTTTCTAATAATTGTCTTTTAAGATCTTCTACATCTAAAGTAGGATATCTAGTATCACCTATACCGCCTTTATCGCTAATATCGAATGCAAATTTTTCAGTAGGTACTGTGTATGGTGGATTAAAATGAAAATAAGTATTTATATAACTTTCATCATTGCATCCTGGTTCATATGGTATTTTATTATCTTCAATTTGCCATTCTCTTAACGTTTTACAAAAGTTAATTACTTTATCTTTTTTACCTCCAAAGAAAGCACCATAATGGTATGTATATGGTAACGGACTATCTAAAGGAACGTATGCTTTAGATGCTGGAGTTCTATCAAAGCCAGCTCCGTTCTTTAACCAGTCTCTATTTCCAAAGTGTTCACCTCCAACTAAATCATTTAAAAACCACTCTTCAGTAAAATCTCGAGATACATTAGTATCTGCATCAAAATAATATAAATAGTTACTTTTACAATTTTCTAGACTGATTATATCTTTAAATTTTGAATTGGTAGCTTCTACCCAATTAGTATGTTGTTCATAATGATGTTCTACATCAACATTATCTTGTAGATAGGGTTTTGGATCTAAGTCTGAAAAGAAATAGAATGTAATATTTTTATCACCTTTATAATGGTGCATAAATTTTTTAATAAATCTAATTCCTAAGACAAAATATGAATTCGTTGCTAGTATTACTATTCCTATATTAGACATGATTTATTTGCAGTTTTAATAATTTCTTTAACATAATTGTAACAATTTTTATTTTCATCAAAATCTTCTATTTTAATATCATATGGCAATGAATTTATATACATTCCTTTATAAAATTGTTTGTTACAAGCACAAGTTATTCCTGCATTATGGTAAATTATTGATTGATTCCATCCATCTACTCCATCAGTTCCCCAACTAAAATTTAACTCAGGAACCACTTTTGTTTCGTTTCCACGTAACCAACCTCCCCATAATACGGCCCACATGTCAGCACACCATATTTGAAGTTCATGATATGTAGGATCAGCAGCTTTCTTTTCATTGTTTAACTGTGTAATTTGATAATGTAATTGCTCACTATCTGTTTCAACTTTTTCCCAAAACGCTTCGTCAATATTTTTCATAATATATTGAGCGCCACCTGAATTAGAATTCATTAGTTGCGGGATAAGAGGATCAATGTTTACTATTTCACACATCTTATTATACACATCTTGTCCTTTAGATCTGATATAATCATAATTGATATAGCTATTTGTGTTGCTTAAATACCAGATTTTATCATTTAAAAAAGCGCTAAAGTCAGGTTTCTTAGTAAATACGATATCACAATCATGATAGAAAATTGCCTCGTTAGATAGCTCAGGATGTGCCTTAAAATGCTGTTTTAATATATTAGGGCGTATCGATGAAATATAATAGATTGGTTGTTGTCTTGTGTCTTGATAAAAGAAGAAGCGGACATTATTGTAATGGCTTGCTAATTTATCCCAAGGTTCTTTGTTTTCTGAATCAGATGTTTTGTCGTTTGGATTCCAAGCAACTAAAATATCGATATTGTTTGGGTTGATTCCTTGTTCAATGAAGTTATTGATCATAACTTCTACCTGCCACGCATAGTAAATTAGGCGAGGTTGAATACAAATATAACGTAAATTTTTCATAACTTTATTTTTATTTACTTTTTATACTGTAAAGCACCTTGCAAAGCCCCCACCACTAAAACTTACTTGTATTGTATATTTATGACTATTTACTATTATATCTTGCGGACTTGAAGTAATATTTTGACCATTTACTGATAATGTTAGTATTTTTGCACTATCTCCGTCACTACTAAATCCTAATGTATTATTTACTGATGATTGACCTGCATTCTGAGTGAGAGTAACTCCACCACTTGAAAGTGGTGTACTACAAGCATTATCTACAAATCCTTGAGCTGTTACAACCCAAACTAATTGATCCTGTGTAGGAGTAGCTGGGTTAACATATGTAATTGCATTCCAAGATGAATAAGGAGGGAACTGTAAGTCAATATATGCTGTAGCAATAAATGGTATAGTTGTTGTACTAGTTGTAGTACTAGTTGTTGTTGTTGGTGCAGTCGTTGTACTAGTTGTAGTCGACGTAGTTGTTGTTGGTGCAGTAGTTGTAGTAGTTGTTGTACTAGTTGTTGTTGTTGGTGCTGTAGTCGTTGTTGTTGTTGTACTAGTTGTTGTTGGTGCTGTAGTCGTTGTTGTTGTTGTACTAGTTGTTGTTGGTGCTAATACATCTACTATAACTTTAGCTTGATTACTAGTCATTGAACATCCACTATTACATAAGCCATTTACAGTATAATAAATATTATATGAACCTACTGTTGTAGTATTTAATGTTAAAGTACCATTTGCGTTTACTGTGTAATATGGTGAGTTACTACCTGATATTACTACTGAGCCTGTATCTATAGCACATGATCTTGCAACATCATTTGCTAATATAGTTATTGTTTTTGGGCTATCTGTATCTAAAAATGAAGCTGAATCATTATATGCTAATGGAGGTAATGGAAACATTAACTGATAGTCAGGTTCCGTAATAGTTGCTAACCCATGAGCATAGAATATATTTCCAACATGAGTATTCCAAGCTGGGTCATATGTTAAGAAATATGATTCTGCATTAAAGTAAGATCCTGAAATATAGCCTGATGTTAGATTTTTTGATACATCATATAAATTACCATTACCATCATCCACAATAAAATAAACAGATGATGTTAATTTAAAACTATAAGGTAATACTTTAGAGCCATATATATCTTGTTCTATAGATAATAATCTAATTCCCGCTCCGGGACCAGTAGGAAAATTCTTTATTAAACGAGGATTAACGTTATAATCAAAGTATGATTGAGTAGGGCGTTGTTGAGAAGCAGATTCATAAGTATTAACGTTAAACATTAATGAACCTGTATTTAATGCTCTTCCATTATATGATTGATAAAACATATGATTCATGGAATCATAAATTAATCTTTCGTATTCACCATTAGTAACAGGATCAACAGATGCATCATCCGATACAAAAGTACCTGTTATATAGGTACCTTTATAAATATTAAAATAAGGATTATTGGAAAAGCAGGTGTATGGTAAATCCCACTGCTTGTTAGCAGAGTATAAAACAGTTGTGACGTCAGCCTTGCTTAATTTTTTGAATACAGACATGCATTAATAATCTAATTTGATTCTAATTAAAGCTTCTTTGGTAAAATCTTTTACCAATGGTTTACTTAATTTAGCTACAGCTAATAACTCATTATTATCATTATACATACCTACTGTTGTAACGTATGTTTGTGGATTATTAATTAATGTAGTATATAATAAATTACCATTATCATCTATAATAGATGGATTAGTAGTATAATTAAATTCACTATTCTTAACGCGTGTGAAGAAATAACGTGATGAAATAACTTCTTGAGATTGTGCTTGAAATCCTGTACCTCCAGCTGTTGCTGATGCGGAGATTGAAGTAAATAATTTTAAATGGTTATTTACTGCTACTGTATTTCCTTGAGATGGGGTTGTGATATAAGGGCTTAATGAACCAGAAGCATTTAGAATAACTATTCCTAAATCAGGTAACATCATACCGTAGTAAGTATTAACCGCGCTGCTAGTATATGCATTACCATTACTACCACTAATAATATAATAAACTCTATTTTCACCTAAAAAACGTGTTAAACCTGTTGTATTACTATCATCTGTTAATTTAATAGTATTAGCACCATTTTTTAATGATAAATTAAATGTACCCTGTTGAATTGATTGCTTATAGCGGGTTCTAGAAATATTAATTGCGTAAATGTCAGTTGCTGTTGTAGTACCACCATCAAAACTAAAGTTTGTTGTTTCAGTACCGTATACTAAGTTTCTATACTGTCCATAAACAATACGTGATGGAGAATACCCTGCTACAGTAGAGTTAATAGGAGCTGAACCAGATCCGTAAATATTACCATATTGAATATCAAATTGTACTTCTGAGCCAGATGCTGCTGATCCTGTTTGATATACATCTAAGTAGTATTCTGTGTAGGTACTAGCTGTAAAGAATGTAGATAGAGTATATGCGTCTCCAGTCCACATTGGGCGAACTACGGTTTCGGCACTTATTACTGAATCATCGGTATTATATCTTGAAAATGACATGTTTATATTTATTTATTAGGTTGTACTTACTTTTTGAATATTAATAGGAATAGTAATTCTTGCACCACTATCTCTACCAATTACAGTTAATGTAGTAGTTAAGGTAGTTAATGTAGTACCATATAATGTATTAACAGTTGTTCCAGTTAATGTGAATGAAGTACCTAGATCAGATTTAGATAATACAGCTCCTGTAGTTGTATTTAGTGTACTATTTCCAACAGCTGCAGTTACTGTAACTCCAGTACCTGTAAATGATGATAATAATCTAATATCAGAGATTGTAGCTATATATCCATTAGCTTCAAATGTACTTGTAGCACCTAAGTAATTAAGTGTTTGTGGAGTAATCGTGATTGAAGCACCTTGTTTAAGTGTAATGGTATTGTAACCTAAGCTAACAACAGGCAGACGAGAAGTACCACGTGGAAGTGTTACTAATTTGTAACGCATAATCTGTGTGTCGTTAGGAAATGCTTGAATAATAGGCATTGCCTCAATTGCTTCACCATAGAACGCTGAGCCAGATGGTTGATTTGGATTATATAATGTATAATCAATTTCATCATCAGCCAATGAAAATTGTGTAATTTGGAATGAACCATCGTTACGAGCCAATAATTCGCGACCTTTAGTGGTTAGAATTGCATCTACGGTTACTGTTGTAGGATTTAATATTGCCATGTTTTATGTTTGTATATACTAATAAATATATTAAAATTCGATTTTGGTTATAAATTATGCAAGATCTGATGATGCCGTCACAGAATATACTCTACTTGATGATGCATTAAATGTAAATGACTGTAAGTTTGTATAACTAGTTACTACCGATGTAAGTGTATTATCATATAATGTTATAGAATCGGTTTCATTTTTTATTTTAAGTCTAAAGCTACCAGTTTGTCCGGATGTTGTTCGGCAGTTTTGGTTAACATATATAGATGAACTTGGTGCAAAAATTAATGAACCAGAGGTACCTGTATATCCACCTGCTAATAGAACGTAATCTATGTAAAGATCATTATCAATCCAAGGAGATGGATGATATTCATATTGAGCCCAATTTATTATAGGAGATGTAGAAGATTTAATATCTGCTGATATTTGGTAGTAATTTGAGCTTGTTGGATTTAATGTATAACTTGCGCTAATAGAAGATGTAACACGAGATATTAAGTTACTACCACTATATATATAAAGTTCATTAACATAACTATTTCCAGAATACAATGTTACATTATATTTACTAGATGAAGAAAAAGATACAGTACCATTATTTATATTCCAATCCATTCCTATGTTTAATATTTCTTCTAAAGAAGAAGAGTTTACTATTTTAAAATAATAATTAGGATTTATATTTATACCTATTAATTCTGTAGTAAAATTTATAGAGCCATTATATAAAGAGGAAGTAGCATATGCTAATGTATAATCTGTATAAAAATCTGTTTGAGAATATGGAAAATTAGCGATTATATTGCTTCCACTATAAACAAATATTCTAATATCTCCTAAAGTAGCATCAAATTCAGATCCAGTAGTATTATATGCACTAGCTGATATTACTAGGCTAACTCCTGTAAATACCTGTTGGATAGCATTACTATCTGTGGTAGCTACTACAGTACTAGTTAAAGGGTAATGAGTTACTTGCATATTATATAGTTGTATTTAATGATTTTACAATACTACCTATATTACTCTTTAGTGTAGTAGAAGCATCATAAGGTATTAATAAAGATTGAGGTATTAATTGAGTTCCTATTGCCTTTCTTCCTTCTAATATAACTGAGGTTTCATCTAGTTTAGGTCTAAAAATAGCAAAATTATTAGCAGCTGATGTTGCTGATGATATTATTGAGTCTGTTACTACTACTTTATAACTATGACTTCCTCCGGTACCAATATCTGTTACTTCCTTTACTTCATAATATGGTTCTGGTGCTTCAAATTGTCCAAATTTAATTAGATCAAGAGATTGAACAGACATTTTATTAACAATAGGAGAATAATTTACTGATGTATTAGTAAAAGATGAACTATAAAAATAAGCAGAAGATACAGTATTAAAGATTAAAGTATCATTAGTTTTGTATGTAGTTGATAAAGTAAAGAAAGGGGTAGTAGAAGTATAACTGTCGGTGTATATATATTTAATACTAGTATTAACAGTATCCTTTACACTCCAAAACATATTTCTCCATCTCATTGTACCTGCATTTGACACTGTTGCCATATTTGCAATATCTATAAGATAAAATGATATTCTTAAATAGTCTCCAGCAACTAAATTATTAGTATAATTTAATATCATTCTATTCGTTAGACTAGCCTCCGTATTACTTGGTGGATCAATTCTAAATGTATTAGTTGCTGGGTCAAATAATCCCCGTCCAGTATTTTCTGCATTAATAACTATAGAGTCTGCTGTTGTTAAAGCAGTCCATGTATCTGTACTGTATCCATCTAATGTTGCTTTTTCTAATACTAATACTGCTTTAAAAATATGCCATCCTGCAGCTAAATCTTGAAGTCTTATATAAAATTCAACTCCAGCAGATATATTATAAGTTCCATTTCTAGATATTTTATAAATAGTATTATTAAAAGAGGTAGAAGCAGGTTCATTAAAAAATCCATCGATTTTTCCCGATGTAGTTTGTTGAGGAGTGGTAAAATTATTTATATTAAACATGCTAAATCTATATGATGGACCAGGAATACCTCCTCCACTATTCCAATTTGGAGGGTAAGAAGTATAATTTAATTTAGGGGTATTATTATATGGCCAATTAGAAGCAGGAATTACTTTATCTACTATTACCTCACCTGTTAAAGAAGGAACTCCATTTATTTTGTAAAAATTTGTTCCGGGTTTATTTTGAACAGGAGTATTAGGTGGATATTGCCCACCATTAAAACTATATTCAAGAGTATTTGGATCGGTTCCTAAAAATCCTAAGGGTAAAGAAGTTGTATATAAATAATTGTCATAAGTAAAATTTAATATCTCTCCATTTTCTCTATATATTATAGGACTAAATGAATATCCACCTTTCCATATTAATTTATTTCCATCTAATTTGTTTTGACCTGGTTCGGTTATGGAAAATATAGTTGGGGTACCTGATTTAAATATATTTTGAATCTCACATATATTATTGTTATATGAGTTTAATTCTGTTACTTGATTAGCAGAATCAATTAAATATTTTAAACTAAGAGATGTTTTATCATAAAAATTTAAACTTTGAGTTGGAATTGACTTTAACCAAGCTAGTTTATATGAATTATGATCAATAGCGGCTGTTTTACCAAACGAATCATCTCCAGCATATGTTAAAGAAGCACTAGTATATGTGTTGTAAAGTAAGCTTGTTGTCTTAGATCCTTCGTAGCGTGATATGTTATATGAACGAAGTGATAAATATGAATCTTGTAATTCAGCACTACTAGTAATACTGCCAGTTGTACCCCAAATATATTCTATTTTTTTTCTAACATTTGATGCTACACTTTTAGAAACATTATTTAATAATACATTCCAATCTGAATGGGCAAATGTATTTTGATTAATACTTTGTGTTATATTATGTTGTGCATTATATACATTCCAATCACCTAAATATGGATTATTATTATCTGTAAAGTATTGATATACATTTACTACACTACCGCTTAATTCACCTGTATAAAATTGTTTTTTATCGTTTGATAAATCATTATATAGTTTACCATATTGAGCTGAGATTCCAGGAGCTGAGTATTTTGCATCGTATACTGTTTGTTGAGTTGCTGTAGGGACAGAATACACTGATTTATTTCTTTCTAATACTGGGGAGTTAATTGTAATTCCTGTTGATAGACTAGCGCGCTCAGGAACGAAATCTGAAAGCATTTTAAATAATGAATTATCAAAAAATTCTATTAGTCTAATAAATCCATTATAATCTAGTAATGAAGCAGTAAATGGATTAAATCCAGGTACACCTGTTTCAAAATATAGTTTGCGTTGATTATCTAAATCAGAATAAGAAGAACTATATTGTTGTCTAGGATCACCTATATAATTATCTAAAATCCATGTTGGGTTATTAGATGCTATAGCTCCTGATATGTAAGTATCTATTTGTGTTTGTGGTGAAAATGATATATCAACATAGTGCATATCATTATCTCTAAATTGATTAGACGCAGTAGGGAATGTTTGTAAACTAAGTTCATTTGATAAAACACTAGATGTTGTGTATATATCTATAGCTCTATTTTCAATGGTATTAGGTACAATTCTTACTTTATCAGTATTATATCCTTTTACTAAATTAGATTTAATGCTACCACCAAATTCACTAACATTTAATATACTACTTGTAATACCAAATATTGTATCAAGATATTTTAAACCAGTAACTGTACCTTTAGTTTTAACTAATAGTGGTAAATTATGGTATAAACGTTTATATAATTCAGATACTAAATCTTTACGTGGTATATTATTTAAATAACTACCTGTAATAGTAAAGTTATTATTAAATATGCTACTACCGGTATTAGCACCTATTAAGTATTGATCAACGCCTTCACCGGCTTGACTGTTATATAACTTAATACCTAGCGATTTTAATCGATCATATACTAAGTCTTTGGATATGCCTTGTTCTAGGTTGTTATTCGCTAGATTAACGTCCGTTATTGCTTTTATATATACCCAAATGTTGTCAAAATAATGACCTACCATGTTTAAGAATAATAGATATGGTTGGTTTGTATCATCATCTTTTACAAATGTTGGAATAGCATATTCTAAATTATCATAATTATTATAATCATAGGTTTGTGCAGATGATGTTTGATTAGTATACCAACTTTTAACAGTTGCTGAACCAGTAGATAATAAACTAAATGGTCTAGTAGAGTTAGTTTTAGGCCAAGCATACGAACTAGATTCAAAATATAAATAATATTCATACCCATCAAACTGAGATACAAGTGTATTGATATTAGAAGCGTATTGATTTATTTCAGTTATTAAACTAGGAATAGATGATGTTTGAGGAGTATATGTACTAATTAAAGTATTATAATCTTCAATTTGTTTAGCCTTAGTATAAAAGTTAGATAAACGTTGATATGCAGATCCAAAAAATACAAAATCCGTATAATTTGTATAATCTATATTTATGTCTACACTTTGTGTAGCCATTAAATTTAATATCTGACGATAAGATGTTTGTTGTAATGATTGTAAACTGGTTATTAAACCAGAATAATTATTGTATGCTGTAGATATTGTATTTTGATTAGCTATAGCTATGTCAAAATTAGGGCCTCTTAGTTTTGGTCCTGGTGCTAATGTAATTAGCTTATCTAAATTTATGTCGAATAAGTATGGGCTTGCTTGTTCTTGTACAACCCATAACGTTGATTTTTCTTGTACTTCTAAAGGTAAAGGATTATATAATTTAAATAATACTTCATATCCAGTAGTAGCTTTATTTAATGCAACGTTAACGGCTACATATTGTTGATTATCACCAAAATTCAATAAATAATCTACATAATATGTTGGAGTACTATTTATTTCACTTATAAGCGCATTTGTTGCTGTTTCAATATCATCATCCATTAATGTTGTAGAAGCTAATCTTATCTCTGTTCTATCTTGAGATATTTCTTTAACATATAATGCTTTTTCAGTGGGATTAGATATTTTATTTTGAAATAAATTATATCTAACTTTAAATTCACCTGATGAGTATCCAAAACTCTGTACATCCTTTATAGGATCTATTTCAATAATAGGGTATATAGCTCCACTTCCAGTATCTAGTGTAGATACAATACCTACATTTTCTGTTTGTATATTTCCTGCAATATTAGGATCGGGAACTGTATTTGGTTTTAAACCAGTAGTAGTAGGTAATTTGTAGTCTAGGTAATTGTAGTTTGTATTTAATAAATTATTACCAGCATCATATATATAATATTCAATATAGTTATCCATCCCACCAAAATATTCTTTCAATGTGGTGATTGGAATTAAATTAATATCATTAGCATCATAACGTGAAACTGTTGATGTATTTAAAATAGTACCTATTATCTTAATATTATCGGCCATTTATTATCCTTTTAAAGCGGTTTGTGTATCTAAAACGGTCTGTCTTAGAGTTGTTATTTCATCTAATAGAGCTTGAATATCGTCATTATTTAAGTTTATACCTAAATATTCAGCTTCTTTTTCAAGGATATATCTATGTGAATTTATATCTCCTTCTTTTGGTATTTGATAAAATATTTCTTCGTATAATTTAAAAAATTCATCTACCGTTAAGGGTGCTGCTACATTAGAGGTTTGTTGGTTAATTAATTGACTAAATTGAGTATTAACTACCTTCTCGAATGTATTCTTATCAAATACTTGTTTTTGTATAAAAATTTGAGACATTATCTTGTAACTTTAAAATAGTAATTTTCATCAAATACTACTGTTTCACCATTAGATAATACAGATTTAAATAATACTTTGTAATATCGCTCTGGTTCTAAACCGTTCATATAAACATCAAAATAACTACCACTTGTATTGCAACTAATTTTTGTATAGTTTGTATCATAATCTACGACAATTTCGTCGGTATCCAAATCTTTTATTGACCAATATGAAGATAAAGGTAAAGCGTAATTTACTAAAGAAAATGAAAATGAAGAGGTTTGATAAACTCTTGGTGGGTATTTTGTTCTAACTTTAACATTAAAACGTTGGATTGAGTCTTGTTGATATATATTTTTATTATTACCTAAACTAGTAACATATAAATCTGAATCCATTACCGCTTGGGAGCCTGTATTATAATATGAATCATCCCATCTAATTTCTAAACATGGAGGATAGATAGTATGTGTGTTACCTGAAAAATATTTAGTTTCAAATTTAGATGCTGTAGTAAATTCAATTGACCCACTATGCTTAATGATAAATCCGTAATTTGATATTATATTAGTATAACTTGCACTTACTGCGTTTGTTACTCTTAATTCAATATCATTATCTGTTGTAGACGTATAAGTAAATGACTGAGTAGCTACATAACTAGAGGCAGTATACCATAATCCACCACCTATATTACTACCGGATCTATATGATCCTGTTTGACCATTAGGAAATGATGATGGATTAAACCATGCACTTCCACTCAATTGATTTGTATATGCCCAACTAACACCATCTGTAGTAATTGGGGAATTAGCTAATCTACCCGTACCCATATTCCAATCGCTAGCTAAAGGATGAGAATAAATTGTATAACTTAAAGGAATTTGGGAAACATTTGCTGTAAATAATTTTAAATAGCAGTCAAAACTAGATGTTTTTACATTATTATTAAATACATTATTTATATCCGAAGTTGGAAATTTTAATAATATACGAGATACCTCATTAGTACTATTAATAGAAGAAAAAGTGCTAAGCTCTAGTATCTCATCAAGTCCCGTATTTAGGGTTGGATAATACGAATAGAGTGTAGCACTTTTTTCAGGAAATATTTTATAAATTGCCATAATTGCATGATTATTACATATAAATATGACAGATTATTGCTTTTTAAGCTAATAATGCGTGGTATTCGTTAAAATGTTTAATACGATCAGCAAGACCAATCGTACCGCCATTAACGCGTTTAGTAATAGTTGTTACTACTGCTTCAGTAGCACCACCATCAGCTAATTTATGTAAGTTATTTTTATAAAAAAACCAAGCTGCTGATAATAATGGATATTTAGTTGCAACTAGATCTGGTTGTTCAATTAGATTTTCTTCTACTACTTTATCAAATGCACTATAATTATCTTTACCAGTTAATTGAATATATCCACGGCCACGAAATTTATATCCATCTCCTGATGCCTTATCTCCGTTACCCATTCTACTAGCATATACTAAATTTGCAATTTTTTCAGGCTTGCGTTCATATAAAGCAGCTGTGTCAGGTGTAAAGTATTTTGCAAAGGTACCTAATAAACCTTTAGCGCCGTAGTTTAAATTTTCATTTACTACTTTAAATCCACCCGATTCATGGCCAGCTTGGGCTAAAAAGTGTGCTAAGCGCAATGATGTGTTTAATTCAAATTTTTCAATTGTTTCTGGTAGCATAGCGATTACACTATCAGGGATGTGTCCTTTTAATTTGTCTAGATTCATAATGGGGTTTTTAATTTTAAGATGATATAACTCGACCTTGTATATCAATGTCAGGATATCTAACTTCAAATATACTTGGATCTAACGATGGATAAATATTACCTTGTCTAGTGGCTCCTGAAATATCATATCCGTATTGTGAATAATTTCCTCCTTGTTTATTTACTATTTCAAGTTTAATTAATGATTGTACTCCTTTAATACTACTACCATTTAATATATTTGATATATCGGATAATATAATTGGTTGATTTATAGTCCAATTATCAATATTAAAATAATTTTTTAATGCTACTATACAATTAGTAATTACATCATTATTATTATACCCACTTTGTACTTTAATATCAAAATTAATACCTATATTGATATAAAATGCATCTTTAATATTAATAGCATCAGTAACCATTCTATATTGGTTAATATAAGTAGCTAAATTTTGTTTTAATGTAGTATTAGCCGTTACTAATTTTTTACTATTATCAAACGCTAATATGTACATATCTAATGATAATGGATTACGCATCTCAGTAGTTGCTACTGTTGATGTAGGAATCATTTCTTGAATTACATCTTGTGTAACATATACTTTAGCTATACTACCATAATCAGCAGGTAAAGATAATGCTCTAACAATATAATCTTCTCTAGTTACAGCACGTAATTGAGATTGATATGCATATAATGCATTATTGCGCATTTCTTCAATTTCATCTCCATTTCTACCACCCGTTGCTGGTAATGGATTAGTTGATGCTATACTAGCTTTAATTTGATCAGCTAATGCCCCTGTTACTCCACTAGGGAATGTTGCTGTTGTTTTATCAATAGTAGTTAAATCATTTGATGGGACATTTGATGTTATACCACCACCTACAAGATAACGTACTGTTATATTACTACTTGGAGCTAAACCATATTCTTGCGTAAAGAATACAGATGCTTTATTATAACCATTTGTTAAAGTAGATATACCAGGTACTAATCCTAAACCTATATTATCTGGGGATGGGAGAATTGTTGAATCAGATGCATTAGCTATTCCTGCTCCAAATTCTAATTGTAGTGTATTATCTGATAAAAATCTAGATACATAGCGGCGAGGTACTCTACTATAATTGACTAAGTATGGTACACCGTCACTTCCAGATGTTGGATTTGTTGTTGTACTTAATATTGTTGATTGGGCTAAATACGGTACTTCATACCATTTATTACTACTAGCATCCGTTGCATCTAATATTTGTAATATATTATTATCACTAATATTAGCTACTTGGAATTTTTGTGGTGTAGAAAAAGGTAATGTTGTTGATTTAATTTCAGCAGATATAGCTTTAACTGATTTTTTAAGTAGAAAAAAACTTGCATCTACATATGTTATTTCAGTATTTGTAGTATCAGTAAAATCTACTTTATCAGTAGTTAAAAATTTAGTACCAGTACTAGCGGATGTTAAAACGGTATTTTCAGGTATACTTAAAGCATATTGAGGATTAGGTATACTTATGCTACCAGATGATGGAATTAATTGATATACGTCTATTACAACGTTAGCTGCATATGATACTTTTGGGCGGTAACCTAAAGCATAAGATAAAGCTAATAAGTTTTCTTTTTCCTTAGCATATAATAAAAATGTTTCTTGAATTTGAGTATCAGTATAGAATGATGTAACATCACCTATATATGATGACATTTCAATAAACATAGCTCCAGGATTTGCATCTGAGAAGTCGTTATATGTGTTAGGGAAATACGTTTTAGCAAAGTTAAAAAGACTATCTTTATAATCACTAAAAGTTTTATTTAAATATGATACTTTATTATCTGCCATTTTATATAAATTGTACTGTAATTTGATCTGATGTTCCTGATATAACTAGATTATATTTTACTACTATATTATAAGAATTATTATCTTCATTAGGATCTACTACTACATCAACTACATTTATCTCAGGGATAAAATAATTAACATTAGTAGTAATTAAATTTTGTATTAATGCTGATGTATCTTCTGTTATATCTTCAAATAATACTTTTTTTATATCTGCACCAAATTCGGGATTGAATACTCGTTCTCCTTTATTAGTAAGTAATAAATTAATTAAATTAGATTTAATTTGTTCTTTAGTACTATACGTTTTATTAAATGGACCAGAAGGACCATTAAAAGGAAGCGATACCCCTATTGCAATATTTTTTTGCAAGTCTAAGGGATTAACCCTGGTAGTTTGTGGTATTGGCATATTAGTCTAAATTTCTTAGTCCTGTTTTATCTGCATGACTCATATTACTAGCCGCATCATTAATAAAAGCTAAATACGGATTTACTCGTTCTCCGGTAGATTCATCTATAGCATCTATTACTGTTAATTTATTAGCTTGTGGTTGTGAGTATCCAAACGATTCTCCCATTTGTGCCATTAATGAACTACGAACATCTTGTGGTAATCCATTAGCAGGTACATTACCGCTATTAAAATTGAATGTTTTATTTTCGCTAATCTGTTGTTTGTTTTGTTTAGCTAAGGCTTCATTAATAATGCTAGGTAATTCAGTGTGAATAGCCTCGGTTACTGCGTCTTTGATTAATTTTTTAAATAATGTAACGTTCATGTAAATAAATATTTAAGCTTGTAAATTTTGTTGATCTATTATTAATTTTAGTTGTTCTATTAAGTCGTTAGGATCTAATGTGAATGAATAATCACTTTGTAATACTTCCACACCGTCACGATCAATTGCTACTGCAAATTTACGTTTAAGTTTTCCAGCAACAATTTTTTGATGGGCGCCTAAATTTTCTTCAGCCTTAATAGCAAAATTAAATCCTTTATATTGTTCAAATCCAGTATTATTACCTATATTTGCTAATAATATAGCTACTTGTTCTTTATTTAAACTATTAGCCACTATACTATCTAATATATCTCCTATTTGTTTAAGTTGAGCTTTTAGTTTTTCTAAATAATTAATTTCTTTTTGTAGTAAAGGGTTAATTATTGCTAATACTATAGTTAATTGTATAATTATTTCTTTATATTTTGCTATTCTATCTTTAACTGGAGGAGGTATTATAGGGAGAGCCTCTAATATGGAAATTATAATAGTTAATATTATTAATACAGTCTGTATAGTATCTACTATTTTCTTTATTTGTATTAATTTAGCTTCGCTTCTTTCTAATGTTCTAACAGCATCTGCTCTTTTAACTTTTGCATTAGTAAGATAAGTTAGATTATTTGATTTATTAGCTAAAGTTATATATGCATTAGTTTGGTTTACTAATCTTTCTAATTTTTTATTATTAATAACTAATGCTATTATTCCTTTTCCTAGTAAATATCCCATTACTGGAACTAAAGTCTTTGAAATCTTTTTAATTATTTCTTTTTGAGCCGCGGCAGCATTAGCTTTATTTTCTAAGGTTGCTAAAGATAATTTTGCATCAGTCTGTATTTTTAATGCTTTTTGAGCAGCAAAAGGATCATTTATATTATTAATACTAGCCATTAAGAAAGATAATTTATTTTGGAAGTTATATCCTTTATTTTAGGGATAATTTCATTTAATTTTTCACTAAGTGAAACTCCAGCCGCATTAATATCTACTAATGGAGCGCCAGGAGGTGCTGATATAGCTGATGTTAAAGATGCTGCTAATTTACTTAGTTCAAGTAATAAATCTATTAATACTTCTTGTGTAAGACCTCCTAATAACATTGGTTGGTCTGAGTATTGGTATATAGTTCCTCCTTCTACTAGTTGTTGGGTTGGGCCTAATATTATTTTAGGGGCATTAATGTGAACCCACCCATCAGCATTTAAATTTATTATATTTTTAGTATTTATTTCAATATTTGTTTTAGCAAATATCATTACTTCATCTTTTTTAGAATTTAAAGTAACTCTATCACTATTTATAATGACTTGAGGAAATATATAATTATTAGGTAATAAAGGTTGTGTTATTGGATTTAATATATCATTTTTACTTGGTAGTAAAGGTATTTTTTGTGTTGAAGTAAGATAAATAGAAGATAATTCTTTATTTATTTCTTCAATATTAGGATATAAAGAACCGGTATTTGTAGTTACATATCCATTAACTAATATAGTTATTGGATCTCCATTATTACCAAATTTACTCCACTCACTTATATCTGAATATTTTGTAACTGTACTACCAAATCTAATTCCATTACCTTTTCTACCTTGATATATTCTATCTCCTTCAAATGATAATAAATTTCTAATATCTGATTTTTCTGAGAATGTTTTACCTAAATCTCCAGCTGATGGAGAATTTTGTTGATTATTATTCCATATATTAATAGTACCAGTATAGTATTTCTGGATTGAAGTATTGTTAGTTTGAGAAGTAGGAGCAGGTGAATCTATTAAGTGTACTAATTCTCCTATTAAAGGATAATTCTGATTACTAGCATGAAATGGTTTAGCAATTTTACATTTAGTTAAATCAGCAGTATCTATATCTTTAGCTTGATCATAGTCTAAGTAAAATATAGTTCCAACTCCTCCCCATCCACCACTTTTATCAAATAAATCTTTTGTAGGAGTATTTTCAGTAGTAATTACACCATATACCTTACCTATTTGAGGTTTAATAACGGGTGATGGGGTAGTACGACTAGATGCCGCTACCAAACTACCTAAATTTTCCCTTATCCTCATTTATTTTCTATTTTATGTTGGATAATTTCTGTTTGTTCTAATAATTTATTACCTTCAATCTGTACGGCACGTTGTTCATCTAATAATAATTGTATTTCATCAGGATTAAAAAAGGATTCTATCCCAGTATTAGTATTAGAAGATGCCCGTTGAGCAATACCTGCCATTTTAATTAGCTGGTCGTTATTTCTTACATTAACATCGATTAAATCTTTAACAGTTGGCATTAACATTACTGCAGAGCCAGCGTTAGATGATGCAAGAGGTTTTAAAGCATCAATTAATTCATTAATTTGCTTATCAGTATCTTTATTGTTTCGGTGTATCTGTTTAAATATATCAGATAAAGACGTATTACCAAATAAGGTTACGTCATCAAAATTAGCCATATTGCGTTTATTAATAAATATACGTACTTAATTTTTTATATATCCGTGCTGGTAATATTCATTGTATAGTTTAGTACGTAATGTATCTAGTTTTTTAGTTACTTTAGTAATTTGGGGAGTAGTAGTATCCGTTATTTCACGAATGTATATATATAATGCTTTTTTATTAAATATTTCTAACATTTCACGTTTACGAAATAATTCCATAATAGCATCCGCCGTTTTAGCATCATTAGTTTTAGGGAATAACTGATAAAGATATTTATCCACGTACCGAATATATTGGTCTATAAAATTATTAGGATCCTCTTTCTCCTCAGCTGTTCTAATAGTATCATATAATATGACTTTATCTTCATCTATTTCTTCAACAGTAGCATGTTCCTGGAGTTTCTTATAGTTGTTATTATTATAGACGATTAAATATCGTTTAGCGATAGTGCCAAAGTAGGAAAATGCTTTACCTTTAGACTGGTCGTATAAGTGGAGTTTCTCAAGTAAAAATGTTACTACTTCATGTTTCAGTTCCTCTATGGTATCTGAATCAGTGTAGTAAAACTTAAATGTATGAATAATATTTTCCGCCAGTTTATAGAAAGCATATTCAATACGCTCCCTATAAATCTGATTACGGAATATTTGGTCTGATGAGGCTAGATATTCGATAATAGCATTATCGGTATCCTCAGTAAAATAAATGCGAGGTTCTTTAGGTTTACGTCGACGAGGTTGTCCACGTTTATTTAAGGCTACTTCACTAAATTCGTTATCTAGAAATACATTTACGTCTTCTTCGTAATGTGACATATTATTTATTGTTTAATAGACAATATAATAACAGAAAATAACGTAACCAAATTAGTTTTTAGTATTGAATTGATTTAATACAGTTTGTATTTCTTTTATATTTTTAAAGAATGTACCTACTTCATCATCCGCTTCAAATGCACCTCTATTATCTAGTTCTTGAATAGTATTATTTGAATCTTCAATAATGATACTAATAGCATCTATATATTGTTGTTGATTAACTAATGCTTTTTCAAGTTTATTATTCTTATTAATCAATAAATACCCCGCTATTAGAACTAATTCTATAACATGGATCAAAATTACCCATAACAATATTTCCATAATTATCCTCTAAATTGTTGTTCAAAATCATCCGGTTCAACCGAAATTATTTCTCTAATACTCTCAAGTGATTCTTTTAATGCATCAATAGAATCTTGAATTTCATTTTGACTTATATTTCTATTCACTTGAAGTTGAATACGATTAACAGCAGTATCTACCGTAACTAATTTGTCTAAAACATTGTTTTTGTATCTCATAATATATATTTACATATAAATATACGATTCTTCATGTTCCAATTTCCTCATCTCTCTTTTCCCCCATTTCAAACATTTTATTCAACCGCTTGTATTTTGAATCTACGAAAGAAATCTTAGCTTTCCAAAGAAATAGGGCAACTCTTTCGAGCTGCCCTAAATTCAAATTATTTATATAAATTATTTATTACCACCAATACCTTGTCCTGGAGTATTTGCTCCTGTAGCGGCATCTGCAGCTCCTAATACTTTACCTGCGGCTTTAGAAACTAATGTTTTAAAGTTAGCATCTGGATTTTCTGCTTTAGCAGCTTTAAATTGAGAAGCAATAGCAGCACCTACAGCACTACCAGTAATTCCAATCAAAGTACCCAATGTAGATAATACTTGACCATTTGCAGATATCCACTGCATAATTTCAGATCCAGCTTCATCCATTTCTGGTTTAGCAGCTGGTTTAGTTTTCATTTTGCCCATTTCTTCGCGAATGATTTCTGCTAATTGAGCTTTAGTTATTTTTTGTTTCATTTCTTTTACTGTGTTTATTTTTGGGGATGATTTTAGGATTGATTTTATAATAGTATTAGCTTGTTCATCAGTAACATCAATTTCAAAATAGCCTTTTAATTTATTGTCGGTAATATCATAGCTATCCACACGGACATCTTGTTTCTCCAAACGATTTAAAAAAGCGGCTTTATCGTCTAATTTGATTTTATAATGACTCATTGCTAATGATAAATATACTAAAAATATAAGAGCCTAAGTACCATTATCCATCTTCCTCCTACTTCTCTCCGTATATACATCCCACCCATTAAACCACATAAAATGTAGTAGCATAAAACAAAAGAAAACATCCCACTCCCAACCATTAACTCTATTCAAATATTGTTGGATAAAAAACAAAATCAACGTACCTGCAAATTTAGTCAAAAGTTGTATTTTAGTCATTATTTTCGGTTTTAAAATCATTAATTACCATACTATCCGCGTGCAAAACGCTAGAATATATAAATCCCAATTGCTCAATAACACGAGCAGCAGTAATAGAATCAACAGCAAACATCTCACGATGCGTATTGACACGTTGAGCAGCAAAATAATCATGCACATCAGCCTCAAGTAAATCAGAACGATAACATTGAAACGAATAAACAGGAATCCAAGGAGTAGGTACACCCGTACCCGCTGATATTTGTCTTGCTCTCTCATCCGGTGTAGAAGTAGTCATTCCAATCTTTACCATATTAGGTACCGATTTATTAACTAATACGTACACGTATTCGGGTTTGCGAACACCACCTGATGAATCCATAAATGCTGATGCTAGGTAAATGACTTCATCCCAACCATCACCACATGGGATGAGGGTAAATGCTTCGGCTTTGCGAAATTTACTTTGGGGTAGCTGGATATAATATTGTGCTTCTTCGGGGGTAACTCGTTTCATCGCGTATTAGGGTTTAGGGTTTATGGGTGTGAGGACGGAGCCGCTAACAATAGCTTGTTCGTATTGCTCCAGTGATAAGCCGTATTCGGCGGCTTGTTTTTCCCTAATATTTTTGACGTGTAGTAGCATAGCTTCTTTGGTTAGAAACATGTCTGTGATTACTTGTTTATTCATAACTTATTTTTTATATAATAAATGTAACGTATATATCTTGCCTTACCCCAAAAAATCGTTGTAGAGGAGATTTTACGGCTTTATGAGTTGTGGGCGAAAGGGTTATTTTGGAATTTATAGTTGCGTTGTGGGGGATATGCGTATATACTGTCGATGGTGAAAGGGTGTGTGCGTGCCGGGAATTAATATACCTTTTTTTGCCGCGCCATCACCCCGTCGATGGACCGCGATTGGCGTGGGAGTATTCCGCCACCATCCCGCTACCACACCGCTATCGGCCGCGCGCGTCCCGATCCCGAGGAAGATCCTGAGGATCTACATCCACATTCCCTCACCCACGAGGATTATCCTCACACGGAGTAAGATAACCGATGAATTTTCATCACCGGCTATTTAATCAGTCATCTTATATTATTACATATAATAAGCATCATAGTGTTCTTTTCTACTATTATAATCATCATCAGTTAATAATGATTTTAATTCAGCTAAACTAGTAATATAAGATGTTCGTTGTTCTTCTCTATATTGATTATATTGTTCTTCACTTACAACTGTAATATTATTTTTATTCACACGAACTGTATAAGCATTTACTTGTGCGTCTGGTAATTCTCTTACTGTTACTGTCTTATTACTTACTTTAATAATTCTAAACATTACATTTTTGTATTGTTCATTATTATTTAATTTAATTACGTCATTAATATTCATATATTTTATTTATTTGGTTAACGTAAATGTACGCTATATATTTTGACTTACACGGGAGTAAGATAACCGATGAATTTCTTCACCGGCCACTTAATCACTCATTTATCTGGTTACTTAATTGCCTATCTTATCATTATATTTACTTAGGCATCCTGGACATCCAATGTACTCTACCTTCTCAATCATAGCCCAGTTATTACTTAAGGCAGGTGTACCACATAAGTTACCATCACTTGAATCATAGATGTGGGCTGTATCACTCCATACGTTACCCTTGTTCCCGAATACACGGTATCCTTCTTTCAGGTCAGCCACTTTTAAACGGTTCTTTACTGCAGCAGCTGCCTCGATTACATCCGCTTGTCTTTCTAATTCTTTCATTTGTCTTGGTGTCATATTTTTATTTATTTGGTTAACGTGAATATATGAGCGGGGCTCTGCCCCGCCCAATTTAATTAATTACTGATAATATACAGCCATAAGTAAATGGCAGACATCATCGTTGCTAATACACCCATCACTCTAATTTTTAATTCGTTTGTCATGTTTTATTTATTTGGTTAACGTGAATGTACGCTGGTAATAGTGCCAGGCATAAGGGAGGGGCTGGTGTAGAAACACCGCCCCGTTAACCATTAAAAATTAAAAGTATGAACCGATTTAAAAATATATTCGTTGATCTACTTTATGTAGACTGCCCACTCGAAATTCCTTACACCACCTAAATTCATCCACCTGTTGTTTCGGGTGAGTGGTTCTGAACGTGGGTTTCTCTAATCGCTCGCCCCGTAATGGTATTCCATAAATGGCGGTTGGTATTCTGCTGGTAATGAACTCATCTAGTGCCGTAATAATTCTTTCCATGTGATTAATGTTTTTGGTTGATGTGAATGTAATGATTATGCTTGTACCTCCTCAACAGCATCTTCCTCCATGTCGCTCATACGCTCAATATACCCAGCAATCAGATCAGTTAATCCATAACATGCTCTACTAGCTATTTCACGTGAATCAATCTTTACATCATCCAGTGATACCTCATTATAATTCAAACTGAACTCAGCTGAGCTAAAATCAATGGCATCTTCACTATCCATTTCATCGATATTCTCCTCAAGATGTACCTTAATTTCTTTATACAAACCATCCACATCAATAACACTTCCCACCTCAATACCTTTTATTAATTCAATCACTTGATCCAGTGAATAAAAAGACGGCATTTGTTTTTCTAATAATTCTAGCGTTTGTTTCTTAGTCATAAAAAATAATTTTTTGGTTTTGAATAAATGTACGGGATCAGCTTTGCCAATCCCGTACTTAAAAAATTACGCTTCTACTGCCTCAACAACTTCCGTTGTTACAACAGCCTTACTACCTTTTGGGCGACCTACTTTAATATCGATCCCACGAGATACCCTTTCCGCCTGTGCTGCTAAACGAGCCTGACGAGCGCTGTTTGGGTTTGATGGGCGACCTCTTTCTACCGAACCACCTGCTGCTACTCTAGCCGCACGAGCTGCTAGTTTCGCTTGACGAGCTGATCCCTCAACTGCCGGACGACCACGTTTTTCACTTTTAACTACTGTTGTTTCTACTGTGTTTACTGTTTTTTTACTTGGCATAACCTTTATTTTTTTTGTTTTTAATATTTGTGTGATGTAAATGTAACGATTTGTTTTGCCTAAACCAATTTAACTTTATTATTTACGTGTTTTAATATTTGACTATATGTTAGACCTTTAGTGTGTATACCTAACTTATGAGCCATCTTAATTAAATCTTTATACAATATCATATTTTATATTTTTTGGTTAACGTGAATGTACAACAACAATTTTGCCTAACCTTGTTTTGTTTGAGCTTTACTCATAGTATCTAACCCATAACTAACCCCAGCGTGAAAAATATTCATCACATCAAGAGCGTTGTTTATTTCTAGTGTTACGTTTATTAAATCATCTCCTCTATCTAATACATCAGTTAATTTATAACCCATTGTATTTATTAAAAATGGAAGGCGATCGGTGTGTGTAATAATTGTTACTATCATTATTTTTAATTTTTGGTTAACGTGAATATACAATACTAGTCGTGACAAAACAAAAACACTATATTTCTATAGTGTTTATTTCTTCAGATATATCAGATGATATACTATACAAACGCTCACATGCTATGTGATTTATAGTATCAAATACTGAATCATAATTATTATCTTCAATAACTGAATCTAATAAATCATCACATTCTTTTCTAACATCATCAATTTTTTGTTTAATTAATTTTAATAGTTCAATGTTTGTCATATTTTATATTTTTGGTTCGATGTAAATGTAAGTGGTGAGTTTTGACTCACCACATTCTATTCTATTATTGTTATTATATCTTCTATTAACATTCTGCCGATCTTCTGTTTAACTGCACTTTTAACATCATGAATATAATCTTCATCACATTCACTTTTTCCTGTATTTAAACACCAACTATCTAGTTGTGTAAATGAATTATCAACATAAGCATTATTAACATACATTCCGGCATCACAAACTAGTGATTCTCGTTCAGTTAATAGTTCATAAAACGCTTCTTCATCTAAAAATCGCTTGTTAATTACTTTCAGCTCTTGTTTAGCTGTTTTTGTCAATTGTATTTTCATATCTTAATTTTTGGTTCGATGTGAATGTATAACAGTAGTTGTGACAAAACACAGACAACAAAAGCGCTCATTACGAGCGCTGTGTTGTATTCTATTTATGTTTCGACGGTCGACCTCGTTTACCGCCTGATCGGCTAACTCGAAGCGCCTTATCTGCGCTTTTAAGCGCGATAGCTGCCTCGGTCATTTTAGGTCGTCCACGCCCAGCGCCTGACGGCGCTTTCGCTGGTTTCGGTCCACCCACTCGAGCCGGCCGTCCTCGTTTTCCGTTTGACGAAAAAGACTTCGCTAGTTCGGCTAAAAGCTTCTCACGTTTAGCTTCCTCACTCAAACCAGGACGCCCACGTTTGCCACTAGTGATCTTTACTGGTTTGGGCTCGCCGGATTTACGCCCACGAGTTGGAGCATTTTCATCGGCTGGAGCCATTGCGTCGATCACTCGTTTCTGTGCTTTGGTTTCTGGATACAATATTACGGCGTCCAGATCATAACTTCTCGTCTCACCCCCTTCGCCACGTACCTCGTAGCCGCCGGCAGGAAACGATTTATTTTCGCCCGGCAACCATCGTTTCTTGAGTGTAAAAAATGAGCGTTGCGAAAAAAAAGCCGCTGGTAAAACACGTACACCAGGATCCATTGGTACAAAAGCGGGGTCTATGTCGGCGTAAGCTTGGTATACACCTATCTTGTGGCCGCCGACGACAAAATCTTTATCGATAATTTTCATAACTAATTATTTGGTTAACATGAATTTACGCCCACGATTTTGCCTAGCCTAATCCTTTTCCCACCACGCTTTAATACTCTTTTTAGCAAAATTGGCAGTTAGTGTTAGTAATAACATACCAATAAACCATTTAAAACACCACCATATACTACTAAATGGAAATATACTACGGAAAATATAGGAAACAATAATTACTACGATAAAAAACCAATTGTATACTTCCCAATATAATAGTGAAAGCGAATTGTCAACCCAGATAATTTTCATAACCTTTATTTTTATTTAAATAAATTTACGCCCACGATTTTGCCAAACAAAATTGGTTTTGTACGTAAAAAGTATTAACTTTTGTTAAGACTTGCTCCAAAAAAAGCATTGGTTGAAATTTACGCCCACGATCTTGCATTTCCAAACAAAAAGTGTATGTGGTTTAACAAAAAATTGTGCGTATATATCTTTTTAGTACGAGAAATGTTTGGAGTGGCGAAATGAAGCGTACCTAATCACATCAGCATATCACACATCACAACACATCATACCACATATTATATACCAAAAACGTCATTTGGTTTATATTATAAACCACACTATATTATAAACGTATTTATTGCTTAGCATACGTTACGTACTAATACACTACTAGCGTTACACAAAAAAATGCGCGTTACTGCTACATATTAGCGCAGAACAGCATGCATGCTGTTTTAAAAAAACGCATATACCACTACACATTAGCTAATGCATCAACTAACTTATCGACTTTACTTTCAATTCTATTTAGCGTTTCCATAATACGACTAATTGTCACATCAGTGTTTCGTTCGTTATGCTGAGATACCATATATTCCTCTCTCACTATCTCCATTTCATCAGCTATTCTATCTATCATCTTCTCATCATATCGCTTGCCGTTAATTTTAGTTATTCCGTCTAACGTTTCTTTATCATACATCTCATTCATTTTATTACACATCTCTACATTCGGATCAGTTTCATTATTATATATTGCCATTTTATTACGTTTTATTTTATTTACAAAATATTGTGTTAAAAAATAGTTCATTCTATTACGCTCTATCTAATTCATTCAGTTTATTTTCGATTGCTAACTCTATTGTACGTGCTCCTACCCATACATCATCAATCAGATATGTGTTTGGATGAAATTCATCCATTAACATTCTAAATTGTTTAATAAATTCTTTTAATTGCTCGGGGTTGTTTTCTTCGAATTTTGTCATATCTTTATTTATTTGGTTAATGTCAATATACAATATTAATTCTGCCTAAGCTGTTTCTAATTTAAAGCTTAATTTACCTACATATCTTATTCCTGCTTTAGTCCATATCGAGTGTTGCATTTTAAAACCAACAGCATATGGTTTGTGTTTAAAATCATCACTAACTACAAATTTGCTGATTTTATTTCTACTATCTCTACTTAATCCCCAAAACATGGTTTGACATTCTCCATCTTTAGTTTTACGTGTATATACACGTTTGTACTTTAAATCGGGAATTGCTTGTTTAATTTGTTCTCGGTAACTAATTGCGGTTTGTAATTTTTGTTTATACGACATATCTTAATTTTTGGTTAATGTGAATGTACGATCATTACTTTGCCTACCTTTATTATAGTTCGAATTTATCAAGTCCTACTACTTTTTCAATAGCTAAAATGCATTTCCATACTTGGTCGGGGGTAGATTCCATTAATCTATTTTCATCTAAATAATCAACAAGATCGCTAATATTAGATTTAACTATCTCTAGTTTCATTTTTAATTCGTTTATTTCGTCGGTCATATCTTTATTTATTTGGTTGTTGTGTATAGGTATTATTACATTACCCAATATATCAAGTGCGCTTTCTCTAGTATACCCATACTGACCTAACGTTACTATAAATTCAAATGGCGTATTACATTTCCTTATATCATAAGCGAATAGTGGTGCGTCGTTATATTCACTGTTACTACCATCATACAAATGTCCTATTTGATTTATTACTCCGTCTTGTATTTCTTTAATTTTCATAACTTTATTTATTTGGTTTGAATGAATGTACGCTCGTTACTTTGCCTAGTCGAAATTATAATTTTGTTGTTCCCATTTACCCCTATCATTTAATGTTTCTACTGTGTAGTCGCCATTATATGCTCTGTTTTCTCTATTTGTAAGCCATACTCTAGTTTCACCATCATCAATTTTTAATTCGTCTCCATCCCAAGCTTGTTCAATTGTGTCTAAGTACTGTAAATCGCGTTTTGAGTAATTATTCATATCTTTATATTTTTGGTTAATGTGAATGTACAACTATTACTTTGCCTAGTTTAAATTATCTATATAATGTAACAAATTCGCCGAAGTGTTTATCAAATACACTTACTAAATGCTCATAATCACCACTCATCATCTCTTTTTGAATAGCGTCTTTATCTAATCCTAATTGTTTAGCTAAGTTACTAGCTTTACCAATTAATACAAATGCATTACCATCTGGTCCTGTTAAATCGATTTCAATGCCTGATTTTTGTTTTTTACTCTTTATCATAACTTTAATTATTTGGTTTGAATGAATGTACAAACATTATTTTGCCATTCTAATTATGTTGTTGTATATACTTATTCTGTTGGTGTTTAAGTGGTAATAAAATTCTATTAGTGTGCCGTCAAATTCTAACATTGCATCTTCTAGTTCTATCTCGCCTAATTTAAATTCTATTCTAAACGCTTTATACATTTCTGATTTGATTTTTGCTTCGTCTTTTTCAAAATCATTTGCTAATCGTCGTTTGCGTTCGCCATATAATCCTCTTAGCTCATGTTGTTTATCTACATTACGTTCTTTGGATATGGCTTCTTGTTCTAATTGACATTCGTACAACATCCACCAATGATAATCGCTTACTTCAAAGTCGCCGTTTTCAATTCGTGTTTGTAGTATTGTGTATGGGTGTTTTGTGTCACGCGACTTGAAGCGTCGCCACCAATAGTAGGGGTTATATTTCGTTGGTGTGTATTGTTTAATTCGTTCTTTTAATTCCATAACGTGAATATATGAATGTTATTTTGCCTTACAATGAATGGTGGCCGATGCATTTCTGCACCAGCCAACCAATAATAATTTTAAGCTAATTCATATTCCTTACCATCATATACACGCTTCATTTCATCTGATGTGATATTATTAACATCATTAACATGAACTGTTTTGCCTATTTTACCTGTTCCTAAATCAACTAATGCTACTGCACCTGATTCAGTTGCTAGTATATAAGCTTCACCTAATTCGTCAAGGTATGTGTTACCTGCTTTATGTGTTTCAAATAAATCAGGATACATTGCTTGCACTTGTGATTTAATACTTGGAACAGCTTCACATAATGCTTTAATTTGTTCTACGTCGGTAATTGCGATTGCGTTGATCATAACTTTTGGGTTTTTTGGTTTTAAATGGTTAATTATTTTTTCTTCAGTGTGAATATACGATGGTTGTTTTGCCATCACTAAATCTTCTGAATTGTAGGAATTATAACTTCCATTATCCCATTTAACATAGATACCTAAATAGATATCTAAATATCCCTCCTCCATTTTAGATATCACTCCTTCTGTATCTCTAGGATTTCCATTACTATTATATTTATAAAAATCTGATGTAGTAGCAATTTTTACTCTATCTCCTACTTTAAATCCATCTGTTAATATAGGAGCAGGACATAGGTAGTGGTGTGCTGTTTCTTCTTTAAATATCATATCCATACCTCTACCACTTGCTCTTGTCATTACAATATCACCATTACTGTAAGCTTTTAATATAAATCTTTGACCTTTACGAGCACGATCACCCATATGATCAGTAAAACCTTTGTAGCATTCATATACTACGTCGTGTTTGAATTTTTTGTCTTGCATATTTTATATTTATTTGGTTAACGTAAATGTACGATTGTTATTCTGCCTCTTCATTATCTTCTTCATCGTCTTTAACTATCTTACCATAATATATTGAATCAGCATTTAATTGGTAACTAAATTTAATACCTGCGTTTCCGTTTCTATTCTTACTGAATGTAATGTAAGTAGCTCCGCCGTTTTTCTCGCTTTCTCTTCTCATTTCACCCATTGCGTCAAACAAGTGTTTTAATTTATTACTACCTACAAATTCGCCTGCTTTAGTTACTTGTTGTATTGCAAGAAACGAGGTATATTTAACACATTCGTTTTCTCCCTTATTATGTTTAACGCATATATCAACAAACCATGCCTCAGCAGTTTTTCTATCCCATCCATTATCATCACGTACACCATCGATTATTTCAGCTGCGCTATCTATTAATACACAATCCCATCCCATATTTAATACTTGTTCAATAGTATCTTTAGTATTAAATTTCATGTAATCAGCCATAAACAACGTTTGTACAATACCGAACTGTTTGAATCGTTCTGTATATTTAAACATTTGTTTACGTCCCATTTCGCCGCTTATAAACAAACATTTGCGACCATTGTTTTGAACTGATGCTAATAAATCTAATAGTACTGTTGTTTTACCTACTCCAGGATCGCCTATCATCATATAATTTGATGCACAAGGTAAACCACCTTCTTCAGATAATAATTCATCTATAGGTAAACCACTTTTCATTACTTCTAACATCTTAGAATCAATGTCTAATTTGTTTAAGGGTGTAATGTTTGAAAAATCAATTAATGATGGAACGTAAGTAACGTTTTGAATTTTTGCCGGACGGCCGCGTTTTTTTTCTTTTGTCATAACTTATTATTTTTTGGTTAACGTGAATGTACAATCAGTACTTTGCCTTACAAATGCTCTTCTAAATAAGCAATAAGTATTGCTTCTAAATCTTCATCTACTAATTGACCTTGATCATCAAACACGTCATAGTTCGTATAACCTATAACACCATCTTCTAATATGGTAATGGAATATTCTTCTCCATCATACTCAACATGAAATGTTGTTTCAGTTTGCATTAATTTTACACTCATAACTTATTTATTTGGTTAACATAAAGATAGCTAGGTAATTTTGCCTAGCCACTTTAGTGTTTGTATGTTGAGTGCTTATGTGTTTACTTAACCCACTCGTCCATTGCGTATTGAAATGCTTGTGCTGGGGTGATTGCGTCGTCTTCTCTCATTAATTTAAGAGCTGAATATATTACTTCTACTTCCAATCCACTATCCATTGCTTCATCTAATAACACACTAATTACTTTCATTTCTACTTGTGCTGATGCCATTTGTTTTTATTTTTTATAAATATTATATTATTTTATAGAACGCCAAAACTGATACCATTTGCGTTTTTTAGTTGGTTGGCAAGCGCTAAACGGATTATCACTAAATGATACTGTACCTATATATTTTGATGAAAACATATTCAAAAATACCTCTTGATATTTGGATGGTATTTTACTAAAATCAGCTTTTATCTCTATATTTAATTCAATAGCACCATCATCAATTGTAAACAATTTCAATGAATTAAATGTTTGAAGCGATTGAGATGATTGAATATTTAGATGTTGTCCATCTCCCATAAAAATATCATTTTCTTTTTTCTTTGGTGCCATATTTATTTTTTACTTATCTATAATATAATCTATCATTGTTATATTTGCTGACTCCACTATTCTTAATGTAATACAACAGCTTTGTGTTAGCTTGTATATTTTTTGCTTCCATTAGTATAGATTGACCTACTATATCTGCAAATAAATCATTGGATTGTTCTACTTCATCAATAAAGGTTGGTACTTCACAATATGATGCTTCGCTATATTCAGATATAAACATACCTGTATAAAATCCTTTTAAATAATACATATTAACAAATCGATCTGCATTACACCAAATGTATATGTTATTTTTCTTACTACCTAATGCTGCAACCATACTATGATCAATTATCATTGCACTAGAACCAAAATTACCACAACTAAATAAACCACTTGGTGAACCGTGTCCTAACATAATTACTTGATCATGTTGTTCAATTAATTCTCTTACTTCATCTTTAGTTTTACCTCCTGTAAGAACAGTTGCATCATCAAGATGTTGATATATAGGTTTTAGGAAATCTGTACTACGGTCATCAGGATGGATGACTAATGTTTTTATCATAACTTATTTATTTGGTTAACGTGAATATAAGGGGGAGGTTGTGCCTCCCCCATTTTACTTATAGGTAAGTATCCGCTAATTCAAATAACTCTTCATTTAACTTAATATCTTGTTGGAAGTTCTTAATTGATCTTGCCTTACGACTCTTACGTCCGTAACCATATCCACCATTAATAATCTTCTCTTGAACACGATTAAACACTGACCATAAATCATCTCCATTATCAGCATCTCTATCAACTCGTAACACTTCCATTATGTTAACGGTTTCTTTATTTCTTAATGCTATTGCTTTAGTAGCAAATTCAATCATTGCTGTTTCACTTAGCTGAGTTGATTTAAATAGATTAATCTTAGCAACTAAACCTGGTAACTTAGCAATTACTTCTCCAATTTTGGTTTGTAATGTTTCGAATGTATAATTCATATGGCGAATAGATACATTACTAAAATCAGCATCGCTAATTACTAATCCATTACTACATACTAATCTGAAAATACCTACTCTAAAATTAAATGCTGCTTTGCCATCATGACTATTTGTTAATAGGATTTGTGGAAATGCATCATCACCACCTTTACCCTTAATCATAATATCCGGGTTACGGAATACAACAAGATGTTTTTGGAATCCTTTACCTTTACGCGCTTTAACTTCTTGCGCTTTGGTTACTTCCCATCCTAATGCCATTAAATCCTCTACAACACGTGATGTTGGGGTTTGAATGTACTTGTCTGTTAAATGGGCTGCTTTGGTTTCTGTAAATACAGATGGAGCTACTATTTTAATTTGCTCTAATGAGTAACTAGTGTTAGTCATCATTGATGTTGTGCTTAATTCGTTTGTCATAACTTATTTATTTGGTTTTTTAATTATTTAATACGTTGAATGTACGAGTATTATTTTGCCTCCCAAATTAGTTTAAAACGCCTAATTTGCCGTATATAATAGCTTCGCTATACATTTCCATTTCAAACTCATTGGTTGGGTAATACTGTTCACTAACAGCATCTACTAGTTGTTGGTTGTTAGTAACACCACTCAGTACCATTGATCTAACTAAATCTTCAATTAGAAGACATTTCATATCTAATTCAATATTATTTGTCATACGTTTTTAATTTAGATGAATGTACGAATATTATTGTGCCGCGTTTTTATCTTTTATTCGTTGTTTACGCTTTAGCCATTCGAACTGTTCTGCTAATGTAGTTAAGTCGTTGAAGTTACGTTCCATCAATGGGACATACTTTTTTGGCTTATTTAAAACTCTATCTAACTTTTTATCTACTTTTCCTTGCGCTTGATCTTTCGTTTGAATAGCCATATTTTATTTATTTTTTGGTTCGTAGTAAATGTATGACTTTTATTTTGCCTTAAACTTGAAGCCTGTTAATTTCTCAATAATAGCAACGGTTACTTCGTGTGATTTAAGTCCAGTAGGTTTATCAGGTGTATTGGAGAATAAAAAGGCCATATATTCATTTGTTTTCTTAAAGTATAATACTTTCCAACATTCTTTTGGTACTGAGGTTGTACCTATTTTTCTAGCTTCTCCTACTGAGCCACACCATATATGAATTGAATCATCTTTAAGTGCATATTCACGTGTCATTGATTCTAATGCTTTCCAATCACCTCTATTCAATGAAGGGTATTGAGCAGTCATATTTGAAAAGTAAAATGACTCTACCATCGACGTCTGATCACAGGCACCATCAGCAGCATTAAAGTTATGCCCACGATCCAATCCATTACCATCATAATCGCTTTGTATATTTGTTTCGTTTGGTAGCTGAGGATCAGCTACGAATTTATCTGTACGTTTTATTTTAACTTCACAATCTAACATTGCTCTAGTTAACCACCATTCTACCTTAACTGGGTAATGTTTTGATTTACTGAATGTAGTTCTATATGATTTGTGTACTAATGTAATAGTATCTTGTGCATTTGTATTAATACAAAACAACAATAACAGTGGTAGTAGGTATTTCATACCTATAAATATATTACGTCAACACACTGTACAAAGACGCTATAATCAAACCAATACCAATTATTAAAATAAGAGCATTAGTTAATTTATCGTTATTATAATCCGCCATTGGCTGATATTAAAATTGCGTGATAATATTCTTCTCTAATTCGTCTAACAGCTGCATCAGCAGAACCAACGCCTGCTCTAAACATGTTATCTTCTGTAACGCTGTTTCGCTCATTAATTGCTGCTAATATTTCTTCAAACAATTCAAATCCAAAGTATGTATCATTTACTGATGTGTACTTATTAGAATTAGATTCCATTTCGGGGAATAAACTAAGTTGTGTTGTCATAACCAATTGTATTTTTCTGATGATCGAGGTTTAGTTTCAATGCGAACGGATTGTTTTGGTTTACGTCCACGTAGTGATATTTTATCTTCACAAGTATCCCATCTTGTATCTTTAACTAATTTACGAAAGCGTTCTAATACTTTCTCTCTATATTCAAGATTTTCCTTTGGGTAAACTGGAGTCATAACTTATTATTTAAATGTAATCTAAGATTAGTTCATTGCCAAAACACATATTCTTTAATGTTACGAATTTGCGTTCGTCATCTAGTGGTTTTGCTTCTTTATAATCACTACACCAAACTATCTCTCCACCATACATTAACCCAGCAAAATATTCTAAATCGGAGTTCATTACAATAAACCATTCTCGTTTAACGTCTTTTTGCTTTACTTTTTTCATAACATTTATTTTTGAGTGGATAATACCATTCGTATTTTATAAAGTTACGGAATTTAAAGTGCTCTTCCACATCTGCCTCCCATCTTCTTATATATTCTATTAATTCTAATATTTCTTTTGCATTTGGTTCTTTAGCTACATAGTTCATATGTTCATAAGTGGCTACTCCATCTACAAACCCAGTGAATATATCACCAGAATGGTCTTTATTATAAAATACTTTTATCTCTTCTAAGACACTATACATTCCTTTATCTTGTAATTCACCATATGTAAGTCGAAATGATGGCATATCACATATCTCAAATACTTGAGAACGTTTTAATTCATTAGTAGGCCATTTATAGCTTAGGTCAATTGTTGCTGCCCAAAACGTATACCAAACGGATGTACCCCATCTTGAATAACTCATAATACTATTCCTTTAACTATTGTTTTACCCTCTGCTAAATCACTAGCAGCATCCTCATGTGTACCATAATACCAATCGGTATGAACATCTAGTGCTATGTCTTTAATTTCAGATACATTGGCATCATTGTAGCCACCTTCGTACCCATCAACAAAGATCCTCATTTCAGGATCAATCTGTTGTAATTTCTCAATTAGTTGTTTTGCTGTCATGTTCTATAGTATAAAGTTCGTATTCGCTATTTTTCGTTTTAAATTTAATATAAGTTGCTGTGCTTTCCAAAACCTCTGTTACTTGAGTTGTCATCCATTTGAAATTACCCATAAAAAAATCCAATACCATACTGCGTCCAACAGCTATAGTATCAAATTTATCTTTAAATGAGCTATCTTCATTCCATTCAATCCATTTTATATCATTACCCCTCTTACTTAATCCATCGTGACGTGTTATATAGTACTTAAATCCTTTTTTCATCCCACCATGCTCTATACAATATAGATCATCAGTTAGTCCTATAGAAATTATTCTATTACATTTATGGCATAATGTAGCTCCGTTGCCTCCATTAAATTTGTGTATTGGTTTCATATTATTATTTTTGATTAAAGTCAACTATATAAACACTCACCCTTTCTTCATCTGGTGTTTGATAGGTTATAGTTCCTTCTAGTTCATTACTATTAGGATACTTACTATAATGAGATTCGTATTTAATTCTTATTCCTGAATTGTTGTATTTTTCACCTACACCCATATAATCATCTACTAATTCTAATAGTCCTTCAAGTGTATTTGATGCCCCTATTGAGGAGTGAAAGTAATTGGTTTTATCACTTTCACGGCATGCGTAGTAAATATAGTTCATATATTATTTATTAAATGTTTCATTATAATATTCTTCTGCTGTTTTATCCCCACTATACCGACCTTCCTTATATGAGGCCCAATAAGTATTTTCAATCTGCTTTTTTTCCATCTCAATATAATTATCTTTAAACATTTGCCAATGTATACTATCTGGATTTATATCCTTCATTAACTCTATTCTAGCTAACGCTAGTTCCATTGCTGTTTTCATAATTTATTTATTTAACCATATCTAAATTAACATTATGATCCGACATTAGCTCACGAAGTTCATCTCTGATTTCTTGATATGCATTATACTTATCTTCAGGTAAATCATCAGCAGCATATTTAGTTTTAGCTCTTAAGGACTGATCTAAGTCCCACAACACATGCCAAAAATTAAGTCCATTTGTTGCTACTGTAAAGTCCTGCTTATCTTCAGGTAAGTCAAATTCTAATAATGCTTTCATAATTTTATTTGTTTTGGTTATAGGTTTGGTTGTAGTATTCTTCAGGAAAATTCATCGATTCATCTACTTTACATTGATTATCAAGATAACCTGCTATATAAGAGTTTCTAGATGTTTCAATTATCTGCTCTTTTTCTTTTTTCCAGTATTTTCGTATAGCTGATGCTTTTAATATCCTTAGTACTTCTCTTACTTCTGGTGATTCGTGTAGATCTAAATACGCTGTCATTTCATCAATCAACTCTTGCATTGCTGTTTTCATATAGTTTTATTTAGTTGCATCCCATTCTTCAATAATGAATTCTAATCTAATTTGAGCTAATTTATAGTTTTTAGTTCTCCAAGCTGTTGCTTTTAATCCTCCACTAGCGCTAATCCATCCAATACCTTTATCTTCTGTATTTTTTGGATTTAATGCTTGCTTAATAGCAGATTCAAGTCTCTCTTGTGCTGCTACTTTTAAATCTAGTGTAGTAGGTATACTTCCACCTTCACCTAAACCAGCCCATTTCCAATTCAATTCTTCCATTATTACTGCTACTTTATGCCAATTAAAGTTATCAATAATTTCATTTATCATTGTTTGGTTTCTCTTTTTCATAACTTATTTGTTTTATTCAACTTATATTCAATATCCGCCTTCTCATGTTCGTATTTTTTTATTTGATGCGACTTATACATCTTTCCAATCCAATTGGTAGCTGGATATTGTTGCCAATATACTATTTTTGCTTTGACCTCTTTTAATTGTTTTTTGAGTGCCATTGATTTATTTTATATTATGAAATTACCACTTATTTCTCTGCCTGCCAAATCAATTTCAACCTCCCAAGGTGCATTTAATGGCTCGTACTGATGATTACAAATACTAGCATTAAAATAATGAGTATTTTCATCGTAATCATAGCCGTAACATTCATGAATATGTCCACTAATATGAATTAATGGTTTAATTGACTGTATTCGTTGTCTTAAATGCTCACATCCAGCATAATGTTGATCGTGTGCTACATAATCTAATTTGTATGCTATAGGTCCGTGTGTTATAACAATGTCAGTATCCATTGGAATTTTATTCCATACTGCATCTATATCTTCACCTCTATGTTTATTGAATGCCCATCTATCTCCATGAAACCAAGGTGTAACTGGGCTACCCCATATCTTGATTCCTTCTATAGTAACTGAGTTATTCTCTAAGTAGCGTACGTTAGATGGTAAATTAGCTAAAGCCTCTTGTAACCATAATGGTTTTTTTCTATCTCCTTCTTCAATATCATCATCACCAAACTTAGGGCCATCAAACGTCCTGTCATGATTACCAGCTATAAATACTATTCCATGGGTATAGCGAGGTGCTTGTTGCACTAACCATTTAAGTACGTCTTGTACTTCATGCTTCAATCCTTGTGCACTGAAGTCACCAGCATGAATAAGCAAATCACCATCCGGTAGTCTACTCCCCATAGCTACAGATGTTAAATGCTTATGTCTATTATGCGTATCGCTAATAACTACTAGTTTCATAACTTAAAGATAGTAAATTTATTTTGATTATCCAACAAAACAGCTGTTAAATTTTCCACCCAATCTCCTGAGTTTAGGTAATGAGCTCCATCTATAATTCTATCTGCTGGTTGGTGTATATGTCCACATATTACTCCATAACAATTATGTTTGTGAGCCATCTTAATTGCTGTTATTTCAAAGTCATTAACGTAGCTAGTTGCTACTTTAACACCTTCTTTAATTTGTTGAGATATTGAATGATATGGTAATCCTCTCCATGTTCTGTATCTGTTATACCACCTATTAATCCATAAAGCCAAATCATATCCAATTGATCCTAATTTAGCTAACCACTTATATTTAGTAATAAACACATCAATTACATCGCCGTGAAATACAAAATAATGTTTTGATGTCCATTTACTATCTACCCTTTCGTATAATTCTAATTTATAATTTTCTCGTATTTCTATTTTACCTACATTAGTATCTATAAAATCATATAAGAATTCATCATGATTACCTCTAATCCATATAATCTTAGTTTTATGGGATAGTTTAAGTAATTTAGCTAGTACCTTTGTATGTGATTTTTTCCACTTAGATCCTCTCTTTAACGCCCACCCATCAACTATATCTCCGTTAAGTATTAGTAAATCTGTTGGATGATCATCCAAAAAATCAATAAATTCTTTGGCTTTTGAATCCATTGTACCCAAATGAAGATCGGATACTATAATGGCTTTATATCTCATAAATAAAGACTTAGTTCAGCTATAAATATGAGGAATGCTAATGTGCCTATGATTAGCGTTTCGATATTATAAAATAGTTTCATATTATTTATTTTAATCTTTCCAAAATATCTGTAATGCAACTATCATAGATGCTAATAATAAACATGCCATTGTTTTTAATGTTGGATGTTCTTTAAGTATTAGCCAACTCATTATTGTAAATATTATAATACCAACACCAAATCCAATTAAACGGCCTGGCCAGTTTGCTCCATAATATTCGTTAAATAATTTAGTTGTTGTAATGTAAATAAGAGATATTGGTAAACCTAATAACATCATTATGTATGGATTTTCTCTAGGAAACCTCCAGGCTATTTGTCCTTGTAATTGAATAAAGGATACTATACCTCCTATTATACATAGTATAAATGCTATTGTTATTTTCATAATATAAATATATGATTTCTATTTTGCCGATTAGTCTAGGTGATCATCCCAACCATCACGTCCTGCTGAGTTTAGGAAATCTTCACCCTTATAGTCTGGGTGTTTAGTTTTCATATTGTCAATTGATATTGACCAAATACAAGCTATTGGTAACACAATAACAAGTGTAATAATGATTAATCCCACCATCTTCTAATGTTTTGTTCTAGTATTGTAAATAATAATTTATGTGCTCGTTCTCCATTTATTCTAGCCATTTGAAATGCTATTTTTTCTTTAGGTGCTTGCAAATCAGGGACCATTCTATATATTAATGGATATTTTTTAAAATAATCATCGTAGTGTTCTGATATTAGTTCCTCCTCCATTTCATAACTACCTGGGTGGGAAATACTAGGTACAAATTTAATATCTGATTTGTAGTAGTCTTGATATTCACAGCCGTAATATTCACTTTGGACTTTATCCATCAATCTAACACATAACATCATTATTTCAGCATCGCGTTTAGCAGATAAATGACGGTCTTTCTTACCAATATATTCAGCTTGATTTTTAAGTTTAAATTTTAATATTTCAAAGATATAGTGGTCATCCCAATCCTTATCTTTCCAGATAATGGGAAACCAACGAATTAAATTATAAATTTGTTTGAAGAATTGCTGGATTTTATACATAACCTGCTATTTTTAATAAATATACAAAACTATTTTGCCTTAACCAAATCTATAACATCATTCTAGAACCTATTAGAAAGTAACTTAATATTGGAGTATTTGGTGTTGTTGATATACTTGTTTTATAATCAATATTAAACCCAAATCTTTTACTTAATTTAAAACTATATCCTGTACCTATTAAACCTGTTATATTGTAATTCCAGGTACTTCCTGTTTTATTATTAAAAGCATAAGGTGAAGCCATTAAGAATACTCCTGGAGATAGCACTGATTTTCTACTTATTGGATATGGTTTAGTCCAAAACGCTGTTGTTGACGTCATAGTTGAGTACGAGTACCCAACATCATCTTTTAATTTGATATTAATATAAGATAGATTATAACCGTATGTTCCGTATTTAGGATGTGGTTTAATGTATGTATAACCTCCAAATGTTAAATTGGTACCCGCTACACGAGCAATGGTATATGAATATGATTTAATAGCGGTTAAATTGCCATTTTTAAGTATCATATCACTCTTGTTGATAGACAGAGCGAACGATTTTAAATCGCCCCAAATCATTGAACTAACACCCCAACTTGATTCACCGGTAGCCGATGATTGAGACATACTTAATGATATGATAGGTGTAAATCCACCTGTTGCGTTTTGACCTACGGTTAGATCAGAACCAATCATTACGGGGTTTATTATTACTTTTTTCTTTTCCTCTTTTTTAGTTTCCTTTTTATCTTCTTTTTTTTCCTCTTTAGTTTCAGATTTTTCTTCTTTAGTTTCAGATTTACTTTCTTCTTTTGACTCGGTTTTTGATTCGCTTTTGCTTTCCGTTTTGGTTTCCGTTTTTGATTCGCTGCTTGTGCTGCTTCCTCCATTGCTGCTCTCTCCACTTGAGCTTGGCGAAGATGAAGAGCCCGATGACGATGATGACTGGGATGAAGAGGATGAAGGAGGTGGCGGTGGTGCACCACTCGATGCTGCTCCTGAAGCCGCGGAAGATGCTGCTCCAGAAGCGGCTCCACTTGCTGCTCCGGATGCTGCTGCACTCGCTGCTGATGACGCTGCTGAACTTGCTGCTTGTGACGCTGCTTGTGCTGCTGCTTGGGATACTGCTTGTTGTACTGCTGTTGTTACTACTGGTGTTGTTACGGGGCATGGTTTAGATAACACTTGATTAACCCATACATATACTGCTCCTGATGCTGCCTCAGTATAGCTGAATGACTTATATTCATTTCTGATTATTGCCATTACAGCTTGGGCTTGGACAGGAAATGTAATAGTATATGTTTTACTATCACATGGATCTATATAGGTTTGAGTAAGAACCTGTCCCTTAGTTATGAAACTAACTAACGTTAGTAATAACGTGTATATTATTTTTTTCAACATTCATTAGATTATTTCTTAAATATATTCTTCTTAATCATTCTTAGTAGTATTCTACTACAGGCTATATCTAATGCTTTTTTAGTTGTCGTTCCTATTGTTGATTGGTTAAATTTAATATCAGATAAAGTAGCATCACTCATTAAACTCATTTCACGAGTTGTTTTAGCTTCACCTAATCCACTTGCTGATAGTATTTCACCCGTTTCAGCGTCTGTAAAACGTACCTGTAAGCCTAAACGAGTTACAACTAAATTCTTAACTCCATCTTTTAAATTAACTGTTTCATCTTCACTTACTGAGAAATCATATACTTCAATTTCAACGAAGTAATGAGCAAGACGTATTTTACCACGTCCATCTAATTTATCTTGGCTAATTCCAGATTGTGACGCCTGAAATTGTTTTACCATTCTATTCTTTATTTCTGTTTTATCTTCAGTGAAAGTAAAACGGTTAAGATTTTCAAGGTATTCCATAGATATATTCGCCACACCAAGACCGACTTTCTTTTCTTTGAGTTCCGGATATTGTTCATATATTTCATCGCTTATACCACATTTTAATATCTGGATAGGGATGGTTGGCCCACTATAATCCATCAATGAGTCAATATTAACTTTGGTTTCAAACGAGGCTTTATATTCCTCTGTTTTGGTTGTACCAATGTTTTGAGATTTACTACTTAATGCTATTAGTAGAGGTAATATTATCAGTAGATTTTTCATACCAAATATTATTGGGATTAGTTTTATAGGTTCCGTCAATTTTAAAGTCAATATTACTTAATATTTTTTCTGATTTTTCTGTTTGTCCTGATGCATTTAGGTAGCCTAGGTACAATTCAAAAAATACTATACTAAATATCATTACTGACATTAAGAGTAGGGATGCCATAGCAATAGCACGACCTATGTTTTTTAGTTTTTTCATGTTTTAGTTTTAATGGTTAAAGGAAAGGAGGGCCTAAACCCTCCCTTAATTATTCTTCTGTTTTTGGTTCTTCAGCTTTTGCTTTTTTAGTAAATTTATCTAATGTATCAGCACCCATACCAATTGCAGTGATAATCATTACAGCGTTTACTAATTCAGGTGATGGAGCGAAATCAACTTTTGAAAAGCTATTCGCTAACATTGTTCCACATAGGAATAAAGCACCTACAAATGCAATAACTGGTTTGATTGATGTTGATCCTCTCTCATCTTTAAATAAGTCGATGATCCATTGTTTGAAATTCATACTTTTAATTTTTAACGGTTAACAAGGGGTAATTACCACTGAGCAGGTTTCTCTTTAAATTCATCACCATCTTTTTTCTTAGTAGTAGGAGCAACTGGTTGGGTTGCAGTACTATTTTTTTCTTTGATGATTACAGTTTTACTATTTGAAGTTGCCTGTTGTTGAGTAGGCATATTAATATTAATACTTTGGGGTGTTGGTTGTTTAACATCACCCTCTTTTGGCTTTTGTAGGTAAGTCATTAAAAATGCTCCACCTGCTGTTACTAACGTACCAATAGTACCGATCATGGTCTTTTTTAAACCACTCATTGAACCATCATTATGTTTTTCATTTTTAGCCATTGCAGCTTCTTCTGTTGTTTTTGTTGTTTTAGTTGCTTTTGCCATTTTATTTAATTTTTATAGGTCTTTTTGTTTCTGTTCCGTTTATATCAATTAATATGATATCATAATCTTTTTTATCTAAAGAATTCAAATCATATGTTTTCGTAACGGTGTCTGTTAATGCTGTAAATCCTAATGTTTTTACAGGTGTTTCACTTCCAAATGGTATAATCTGTACTGAATATTTAGCCCCTGTAGTTACAGTATATCCAATAGTAAATACATTATTTACTTGTGTTATATTACTAATTTGAGTTGATGTTGATGTTTTACCTAGCTCTATTATTTGTGGTTTAATAATAGGAACATCAATTTTTTGACATCCTCCAATCACTAATAAAACGATTAATGTTGTTAATAATAGTTTTTTCATAATTAAAATTTATTGTATCCTGTTAATTTAATGGTTACTATATTTAAATTGATTCCTAATTGATTACCCTTATTATCACTAGCATCCATATTTGATGTTATTTTGATTTGAGATAATACATCAACTCCACTTCCAATAGAGGAGAATCTTAATTTGAATGGTATAGTTGCTCCCGTAATTGGAGTTTTTAAATCTTTATCAATTGCTCCAAATTTAACTTTACCTGTTGTTGGATTTACAAATACAAACCATGTATTAGGTAGTTCAGACTTAATTTCTTCAAATTTAATTTTAGTTGCATCATATACTACTTCAAACTGTAATGCTGATGTTTTATTTGTTTTTGAGTCTACTTTAAATGGTATTTCAATATTATCTGATGTTATTGTAATGTTGTTTAAATTAACGTCTATATTTGATATTTCGTTTGGTGTATTAATGAATAAAGGAGCAGTTACATTAGAATTACTTGCTATTCTATTACTTATAATCTGACCTGTAGTTGTTATTACTTGAGATGAGTGTGAACGATTAATATCTCCTAATATTGAGTATTTTAGATTAACATTTTGATTTACAGATGATGTTTTAAAATCTACTTTCCAAGAGTTAATAGTAGACCAATTAGTAGTTTTTAAATTATTATACATGCTATCTGTAAAGAATGTAAATACACTACTATTGTATGAATTTGCTTGATTAACAGTTAATAGATATCCTGCTCCTGTAACTTGAGCAAATATTTTATTAACATCAGCAGCATCAAATATTTTATTATGATCTACATCTGAGGCATAGTAGCTTATACCTGTTTGCATATTTGAGTTACTATATGTTTTGTCTAGATTTTGATTAATAAACTCAGTTTGGGCTGCTGTAAAATCAGATACTGTTACTGCTTTATCTTGTATAGAATATGCACTGTCTAGTGGTGCCCACGGCATAATAAAATATTTAGTATTTGTTTTTAGCCAACTTTGATCTATATTTACAGTACCATCTGATGCTATATTAAAATCCTTTACATCTACTTGTGTAGTACCATCTTGCGCATATTCTCCAATATACACTTTAGGCATATAACCTATATCTAAATTACTATTATTTTCCATTTTTAATGTCAATAATGAATTAGCAGCAGGATCTAAAATAAATGGACATATTTTATTTGTCATAATACTTCCTCCAGCGCCTGATGTAGTTGTAAAGCATGCTGCAAAGTTCATTTTAAGAGGATCGTATGTATAGCCCGCTTTTGGGCTTAATGCTATAAAGCGAAGTGTAAAAATAATTCCATTATTTAGATTAGCATTAATATTTAGACTAACACGAGTAATTTGTTTAACACTTGTTAGACTATAAGTATAGTTACTATAGTTATAATTTGTATTACCATTATTAGTTGTGTTTAGAGTTGATTCTAAATAGCTATATCTTGGGTATTCATTTTTACTGATACTGTAATTACTATTAGGTATTGCTCCACTACCAATAGTAGGAACAATCATATCTATTAACTTAAAAGCATCGTTTTGATGTTGAAAATCAAATAGTATTGAGCGGATTTGGTTTGATAATGGTTCTTGATCGTTGTAGTTTCTATTCATTTCAATTACAACATCTACAGTATCTCCTTTACTAATAGTGCCACCATTGATATCTTTAGTTACACTTGAAGGGACCCATATTTTAGGCCAGTTTTGACTATAGGAATTAAATCCTATTAATAATAGTAATAATACTAATGTTTGTTTCATACTTCAGTTTTTATAGTATACGATAAGCCATAACAACGCAAGTTTTCTTGATTGCGTTTCTTACCATAACTGAGCTAAAGGTTCCCCCTTCCGCTACTATTCCTGTTGACGAAACTACTTCTCCTGATTTGTCTGTAACTGAGGTTGATTTTACTACCTTTCCGTTTTCGGTAACGGTACCCTGTATTGTAATAATGATTTTGTTTTCATTTTTATGAAATACAGACATATTACTTTTAGTTTGCTCGTAGTCGAAATAAACTATTTCTACATCGAGTACTTGATCTGCTTCAAATCTATCTACGAGTATCCATCCTCGGTCTTGGGCTACTTCTTCAAGTATATTTTTAACTCCAAATGATAAATTCTGATTGCCCGTGAGGGGGCCAACTTTAATGTTGTTTGTGACGCTGTTTACACACAGTTTAGTAGGATTATTGTGGGATCTTTTCATTTTATGTTTATCACCCACAAAACCTACCATTAGGAATGCTGCGAGAACAACTAAAATGAAGTGTCTCATAATTTTATAATGGTTACCTATAAATATGTAGAGACAACAATAGGGAAACATTTCTGCTTCCCTAGTTTAAATTTGTGGAGATGCGCGGATTCGAACCGCGGTCTCCGTAAGTACAAATATGTACAGCTTCTCACACGCTTAGTACTGTATTGCTACTGCACCGTAGTAGGGCTACCGATTTGGTAACAGTCCACCACTTAGTTGATTCGGGTTCAACCAAGAAAACCTTTAGAGATCACCTACCAAAGGTAAATGATTAACTTGCAACTTACTGTTTCACCCAAGTTGCCAGAGAAAGAAAAGATCCAAAGATCTTAGGCAGCCATAGCCATTTCTACATTAGCAAAAGCCATGTTAATGATACGAGCACCTTCTTCTTGACGAGCGATTTTGTTGTCGTTTAAATTGTTTGCATCATGATTAAAGAGAGTGAATGCCATGTCTCTGCGTGTATACATATCCATCTCATACGGATCAAATGCCTATGCCATCCCCGTGTTTTGATTTTTTATCTATTACTTTTTTTATCTCAGCACATAATTCGTATTCTTCTACTTCAATCATATCTTTAAGACAATTGCTGAGTAATTCGCTGTACTGTGATTTTTCAATATTAAATGTTAATTCGCTCATGTCTTTGAATGTGATATCAAATATATCAATATCTGCTTTATTTCGCTTATATGCGCTCATCACACACTTAACCATCTTTTTGATTAAGTCGGGGTCACGTTGTTTAAGCAACGTGTAGAATTCGCTTGCGTTTTTCAGATGTAAACAATGACATGCCATGATTATAATTATTAAAAAGAGTGTAGTAGGAGCTAGCTTCCTTGAGGTTACTACACATTTTATCCTCTTTAGCTGACAGGGGAGGACTTGAACCTCCATGCAGCGATTCAGTAAATAACATAATTAGCCGGCTTTGTGGTCAACCCATACTACTTACCTATTTCGTGATCTGCGGCGCCTAGACGGGGCGCTGTGTATTCCATAGCGTACGCATTTCACCACCTGTCAATATAAAAAAAGAACTAGCGACGGGCGTTGAATCTAACCTACGCACAGTGAGGTATCCCATCCTCTTCGTTCGCATTGCCTGTTCAATGTGCACACATTCCAGGCTGCCGTGCGTGTCATTTGTTTGCTAGTTCTTTTTGTTGGGTTACCAGGACTCGAACCTAAAACGACAGAATCAAAATCTGTAGTGTTGCCATTACACCATAACCCAATAAAGATGAGGTCTAGTTGGCCGACTAAACAAAGTTACTGGTAGTTAGTATCACGAGTTACACATGATGACGGATACTGCTACCTTGTATTCTCTCATCTTTGATCCAGAAACAAGAGTCGAACTTGCGACCTGCTGATTACAAATCAGCTGCTCTACCAACTGAGCTATTCTGGAGTTTGCAACTTTTAGAATACCACCAGAGTTGCTAACTGTGCCGTCCTACGATACGGAGGAAATTTCTGTCAATGAGCACACTACAGGCCTCATATTCCCGTCTTCGTCGTTCCACGTTCGAACGATTATAAGTTTAAGCTGTTACTACCTGAGCAATTTTAGATTCAGATGCTGCTTTTACTTCAAATGCATCTTCACCATGCTCGGTTAAATATTGTACTGTTCTAGCTTCTGCTTCTGTCACTGACATTGCATCTACTAAATACGCTACGTTTTCTTTTTTTACTTTACCTCTTTCGTCTTCTGTTCTAAATTGAACTTTTACTTGGAAAAATTGTGCCATGTTTTATTGTTTTTCGTATACTGAATAATCATATAATTGTGCTCTATATTTCAATAGTGCTTTTGCTAATTTGCCTCTGTTTTTCATTTCATCGTATGTTTCATCTTCTAATCGTTGTGGAGGAAGACCCATATAATAATCAATATTATCATTGGTTAATTGTACTTCATCTGCAAACATCATCATCTTAATGAAATTTAGTGAACCAGTCATTCTTACACCTGCTTTAGCAGCTTGTTTAATTTCTGATGGGATTTGAAAGTCAACATATTTTTGTGCTAATTCGTAACTCATATTTATTGTTTTTATTTTAATTATTCAAATATTCCTAATGCTTTCATATTTGCTATTTGTTCATCATTTAAGTCCCACTCAAATGGTTTTGCTAATGGTGGTGATGAATCTTCTACACTACGTATTTGACTTGGTGTTAATACCTCTCCAACATACAAGTAATAGCAATTATAGCATGTTTGTTCTAGATTATCAAGTAGATAATTACATTTATTATTATCTTTAAAATGTAAAAGTAATGGAATTTTAAAGTCTGTTACTCTACGTTCACTAAATCCACAAACATAACATTCATCTCTTAAATAACCCTCAGCTACTAATCTTGTTTTTATCTTTTCTGGGGTGAATGATTCCCATCCAGTACCTGTTAAGACAATATTTTTAACATTCGGTTCTTTACGTTTGTTAGGTAAGAACTTAGGAATGCCTTTGCCATTTTGATTTTTATGAGCTTCAAATAAAGTTGGTGAATTAGGATCTGAATCATCTACTCTAAGTACCTTCATAAAAGGCTTAAGGTGATGATATGAACATCCTAAATACTTAGCAGCTGCTCTCACTGATTTAGTGTAGCGCATTGCTGTTTCTATTTGAAACTTAGTAAGTGGTTTTGCAGCCGGCATAATAAAAAATAACGGGACCCTAAGTCCCGTTATTGGGGGGATTATTTTATAGACTCTACTTTTACTGAGTCTACTTTTACTGTACTGTCAACTTTAGTTGAATCAGTTGAGGTTGGAGTGCTAGTTGCAGCACCACCACATGAGGCTAAAGCCACGATCATTGCGATTGCGATAACTGTTTTCATTTTGTTTGTTTATTTTTGTTTGATTAAATCTATGCTTTCTTTTTTGCCTTCCCAATTTTATCTTGGATTATTTTTATTAAATACCAAAGATCGGTTGGGGAAACGAGGGGAACTATATTCCCGTCTTCATCTACTAATTCATTAGTTGAACCATCTTCATTTATACGTTCATATAGATAGAAGAATATTAATTCACATGCTTCTTTTGGGTATAGTAATCCTAATAACCCATCAATTACTGAGTAGAATTTATCATCATATTTAGTAAAATCTAAACCTAAATCTCCACCCATTATCATAGAACGTATTTCTATTTCATCTAATATTTGAATGAGTTTTGTAAATTTTTCTTTTTGAAAATCCTCGTCTGTTTTTTTCTTACGTCTTAGAGACGTATCAGCACCAATAATATCCTCAATAGACTTTTTAATACCTTCCGCGTGGGGGTCTTTTTCCATAACTACAGTTTGTTTATTAAATCTCTAATTTCAGCACATTTATTATAATCTTCCTTTTCAACAAAATAACTAATAGTGTGTTCTAGGGTTGGTTTCCATTTATTTTTCTCTAAATCAATATAACAATCTGAATTTGCTACTTCAAATAAAGATATAGATTTTTTATTTTTCTCTATTCCATCTTTAATAGCAACAACAGTCTCTTCAATTACTACCTCTATTATTTCAGGTATTTCTGTTAGTTGGGAGTAATCCTCTCTACCATTCATTACAACCTTGAATATAGGTATTTTTCTCCTCATCTTTCGAGTTTTAATCATAACTAATTATTAAAATTAAATTGCTTCTTCTGGAGGCGCTTCAGCTCCACCTGTAATAGCTTTCTTAATTAATAACTTAATATCAGCTATTGGAATTAAGAATCCTATAACATTTGCGTATGGAACGTCTGTATCTTGACTAACGGTAAGATTGTATTGTTGTAATCCATTATTTAGTCTAGCTTGTAATTTCTGAGTCATCTCTGCTTTAGCATCACCCTCTAGTGTTTGTGGCAGCACAAATTGTACTTTAATACCCTTTTTAGTTGGATTATGATTTACGTCGATTTTTAATTTTGGTTTATTATCAGCCATTGTTTATGTTTATATATAAATATTAAATTACTTCGTCTACTAGCCCATATTTATTAGCTACTTTTACATCGAAATACCATTCACCACGTTTATTTTTAATATCTGTTAATTGTTTTTGAGTGAATTTGGTTTTAGATAATAAGTAATTATCACATACCATATCAATACGATCAGTTTCTTTTAATTCTTGTTTGTGGTGTAATACTTTTCCTTCAGCAGTATATGACGCTTCATGATACATGAATGTAGCATTTTTACTTGCTAATCTGTGGTGACCAGCTGCGTATATTGGTAACGCCATAGACATGCATGAACCATGACATATTGTATAAACGGGAGTCTGCGAACTATCAATGACATCAATTAAAGCTAGGCCACTGTACACTTCGCCTCCAAGTGAGTTGATTATGAGCTTAATTGGCTCGGCATGCGTTTTTTTCGCGTCTTCATCGTTAATTTCATATATTAATTGTATGATATTATTGATAAGTTCTGGCTCAATTTCTCCTAATGTTACAATTCTGCTTAGCTTTGATGTGTTGCGTTTTGAAGAAGTAGCCATAGTATGTATTTTCTTCTATAAATATAAGACTGTATTTAAAATACTTCAAATTCGATTTCTACATTAGAATATCCCCAAGTGTCTTCATTTCTAGAAAACATAATATGTCCATGTTCTTCATATTTATTAAAATGTTCTACCCATTGCCACGCATCGTTATAATGTTGTTTTGATGGGGATGATCCATCATTCCCCATACCTTTATGGCTCATATGATATAAAGGAATATCATAAACTGGAACTAAGTTAAAACCATATAATACTGATTTTTTCTGTACATTGGTATCTACAAAACAAGCATATAGCATTGGTTCTTCATACCCACGTAATTTGTACCATACGTTTTTAGGAGCTAATTGGAAATCACCACAGCAATTAAAAATACTATATTCATCATTAGGAGTTACTTTAGTTGGGAAATAACGGGGTTCTGTAGTTTCATCGAGATGTTTTCTGTATTCATCTAAATTATCTAAATTAGCAATTACATCATCATATTCAATATCTCTTCTACTAAATGTATAAAGTGAATTTTTATTAGCTTGGGCAATAAATTGTTGAAGCGTTTCTCGGGTTGGTGGAATGATATCTGTAGTTGCTAATACAATCCATTCTGCATCTGTTCTTCTTAGTCCCAAATTAAATGATAAAACACTATTACATATTTGTGCTTTTTCATCATTGTTAGACATCATATTAGCATATTCAGGTGGAATAGCGAAGTGTTTTAATCTACCTGTTTTAGGTATCATATCTAATACTTCATATAAGAAACTATGGGATGATGAATTCCAATCTATATAAATTACTTCATCAAATGTTTCTAACATTGTAGTTAAATGAATAGCAAAGCGTTCTTTTTCCTTATATCCATCGTTTCTACCAAATACAACCACAGCAGTTTTACCCGGTATTGTAGTTGGTAAATTATATTTTAGTACTTCGTCTTTATGAAAACAAAAGAAATTACCATTATCTATTATTTTTTTAGTATAATATTTAAATTCTTCTTTAGTTAAAGGACCAGTACAATCTGTTTTATTATCTAGTGGAGATACATCATATATTTCATAATCAAATGATTTTAAAGTATTATAATAATCTTCCATTTCTTCCTCTGTCAAATTAACAAATGCTTCAACCATTAATACTGGTCTATTTTTCTTAATAAGAGGTGATAGTGTCTTTAATACTTCTTTATCAAATCCTTCTGTGTCAGTCTTAATAAATTTTATTTTATCAAGTTCGTTGCTATGGTTTTCATTTAAAAACTCTAATATATTAACTCCATTAACTTCAATTTGATAACCATGAAATTGTTTAATTTGATCTCCTAATTTTAAAGAATCAAAAAAACCACCATTCATTCCAGTTCCAAAACTTGGATCAGAATAATTAAAGGTAAATTTACCTTTTTCTTTAGTACAAGCATAATTGTAAGGAATAATATTAAATAAAGGATTATCTTTAGCTTTCTGTTGTAAACTTTCAAATGTTTTTGGATTAGGTTCAAAAGCAAGTACTTTACCATTTTTTCCAACACAACTACCAAATAATAAACTAAATCCACCAACATGGGCTCCAATATCTAAAACAATACATCCCTTAGGAATAACTTCAGAAAATTTATCATGTCTAAATTTAAAAGTATTTATATCTATTTTATCATTAGATATTACCTCACCAACTGATTCTATTGTGTATGTATTCATATTGTTGAAACTCCTGGTTTTTGAACTACTACTGTAGCACATTGTTGAGCAAATAAAATTGATTTTTCTATATCATTAGTTAAAACATATTCAGCTACTAATCCTGATAGAAATGTATCTCCAGCACCTGATACATCTCTAATTTGTACTTTTTCAACTGGGTATATTCTACCTTTATGTTGGCAGCCTTTGCTTGATAAAGTAATAATTAATTTATCTTCGATGCCTAATTCATGAATAGTATATTCTGTATGTTGATATTCTACGTGGTTAATTTTAATAAATGATGCATTTATACACCATTTACCTAATACTTTTTTAGTATCAATAAATACATTTTTATTATTTTCACAAATAAATTGAATATCTTCTTCTTCTAAGAAACCTTTATTATAATCACTTATAATAATTGCATCTATATTTTCTCCATTCCATTTGTTATCTAATATTCGATCTAATATATTATGATCAATTCTATTTACCTTGTCATTTTCATCAACACGCAGTAATATTTGTCCTGATCTGTCATCAACATATCTGGTTTTTAGTATTGTTTCTGGGTTTGAAATAAAGTAAGTATCAAATCCTAATGATTTTAAATTTTCTACTACATTACCTGCCATTCCTTTATTTGTTGTTTCAGTAATAGGATTAAGTATAGGTACAGGTGCTTCAGGAGCTAAACGTACAGCAGTACCGTAAATAAATTTATCAATACCGTCATCTCCAATAACTAATATTTTATAATTTTGAAATTCTTTCTTTTTCAAATTGCTCATTAAGTATAACTTTTATTTTTTCAAATCCTATTTTACAATTTTCTCTCCAATCACTATGTTCTCCACTATCAGAAACCCATTTATATGAACTAAATTTTATTCCAAATCGCTTACATACTTTTGCAATTGAAAAACATTCCATATCGAATATACTACATTTTCCAACCATATCCAAATAATATTTAGAATATTTTAATTGTTGGGGTTTATCGTAAAAATAATCTGTGGTGAAGCATGTGATTGGTGATTTAACATCTAATATTATTTGTGAACTATTAACTTCAAATGGTGTTATACCATATGGACTTAAAGGTGTAGCATCAATATCTTGATAAGATATTCCTACTTTAACTATATCTCCTACAGGTAGATGTAATGAACCACAAGATCCGATATTAATTATTTCATTATATCCTAAATTAAAAGCAGTCATTGCTGCTATAGTAGCATTTATCTTACCTATACCACTGAATATAACTGGGGTATTTAGTATATTTCCTTGTGCTTCTACTTCATCAAGAACAGCTACTATAAATATTTTTTTATTCATATGTGATTAAACTTTTAACATTAGTAGGCTCATGTAGAAACTTTAAATCAATTAATACTAATTTATCTATAACTGTATAACCAGCTTTAATACATAATTGTTCAACAGCATTCATAGTACCTCCAGTAGCATAAACATCATCTACTATTACTACAGTCCCTTCACCTGGTTTAATTTCTAAAGTGTCTTCTCCATACTCTAAAGTATAGGTTTCACTTATTGTTGGTGGGGGTAACTTACCTTTTTTTCGGCACATAATTAATCCCCCATTTTTACTAGCTAGTGCTGAGGCAAATATAAATCCTCTAGCATCAATCCCAACCCAATAGTGAGGGTGTTTAATTAGGTTCTTCATCTCCTCAATAGCATAAGGGAATAAAGGAGATTTTAATAACGGAGAAACATCTTTAAATGAAACTCCGGGTATTGGGAAATCAGGGATTTCTTGTATAAATTCTTTCCACTTCATTAATGTGAATTTTTATCTCGTTCTGAAAGTATAGGATTATCAATAGGCCAATATATATTAATTTTTGGGTCTTTCCAATTTAAACTAAATTGATCTTTAACATCAGGATATTCTCCATCATAAGACCATTTATAGAAAAATACAGCTGTGTCACTTAATACTAAATGACCGTTTCCAAATCCAGGAGGTACTAATACTGATTTTTTATTTATTCCATTTAGTAATAAGCAATACCATTTTAAGTAATTTAAAGATTCTGGTCTATTATCTACAATAACAAAATATATTTCACCATGTAAACAGGTGATTAATTTAGTTGCTTTAAAATCACCATGAATTCCTCTTAATACGTTTCGTTTTGAAACAGCTACTTTATCATGATTAAAAACTAACTCATGTTCATCTTGATTAAATACAGTGTATAATTCTCCTCTACTATCTATAAATGAATCAGGTTGGAATATTTTTACTTCAGGAAATATCATAATTTAATTTTTCCAATTAATATATCTTTAAGCATAACCCAATCCGCTCTTTTAGCCCACCATGGGTTTTTAAAGGCAGCTGGTTGATTTTTTTCTAATAATAAATGTCCTGACCAGGCAAATGGATAAACTATAAACGGAACAATACCATATAGTGGGAGAAAAAATATTGAAACTTTTATAATAAGATAAGTTATAAAAATAAAAGTAGCAATTGTTGTTAGTTGTCCTAAAACATGTAATCTTCTATTCCATTTATTTTGGTGTAATGTTAAATAGTATTTGTAATATTCTTTAAATGTCATTATATAATGTTATTTAATACGTTAATCAATGTGTCTATTTTTTCTTGTTCTAATGTTGGATAATTACCTATATACCAACTAAAATTATGTACGTGATCTACATTTTTAAAATCATCATAATTAATATTGTAATTCTTTTTAAAATATGGTTGTCTTAGTTGATTACCACCACCTGATAATCCTCTTCTAAATTCAATTCCACTTTCTTTTAATATTAACTCTACTCTATTTCTTAATTCAAATGAGCCTTCTTTTAATATAACTATGAAAGCATAGTTACATTGACCTTCCATTTCAATATCAGTATGATACTTATTAGAATCTAAACGTTCCATAAAGTATTTGAAATTATTTACTCTATAACTATTATTTGAATCTAATTTTTTGATCTGAGATAAACCAATAACAGCATTCAATTCAGTACTTCTAAAGTTATGTGCTGGGTTTAAGAATATAAAGTCAGGATTTAAATCAGGATTCTCATCAATGATTTGTTGTCTGAAGTTAAGATCAGTCATTTCTCTAGTCATACCGTGTGAGCGTAATGCTCTACATACTTGATAGAAATGTTCATCATTAGTACAGATTATTCCACCTTCAATTGTTGACATATGGTGTGCAAAGTAAAAACTAAAATTAGAAGCAAATCCAATTGATCCTGCTTTTTGTCCTTTAAATGTTGCACCGTGCGATTCACAAACATCTTCAATTAATAATATATTTTTTTCATTACATAATTCAATTAATTCATCCGTTAAGCCATTAATACCCAACACATGAGTAAGAAATATTGCTTTAGTGTTTGGTGTAATAACTTGTTTTAATTTTTCAATATCAAATGATAAGTTTTTTAAATTAATATCACAGAATACTGGTTTAAATCCACTAAATATAACGGATGATATATCTGAAATCCATGTTAGTGGTGGTACTATAATTTCTCCTTCACCATGGATGTAGTT
>Ga0214923_10000281_pt1 | contig 77512 bp, 57 predicted proteins | sample LL1510_MetaG_FD_177993 | JGI IMG/M metagenome (GOLD analysis project Ga0214923, IMG submission 177993) | Freshwater microbial communities from Lake Lanier, Atlanta, Georgia, United States - LL-1510 | ecosystem: Environmental > Aquatic > Freshwater > Lake | place: USA: Georgia | collected...
GGAAATACCACAAGCTGAAGGCTGCTGCGCGCGAGGTTCCTCCTCGTCTGGAAGAGGCAGCGCAGGAACGGGCCTACCTGGAGGAGGCGCTTGTCCACCTCGATCTTGCCCAGTCTGGCGATGATCTACGTGGGCTGCGTGAAGAGTGGGCGTCTGGAGGGTTTGTCTCGGCTGGACGGCGCGAACGCAATCTTGGATCCAAGTTTCCTGGTCGACGGAACAAGCCCGCGGTGTCCGCCCGTGATGCCGGCACCGAACGGATGACAATCGGTGGCTTTGAGGTCGTGGTCGGGCGAAGCGGGCGAGGAAATGACGCCGTCTTGCGCGGTTCGGGACACCCGGAGGATCCGTGGCTTCATGCTCGAGGCGTTCCCGGTGCGCACGTCCTTGTCCGCGCGGCGGGCCGTGATGTCCCGAGTGCGGTGATCGAGGCTGCTGCGGCGATTGCTGCCGGGCGAAGCGCGTCCCGCCAGTCGCCATTGGTTGCGGTGGACTGCACAGCCCGTCGCCACGTCACCCGTGTCAGTGGCGGCCCACCGGGACTGGTCACCTACCGCAATGAACGGACGATCCAAGCGGTCCCGGTGCTGCCGGGGCGACGCGAGGCTCAGCGCTGAATCGCTGGTCCGCCATGGCCGGGGACGGTCAAGCCGGCTGCGTGACTGTGGCGATGAAGATGGCGCGGGCCGAATCCGGGCTTATCGGCTCGCCACGGTACTCGCCGAATGTCTCGATGACGGTGAAACCCGCGCGGAGCAGCCTGGCCTCGACCCGCTCCGGAGATTCCGGGTGCAGGGTGTACTTGAATTGTCCGATCATCGAGGCAGGGGATCGAGGATCACGGTCTGTCGAGTAATACCGAACGTCCGAGATCGCCGCGTTCGATTCGACCAGGTAGCGGTAGTCCTTGACGCGGAGGACTGACCGCCCATGCCACTTCCTGCCAAGGAATTGGGTAATCGAATCCTCGTCGGTGTAATCCTGCACCGTTGGCGGGAAGACATCGATGATGATGCGACCACCGGGTGCCAGATGGCGTCGCATCATGGAGAGGCATTCGTCCTGTCCGGCGTCGTCAAGCAACCAGAATGAGTTGAATGCAACAAACACCAGTGAGAAGGCCCCGTTGCCCAGGGTGAAGTCGGTCATGTCGCCAACAACCCATGAGGTGCGGTCTCGGATTGACGATGACAATTTCAAGGACCGTGCGGTCGCGCGTTCCACCATGATGGACGACAATTCGAGGCCAGTCACGAGATGGCCCTTCCGGGCGAGGGCTAGACAAACGCGTCCACTTCCTGACGCAAGCTCCAGAATCGGCCCCTCCACCGTTGCGCGTGCCTCGGTTGCGCGGTCGTGCCAGAAGCGGGCTTCGTCCCCACGGCATGCTGGGTGCTCGATGTCGTAGAGGGACGCGATTGCTCCCCAGTCCTCGGACCGTTCGGACTGACGTTGATACACTCCGCCTCCGGACGACGAACCTGGTTCAGCTTGAGAGGGTGCGACCGGCACTGACGGTCCAGATGGGCCGTCCGTCGAGGCCGACAGGCGCCGGGTGGGGCGAACGAGGCGCAGCTTGCGCCCTGCTACCGTGCGTCGGCGCGTTGAAGGGGTTTCGGCCATGACTGATATCCGGGCTTTTCGTGGTTTGAGGTACGACCCTGCACGGGTTGAACCCCAGGATGTGATCTGTCCACCCTATGACATCATCGGGCCCGACGCGCAGGCAGAGTATCACGCGCGGAGCCCCTTCAACATCATCAGGGTGGAACTTGGCCTAGGGTCTACAGACCCAAGGGTGCTGCCCAACAGGTACGCCGACGCGGCGACGTGCCTTGCCGATTGGACTTCGCAGGGCGTCCTTCGCCGAGAGGGGGCGCCGGCGGTCTACCTGCATGCCCAGACGTTCCGGCTTGACGGTGCTCGCGTTACCCGGCGAGGCCTCATCGTGGCGTGCCGGCTGCATGACTGGGCCCAGAACATCGTGCGCCCTCACGAACACACCCGGGCGGGTCCAAAGCGTGACCGACTTGCATTGCTGGAAGCCACCGGGACGAATACCAGTCCGCTGTGGCTGGTGTATCACGACGAGGATGGCGGTGTTGCGAGGGCAGTCGCCGACGCGTGGTCCGGGGCTGATGCGGCCCTTGTTGACGAAGGGGATGAGATCCATCAGTTGGTGCCGGTGACTGATCCGCTACAGATCGGGCGCATCCGTCAGGCGTTCGCGTCGCGTCCGGTCTACATCGCTGATGGACATCATCGATACGAGACAGCGATCCATTATCGGGATGCGTGCCGGCAGGCCGTGCGTGACAGAGGCGAAGTGCCGGATCCTGATGCTGGCTACGAATTCGCCATGGTGCTGTTTGTCGATTCCCGCGATCCCGGTCTGGTGATCCGTCCGTACCACCGTGTCATTGGCGCGACAGGCAAGGACCTGAGTTCGGTCTTGGGCCACCTTGAAGACATGTGCAATATCCTCTCGCTGTCTGTCTCGGGCAACGGGGACGCGAAGGACCTTGGTGCCATAGAACAGGCACTCGGTGATGCAACGTCGACTGACGACCATCCGTGCGTCCTGTACACACGGCAAGGTGCGTGGAAGGTGTCCCCGCGGGGGGACGTGGCGTGGAAGGAGACACTGCCAGGCGGACACTCGGACGCATGGCAGGGCCTCGACGTCGTCTCGGTTGACTGGTTGATTGTGCAGGGTGGGTTCGGAATTGAGGCATCGCATGAAGAGGCCGGGCATCCCGGCGAAGTTCCTCGCCTGCGGTACTCACCCGATGCAAGTGAAGCAATTGGGTTGGTGGCTCGCGGAGAGGCTGAGGTTGCCATCCTCGTGCGCCCGACCGAAGTCGGTCAGGTCTGCGCTGTCGCGGATGCTGGGGACCGAATGCCTCCGAAGTCGACCTACTTCTATCCCAAGCCGACGACGGGCCTCGTAATGAACCGACTGGATCAACTGGCCTGAGGCGCTAGTCCGGGCCGTTCATGCCAAGAATGGCGTACGGGTCTCGTGATAGCATTATGTCCAGTCACGGGCAGGGGCTTCTGTGGAACGCAAGCCCTGCTCGAAGTGGTGACCCTCTCCATTGGAACTTGCCATTCGCGGGCACGGCAGCGTGCCATGTTTGGGACGTTTTGTGACTGCAACCGGCACAAGGCCTTTTGGAAGCGTGTGGATGGAGAACTGGGCGCGGTGAAGGCGGACCAACGCACAATGCCAATGAGTTCGCGTGCCGGTGCTGGATCATCGGCCCGAGTTGGGCGGGCGCCGGCTGACCCGCTGATGTCCATCGACCTTGAAATGTCCCCGGGGCTTGGGGGAGACGTCCGCGTCATCGGAGTCGGTGGGGCAGGTGGCAACGCAGTCAATCGGATGATTGAGGCTGGGGTCACCGGTGTTCGGTTCATCGCGGTCAATACGGACACACAGGCACTTGGCAGGTGCGAAGCGCCGGTCAGGTTGCATCTGGGCAAGCCGGGTTCGGCTCGGGATGGGGCCGGTGGAAACCCCGAAGTCGGGATGCGCGCAGCCGAAAGTGTCATTGAGGATATTGACGCATTGGTCGCTGGTGCAGACATGGTTTTCATCACCGCGGGCATGGGTGGGGGAACAGGGACCGGTGCTTCGGGGGTGATTGGCCAGAGGGCTAAGGCTGCCGGTGCGTTGACGGTTGGCGTGGTGTCGCTCCCGTTTACCTTCGAGGGCATGCGCCGACGGAAGCTCGCCGAGGAGGGTGTCGGTTCGCTCCGCGAGGTCGTGGACGCATTGATTGTGGTCCCGAACGACCGCCTCCTTGACCTTGACCACCGTGTGAAGCTGACCGATGGGTTCAAGGTCGCCGATGACATGCTGCGCCATGGCGTTCAAGGCATATCCGATCTGGTTACGATCACTGGTCTGATCAATCTTGACTTTGCGGACGTCCGGTCAGTGATGACCAACGCCGGGACCGCGGTCATGGCGATTGGAGAGGGCCAGGGGCCAAACCGGATGTCCCAGGCCGTCGACTCCATCATTTCCAATCCATTGCTAGAGACCTCGATCACAGGCGCGTCCTCCGTCCTCTTGAATATCACCGGCCCGGCAGATATTCCCTTGCATGAGGTCACGGAGATTTGTGACCGCATCAAGGGCGTCTGCGCATCGGATGTCAACTTCTTCTTTGGCGCGGTAGTTCATGCAGGTCTGGTGCCCGAATTGCGCGTCACCCTGATTGCGACTGGTATGCCGACGGTCGGGATGACCGCATCTCGTGACCGATTCGGCAGGCGTGCACCGACGACGACACGCCAAAGTACAAATGACCGGGGACTAACCCAGGAGCGCACCGGCCCTGTTCGTGAGGAACACGGTCGGACCCGGGGAATTGGGTGGGGTGTCGATGGAGACGAGACAATCGTCCAGCCAATTGTTCCGGTTCGGGGAGCTTTCGGTCAGTCCCTTGCGACTGACTTGGACGATGAGGTTGCGGTTGAACCCGACGGTTCGGCTCCAAGTTGGGACGAACAACGCGCAGGAGACACCCGACGCAGGATTGCGTTTCCGGACCCCGGTGCGGTTTACCTCCCCGAAGAGACTTCGATTGACAGCCTTCCGCCATTCTTGCGACGCACGCGAGACAAGGGTCGGCCATCGTCATGATTGAACCGAATTCCCGGCCAAGCGTCTCGGTGACGCTAGGGCACAGTCCGGATTCCGATGACGCATTCATGGCTTACGCCTTGACCGAGGGCAAGATAGATACGGGCCGGATTGCGTATTCGGTTGTGCAACACGACATCCAGACCTTGAACCAGAAGGCGATGGCGGGTGAACTGGACATCTCGGCGGTGTCTGCCCACGCGTTCGCGCTCATCTGTTCGCGCTACGCGGTATTCACGCACGGGGCGAGTTTCGGCCGGAATTATGGCCCGTGCCTGATAGCGCGCACCCGTGTGGATGTGGGTTCGCTTGTTGGCACACGAATAGCCGTTCCCGGGCTGCTGACTAGTGCGTACCTTGGGTTACGGATGTTCCTGAGGGACTTCGAACCCGTACCGATGCCGTTTGATCAGATCATGACTGCCGTACAGGATGGGTCGGTCTCAGCGGGTCTCGTCATCCATGAGGGCCAGCTGACCCACGGCGACCTGGGGCTTGTGCAGGTGTGGAACCTTGGCGAATGGTGGCATTCCGAAACGGGATTGCCCTTGCCCCTCGGTTTGGTTGCAGTGCGCAAGTCGCTCGGCGACGAGACAATCGCAATGGTGTCAGACCACCTGAAGCAGAGCATCGCGTACGGCTTTTCTCACCGCCCACAGGCGCTCGAGTTCTCACGACAGTACGCCCGCGACCTCACGACCCCAATTGTGGACCGGTTCGTGGACATGTACGTCAACGACCTGTCGGTGAACATGGGCGAAGCGGGCAAGCTCGGCCTTCAGACCTATCTGGAGCGAGCCCACGGTGCAGGCCTCTTGAGGTCAATGCCAGCGATTTCTTTCGTCGAATAGCACTCGACAGTTACGGCGGTGATCTAGGTGAGGGTGATGTCAGCACCCTCACCGTCAGTATGCGATCGCCGATTCGGGCACTGGCGCGGGCGTGAACGCTCCGTCATCCCCCACGTTGTAGGTTTCCAACAAACGGTATGTGGTGTCGCGGCGTGCAGGAACCCGACCAGCCTCGACGATCAACTCGATCATGGCGTTGTTCGTCATGCACTTCTCGACAACCCCGGCTGCTGACACGACGTTTTCCTCGAGCATGATCGAACCGAGGTCATCAGCACCATAGCGAAGGCTCGTCTGGCCGGTGTTCCTCCCGACCGTTAGCCACGAACCCTGGATGTGGGTGACGTTGTCGAAGAAGAGCCTCGAGACCGCTAGGGTGCGGAGGTAGTCTTCCGAGGTGGCGCGCGTTGGCGCCTGTACTGCCAACGCGGTGTTATCAGGTTGGTAAGTCCAGGGGATGAACGCGCGGTAGCCACTGTCCCGACCGAAGCTTGCATGCGCGCGGTCCTGCGACTCGCGAAGCGCAGCTAGATGCTCAACCCTGTCTTTCAGGGTGTCAAGATGCCCAAGCATCATGGTGCCAGTCGTCCGTAGGCCCTGCCGGTGTGCCTCGTCCATGATCTCGATCCACAGCGCCGCACTGTTCTTCAGCGGGCTGATTGCCTGTTTGACGCGCTCAGTAAGGATCTCGGCGCCACCGCCTGGAAGGCTGTCGAGACCGGCTGCCTTGAGCCGTCGAAGTGTTTCCGCGATCGTCAGGCGCGAATATCTTGCAATATGGTGGACCTCTGATGGCGAGAGGCTATGCAGGGTTATTGTGTACCGCGCCTTGACTGAGCTGAACAGATCCTCGTAGTACTCAATGCGAAGTTCCGGGTCGTGGCCACCCTGGAACATGATTTGGGTCGCCCCCTGCGCGATCGCCTCATCGATCCGTTCGAAGATGTTCTCCATGGAACGGCGGTACCCCTCGGGTGACCCGGGCAGCCGATAGAAGGCGCAGAACGAACACTTGATGACGCAAATGTTCGTGTAGTTGATGTTCCTGTCAATGATGAACGTGGCCCGGTTGTCGGGGAACCGGCGAAGGCGTAACTGGTCGGCGGCACTCCTGATCGCCTCGGTGTCACCGTGCTGAAGTAGCCAGAGCGCACCTTCGGGAGAGAGACGTTCACCTGACAGGACTGACTCCAGGAGTGCATCCTGCGAGAATGACTGCAGGTCTACCGTCTCCGGGAGATAGGGAAGGGAGATTTCCGTGCGGACGCGGGTCGCAGACAATTTCGGGGCACGTACGTCGGTTGCGACACGGATAGGGCTGCTCACGACATCCGTGTCACTGTCGGGAGACTTGTCTGTCTTCGCCGGTGCAAGAACCATCGACTTCACCTTCCTGTGGACGATGCCCCGCCGAGCGCTTGACCTGGGGCGCAAATAGACTGGCTGCAGGAAATTGTAGCCCCGGGATGAGTTGCAACCCGAAAAATTTCCTGGTGCGTGTGTCGACACCGTTACCGGTGGCGGGCCCGGCCGAGCTGGATCGCCAGGCGGGTGGCTTCGACCATCGAGTTCTTGCGTGCAATACCCTGACCGGCGATGTCAAACGCCGTCCCGTGGTCGACTGATGTCCTGACAATCGGCAGTCCGAGGCTGACGTTGACGCCCTCGTCAAAGCCAAGCATCTTGACGGCGATGTGCCCCTGGTCGTGGTACATCGCCACGACACCATCGAATTGGCCCCGGGCGGCACGCGCAAAGATCGTGTCAGGGGGCCACGGTCCTGAGGCAGTGATTCCGTGACTGGCGGCCCTGCTGATTGCCGGTGCGATGACCGAAGAATCCTCGTTGCCAAACAGGCCGTGTTCCCCTGCATGCGGGTTCAGCCCCGCGACTGCAATACGGGGAGACTGGATGCCGAGGGCCTGGAGGGTCGTGTGGAAAAGGCCGATGACCTCGTCCAACCTGTCGGGAGTGACAAGTGAAGGGACCTGAGCAAACGCGACGTGGGTTGTCACGTGAATGACCCGAAGGGCGCCGGTGACGAGCATCATCGCTGCCTCGCGCACTCCGGTCCGTGATGCCAGGAGTTCTGTGTGACCCGCGAACCTGTGCCCGGCAGCGTTTATGGCTTCCTTATTGATCGGCGCGGTCACGATCCCATCGACCCGTGATGCGAGGGCGAGATCGATCGCCGCAATGACGTAGCGAACTGACGCGTCCCCTGCGAGTTCACTGACCTTCCCGACCGGCAGGTTCATCAGCGAAGCTGACATGAGTGGTGCCGGGTCGTAGATTGGGACGGAACCGTCTGCCCCGTCGAAGCCTTCGGCCGGATCGGTGACCTCATGAAGCTGCAGGTGAAGATTGCACCAAGCCGCTGCGCGACGCAGGATTTCGGGATTGCCGATCACGACGGGTTGGCAGGCTTCACGGATTTCTGGGTCGACGATGGTGCGGGCAACAACCTCTGCACCGACTCCAACGGGATCGCCCATCGTCAGGGCCAGGATTGGTCGGTGTGTTCGTGGCATGGTTGGAGGCGTCTCCCATTGGTTGCGTAACGACGGAACCGGCTTGCGTTGCTAGAATGCGCGTTGTCATGCCAGACGTGCAACCTGAACTGCCCGACAAACGCGATGCCGTGGGCGAGGTCGCGTCCGGCGGGTCTCCTGGCGGCTTGCCAACGACCCTCGAGGGCATCCGTCGGGAGATTGACGCGATTGACCTCGAGTTGGTTGCGCTACTCAACCGACGCGCTTCGATGTCCGTTCAGGTGGCGCGGGTCAAGCGAACCAATGACGCTCCGACCTACCAGCCTGGGCGCGAACAGGAAGTAATCCGGAACGCCCAGACTGCGAGTGCCGGGCCGCTTGCTGACAGCCACATTCGTGCCATTTGGAGTGAGATTCTCTCGGCCTCCCGAGACCTGCAGCGATCCCTCAAGATTGCCTATCTTGGACCGGCGAACACCTTCTCCCACCGGGCTGCGGAAGTTGCGGCGAGGGTTCGGTTCGGCACCTTCGTCGAGTATGTACCGTGCCGGAACTTTAACGAGGTCTTCGCGCTGACCGAGCGTGGCGTCGTCGACCTTGGAGTAGTACCGGTCGAGAACAGTGTCGAGGGGTCGGTTGGTGGGTCGCTCGACCTGTTTGTCGAGTCACCCTTGCAGATCTGTTCGGAAATCCGGCTACAGATTACGCACCACCTAGTCGGACATGGTCCTTACGAACAGGCGGTCAGGGTCTATTCGCACCCGCAGGCGCTTGGTCAGTGTCGGGCGTGGCTCGCGCGAAACATTCCGAACGCACAGGCTGTCGAAACGAGTTCGACGGCAAGCGCGGCCGAACGAGCCGCCGCTGACCCGGAGGGGGTTGGAATTGCCACCGAAGGTGCCGCAGTCCAGGCTGGCATTCCGGTACTCGTGCGGTCAATCCAGGATCATGCCCATAACACCACCAGGTTCGTAGTTCTTGGCAAGTCCTATGGAGCGCCGACCGGAAATGACCGCACCGCGATTCTCTTTGTCACTCAGCATCGCCCGGGCGCATTGCATGAAGTCCTCCGGCAGCTTGCCGAACGGGGCCTGAACCTTACGAACATCGAGTCGAGGCCGTCTCGACGAGGCGGTGATCTCTGGGAGTATTACTTCTTCGTGGACTTCGACGGACACCCCGATGACCCCTTGGTGAAAGACGCGCTTGACGCCATGCGCCTGGCCAGCATGACCTTGAAGGTCTTGGGTTCATGGCCGATCGAAACACGCATTGACGAGACGCCTCCGCCAGTCCGCCCGGTGAGGGAACCCTGATCCATGCCAAGTCGGCCGGTCCAATTGCGCATGAGCGCGACACGGTTTGCTCGGGAGGTTCGGACGGCGATCAGGTCGTTGCCAGAACCATTTGCAACTGAGGTCGCATCGCTTGTCGTCAGCGTCGAACGTGTGGCTCCAAGGCTTGAGGCCGTGATGTTCGGGTCATGTCGACGCCGTTCGCTCCTCGGGATGTACCGAGGGCTATCGGTTGCAGACCGCGGGATTTCGCAGTCGGCATCTGCGCCGGACATGCTGGTGATCTTCCGGCGGTCGGTCCTTCGGGTGTGTCGCCGCCGGAAGGATGTTCGTGCCGAAATAGTGCGGACGGTCTACCACGAGTTTGGTCATCACCTCGGACTTGAAGAGGACGCGGTAGGCCACCTCTAGGCTGGGGCACTCAAGCGCGACTCTGTCCATTGAACGCCCGGCTGTGGGCTCCCCCTGAAATCTCTCTGCGGTATTTCAGAATGGGATGGGCATCACGGCGGCCTCAATGTGTCTTCGGGCACACTTGAGAGCAAGAGTGCATCGTGCATGCGCTCCGGAGGGCCCAACAGGATGCTTCGCCCATCTCAACGCCTGATCATCGGCATGCTGGTCGTGTTCCTTCTCGTGTTGCCGTTCGGCAACCGGATCATCGGTCTCTACATAGATTACCTATGGTTTTCCTCCTTAGGACAGTCTGCGGTATTCCTGACTACGATTGGCCTTCGCCTCGCGACCATCGCCGCGACATCGGTGCTTTGCTTCCTTCTTATCACTCCAAACCTTGTCATGGCGCTTTCGGTCGCGCGCCGGACGCTTCGGCGGTTTCCGGCCCGTGTCGTCGAGGTGGGCGGGTTTGGCCGTGGGCCATTTGGTCCCGGGTCAGTGTTCGGTGGTGGTCTTGGCATGGGGACTGGTGAAGATGGGCCCCGACCGTTTGCTGACCTCGCGTCGGCGATTGGTGGTCCGGATTCGTTGCGTCAAGGCATCGAGCAAATTCCCATGGGGTGGGTTCTCGGAGCTTCGGCGATCGCATCGATCGTCCTGGGCCTCGGCGGCGGAGACGCTTGGGAATTGATAGCCCGAAGCTGGTATTCGAGTGACTTCGGTGTCACAGACCCGCTGTTCGGCCTCGATGTCTCGGCGTATGTATTCACGATCCCGGTATTGCGATTGGCGCAGTCATGGCTTTTCTTTGGGCTCATGATCGGTGCTGCCGGGGCAACGTGCGTGTACGCGCTGGCGCTTTACGCAGTAGACCCTACATTCGAGCGTGTCCGCTTCTACCTTGACACCCGGGCACGCCTGATGCGTACGCACCTGCTCTCTGCAACGGCGGGACTGGTTGCCCTCGCTGGGGCGTCGATGTGGCTTGGCACGTACGACGTTCTGATCTCCCGGAATGACCGGATGGTTGGTGCCACGTACTCCGATATCTACGCTCGCCTCCCGGCCACACAGGCGCTTGCGCTGACCTTGTGGCTTGGCACCGTCTTGCTTGTCGCGACCATTTTCCGACGCAACTTCTCGCTGCTGGTTCCCGGCGCTGCGCTTTTTGTTGCGGTCTTGGTGCTCGGGCGGGGGTTCCTGCCGGTACTCGTGCAGAAACTTCAAGTGGAACCGGCCGAGATCGCACAGGAAAAGCCTTACATTGCGAACAACATCGCATTTACACGGCGGGCGTATGGGCTCGACGGCATCACTGAACAGGTGTATCCGGCCGAAGAGACGATCAGACCCGAAGACCTCCGTGATGCTGCCCAGACCATGGCGAACATCCGCCTGTGGGACCATCGACCCCTGAAGGACACGTACAACCAATTGCAGAGCATCCGGCCGTACTACGTCTTTGATGACGTTGATATTGACCGGTATGCCGTACCGGCACGGACGGGGTCCGGAACGGCAGAGGTGGACGGTCGGCCGGTCCTGCGCCAGGTGATGTTGAGTGCGCGTGAGTTGGCGATCGATCGCCTAGGCGCACAAGCGCAGACTTGGGTGAACCAGCGTTTGCAGTACACCCATGGATACGGTGCTGTCGTGAGCCCGGTCAACGAGGTGACACCGGAAGGGATGCCGAACTTCCTGGTGAAGGACGTTCCCCCGACTGGTGGGATTGCGATTGACCGCCCAGAGATCTACTTTGGTGAGCAGACGCCGAGCTACGTGGTGGTGAACACCAAGGCAGAAGAGTTTGACTATCCGCGCGGCGACCAGAACGTCTTCTCGACGTATACCGGTACTGGCGGTATCCGGATGGCATCGTGGTGGCGCAGGCTCGCCTTGGCATGGAACCTCGGCGATCTCAACATGCTTGCGAGCAGTTACCTGACGTCTGACAGCCAATTGCTCATGCGCAGAATGATCCGAGATCGTGTGCGCCGGCTCGCGCCATTCCTGAAACTGGATCGTGATCCGTACATCGTGGCAGCGGACGGTAGGCTCGTCTGGATCATTGACGCCTACACGACATCGGACCGCTATCCCTATGCCCAACGAACCGTGGAACGTGGGACAGATGCCGATCCCGTACCGGTTCCGGGGGGGCCGGCTTCAGACACGGCGCGCACGTCTGGAGCAGGGCGTGAGACGGTTGCGACCACCTTCACGATGCCTCGGATCTACAACTACATCCGGAACAGCGTGAAGATCACGATCGATGCGTATGACGGCTCCGTGACCTTCTACCTGGTTGACACAACGGACCCCATCGCGCTGGCCTATGCGCGCATGTTCCCGACATTGATCCGGCCGATTTCAGAGATGCCAGCGGCACTCAGGTCACACCTTCGGTATCCGGAAGACCTCTTTCAGGTCCAATCCAACATTCTGAATACCTATCACGTGCAAGATCCGCAAGTCTTCTATAACGGTGAGGATGTCTGGACTGGCGCTGCCGAGATCATCGGTGACCGGCGCCAGCCAGTGCAGCCGTACTACGTGACGATGAGGATCCCGGGGGAGACCCGCGAGGAGTTCCTCCTGATGCTGCCGTTCACGCCGTCCAACCGTGACAACATGATTGCCTGGTTGGCGGCCAGATCAGACGGGGCCGAGTACGGCAAGCTGGTCTTGTTCAAGTTTCCGAAGGACAGGCTTGTCTATGGGCCGGCACAGATTGACGCGCGGATCGATCAGGATCCGGCAATCTCGTCGCAACTCACGCTATGGAACCAGCAAGGGTCCCGGGTCATCCGGGGTCACTTGCTCGTGATCCCGATAGGCGCCTCAACCCTGTACGTCGAGCCGATCTACTTGCAGGCCGAGACATCAAAGATGCCCGAATTGAAGCGGGTGGTGGTTGCGTCGGGCAACCGAGTGATCATGGAGCCCACATTGGAGGAGGGTCTGGCGAAACTGTTCGTTACTGACGGCTCTCAGGGATCACCCGGAGGATCTGTGGTTTCACCGTCGACCGTCACGGGAACGGCGGGGACGACCGCTCGCCCGGCTGTGGCAACCCCTTCGGCACGCACTGCACCCGCGCCAACGAACAAGGGCGGGGTGACGCCGGTTCCGACGCCGATGCCTTCATCGCCTGCCTCTGGTTCGGCTCCGGTGAGCCGCCAGACCGTCCGGGATGCACGTTCGGCGTATGATCGGGCGCTTGACGCGCTGAAGGCCGGTGACTTTTCGCGGTTCGGCACCGAGCTTCGATCCCTCGACGAACGGCTGCGTGAATTGGAGCGTGCCTCTGGTCAGTGATGCGCCTTGGCATCTCCGTGAGCACCCGGCTGTGCGTACTGCCTTGAAGCCCTGCCTCCATGATCATCAGGAGGCAAAGGTATAATCCGAAGCGGAGGCTGAGCCGCTGTATGCCCGTCGTAACCATTGCGAGACCCATCGGTAGCAGTGCGGAAGAGATTGCGTCGGGTGTCTCCGAACGCCTTGGCTTCGCGCTGTTCGATGAGCAGCTTCTGGCTATGGCAGCGGATCGCGGTCAAGTGCCGGTGGATGCTGTTGGCAGCCTCGATGAGCGCGGGCGAGGCCTGCTGCGCCGTCCTTCCGACCTCTGGAAACTCGTGCCAATGCCTCCGATAGATCTCGGGGTGTCGGATGTTCTTGATGATGTGTACCCGCCAACCGGGCCGGTAAGCGCCCGGGGTTCCGGGCTCGCTTCGGCGCGGTTCTGGGCAGTTGAGGCCTATGCGACTTTGGTGACCCGAACCATTCGAGACATTGCCTCGACTCAGGATGCGGTCATTGTCGGTCGTGCTGGTCATGTATCACTCGCCAACCAATCGGGTGTGCTCCGGGTGCTCTGCGTTGCAAGCGAGGCAACCCGGATTGCGCGGGTGATGAAGGCAGGGCAGCTTTCACCGTCGGAGGCTCGGCATCGGGTCCATGAATCCGATCGTGACAGCCGTGATTTCCATGCGGAGTTCTTCCACAGTGATTGGATGGACCCGCGGGCATATGACTTAGTGATCAGCACTGACGCTTTGGCGGTCGATCAAGCAGTCGAAGCCATTGTCGCCATTGCCCGGACGGTTCACGGTCGCCCGGAACCGATGTCCCACGCATTGCACCATTGATCGGTATGACGCTTGCCAACCGGCGTGGGGACTGATGCCCGGGGGCCCGCCCTGGGAATCGGAAGGAGACTGACGCATGGCCGCTAGGGCACGGAAGCGGTTCATCATCTGTGTTCTTCTGGGACTGGGTATTGGCGGGGTATTCAGCCTTGCGCTGAACTTCGGATACTTCTCGCCCCTGAACAACATTCAGAACCTTGTCACTGACGCCATCCTGTTTCGGTCTCGGGACGGCCTGACCGCTGACAAGGTCGTGATGATGCCAATCGATGAGGCGTCAGTTTCTGCGTTCAAGGAGCAGTATGGGCGTGTGTTCTCATGGCCCAGAACCCTCCACGCCCAGGCTCTGAAAAACCTCGCAGATGCTGGTGCGCGCGTTGTTGTTTACGACATCCTGTTCGACGCTCCCGGGTGTCCGGCGACCGTTCCCAGACCCTGTCCGGAAGACAAGACCTTTGCCGATGCGATGGACTACGCGCGACAGAAGCCCGGTGGTGGCGTGCAGATCATCCTCGCAACGGTAGGAAGCCCACCGGAACCAGCGGCGCTTCTTCCCGGCGAGAACATCAAGTACCAGGACACGATCCCACCAATCGCTGAATTGTCAGAACACGCGTCGGCGTTGGGCCATGTACATCCGTATGTCGATTCGGATGGTTCGGTGCGACGCATGCCCCTAGTGGCAACCATGAAGGGTGTTGACGTAAATGGGCTGCCGTTGCAGGCAGCAGCGTCGTACCTCCGGCGCCCAAAGGCTGTCGATCAGAGCGGGCCGGGCTACCTTTACTTCGCCGGTCGTCCGGTACCTGTCGACAACCACGGCCTTGCAATTGTCAATTTCCTGGGCAAGCCCTCCCATCTGACAAAAGAGATCGGTCCCGGCCCCGTCGCGTCCGTGTCGTTCGCAGACGTTGTGAAGGGCTCCTTTGACCGTGACAAGGTGAAAGACAAGATCGTTTTCGTCGGGCTCACGGCGATTGGCTTTGCGGACGACTACTTCGCGCCAACATCGGTATCCGGCGCAAAGATGACCGGAGTCGAGATCCACGCCCAGACTGCGGAAATGCTTCTGAGAAGCGCATATCTGGCTCCACAGACGACCCAGTCAACGATTGCGATCATCCTGGGCCTCACCTTGATGGCTGGCGTAGTGTTGCCGTTCTTCCCGCCCGTTCTTGGGTCGATCGGCATCCTGTTTGTCTTCTTCCTCTACATCGTTGCCAACATCTGGCATGGCACCGAGGCGGAGGGTGTCATGGGGCGCGCAGAGACCTTCACGGTTTGGAACAACGTCTTTCCTGGGGCGGCGCTGCTGACCGCCTACCTTGGAGTGATCCTCTACCGGGTGGTATTTGAGCAAGCGGAGGCGCGCGCGACCCGTGGGGTCATGGGCAAGTACTTGTCACCTGCGGTCATGACCGAGGTGCTCAAGGATCCGGACCATCTCGAACTCGGGGGTGTGAAGCGAGACATGACGGTGCTCTTTTCCGACATCCGTGGGTTTACGTCTGTGTCAGAGAAGATGGACCCGCAGGACCTGGTCGCGTTCCTGAACGAGTTCCTGACCGAAATGACCAACATCGTCTATGTGCAGGCGGGTGTGCTCGACAAGTACATGGGCGACTGCATCATGGCGTTCTGGGGTGCGCCGCTCATTCAGGAGAACCACGCCATGCTTGGTGTTCGCACCGGCTACGACATGGTGAAGCGGCTCCATCAATTGCAGGTCATCTGGATGGCACGGGGCCTGCCTAAGCTGAACGTTGGCGTCGGGATCAACTCTGGACCGATGACCGTTGGGAACGTCGGTTCGACCATGCGGTTCGATTACACGGTCATGGGAGACTCGGTGAACCTCGGGTCCCGCGTCGAAGGCGTGAACAAGGAATACGGCACCAACATCATCGTGACGGAGTACACGCACGCGATTGTCAAGGACAAGTGGGTGTGTCGGTACCTCGACCTGATTGCGGTCAAGGGCAAGAAGGAACCTACCGCAATCTACGAGGTGTTCCACCCGGTAGACGAGGAACCGGAAGCTGCGCTGAAGCGCCCTGACGGATTTCTGGAGGGTTGGGACGAGGCCATCCGCCTCTACCGCGCCCAGGATTTTGAGACCGCGAAGGAGCACTTCGAGGCGTTGCTCGACCTCTATGCCGATGATGGACCGACAATGGTGTACATCGAACGGTGCGAACTGATGGCGGAAGATCCGCCAGGTGAACACTGGGACGGTGTATTCGTAATGACCCACAAGTAACTGCAGCGGTGGCAGGACGTTCGTCCAGAACGTTCCTGCCACGCCGTTGTCTTGAAGTGCCGTATGTCAGGCGGGGAAGAACGGGTTGTGCGCACACTCGTCCCCGACCGTCGTTGCCGGGCCGTGGCCGGGATACAGGACAGTTTGCGGTGGCAGCGTTGCCAATCGTTTGCGCAACGATTCGAGGTGCCGGTCATAGCCAGCGCGGGCGCTGCCAGCTGATCCGGCGAACAGGGTGTCGCCGCAAAAGCCCGCGCCGGCACTTCCCGAGGTGAAGACAAAGGTCGTGCTGCCGGCGGTGTGACCGGGTGTGGGAAGGGCGCGCCATGAGAGCCCTTCAATTGCCACGTGGATGCCTTCATCGTCGAAGGTTTGCAACGCGGTTGCCGGTACCCCTTCGACACTCGCTGCATCCGCCTCGTGGATGTGAACTGGTACCCCGAGCTCTTTTTGGAGCGCCACCACGCCTCCGGTGTGATCGTGGTGCCCGTGGGTCACGAGGATTGCGACAGGATGCGTGCCGGACTGCCTCGCAGCACTTGCGATTGCATCCACGACATCGTTATCGCCCGGGTCGACAATTGCGCACGCGCCACCCGGAAGACCGATAAGGTAGCAATGGGAAGGATAGTGCGTGGTTTCGCGATGGACGGTCAGGTCACCGACTTGCCACGGCCCATCCGGTGCGCTGATTGTCTCGCTTGCGAGTGCCCGAAGCGCTGAGGCGCGCAAGTCCAGGGTTGAGGCGAGACGGTCTACTTCGTGATCGGAAGGTCGCCGTGTGTAGACCTCCATGGATTTCACGTCCCGTTCGGTGAGTCCGCACGCAGCGGCGACGCTCGCAACTTCAAGGCCGAGACCCGACCTGGCTTTGCGAATGACATCACCGAACTCATCCTCTAGCGCATTCATTTCATTTCTCCTGGATCGCAGAGAGTGTGGGGCGTGCAACGGATTGGTCAAGTGCGGCCGATGACGGCATCCAGAACGACAAACGCCGCTTCCGTCTCGGAAGCGGCGATCATGATCATCGTGGTACGCCCGGTAGGATTCGAACCTACGGCCTATTGCTCCGGAGGCAATCGCTCTATCCCCTGAGCTACGGGCGCGTGAGGGTGAGTGTAGCACAGTGGCGTGCGTCCGCCGGTTGGCAGGAATGGTAGTTGCGATTGTTTCACGCATGCGGAAGCGACACGGACGATGGCGCATCGACAGGTGCGTGGTCGTCGTTTGCACCACCTTCGCGGAACTGCATCCGGTAAAGGTTGTAGTAGTAGCCCTCTTGTGTGAGCAATTCGTCGTGCGTGCCTCTCTCGATGATCAGACCTTGGCGCATCACGAGGATTTGTGACGCAGCCTTTATGGTTGACAGCCGGTGGGCGATGACAAAACTCGTGCGTCCGCGCATCAAGGTGTCCAACCCATACTGGATCAACTTTTCGGTGGCGGTATCGACCGATGCGGTCGCTTCGTCGAGGATGAGGATGCGCGGGTCGGCGATGAGCGCGCGCGCGAAGCTGATCAGCTGCTTCTGACCCTGTGAAAGCGAAGCGCCCCGTTCGTTGACTTCGGTGTCGTACCCGAGGGGAAGGCCGACGATGAAATCGTGCAGGTTGACCGCACGGGCGGCTGCGATGACTTCATCATCGTTCGCTTCGAGTTTGCCGTATCTGATGTTGTCGCGGATTGTCCCTGAGAAAAGGAAGGGTTCCTGAAGCACGAGACCGACCTGACGTCGAAGGCTTGCCATGGTGACGGCACGGATGTCGTGGCCGTCGATGGTGATCGATCCGTCTTTGATGTCGTAGAACCGCAAGAGGATGTTGATGATGCTTGACTTGCCGGCACCAGTGTGTCCGACGAGTGCGATCACTTCACCTGGGGTCGCTTCAAGTGAGATACCCCTCAGGACCGGCCGGTCTGGCACGTACTCGAAGACCACATTGTTGAATTTCACTGAACCGGATATCTCGCCCAATGGATAGGCATCGTCGCGGTCCTGGACGGCGACCGGAGTGTCCATGAGTGCGTAGACGCGTTCGCCGCCCGCCATGGCGGCCTGCATCGAGTTGTACCGGGCTGACAAGTCACTGATTGGTTCGAAGAAGCGGCCGACGTACGCCAGGAATGCCCAGAGTGACCCGAGGGTCATTTCGTCATTCAGAACCAGCATGCCGCCGAACCAGACAACGAGCACAGTTGCGACGGTCGAGATGAAGGTGATGATCGGGCCGAAACCGGCGGAGAACGTGGTTGCCCGGATGAGGCGTCGGAGATTCTCCCGATTCACGCCGTCAAAGCGGTCCTGGTTCAGGTTTTCGCGACTGAAGGCCTGCACCGCGCGGACCCCTGAGATGTTTTCCGCGAGATATGCCGTGACCATCGAGTTCTGCCACCGCACCTCACGGTAGAGGTTCCGGGACCGCGTCCGGTACAGATGGGTTACCAATCCGATGATTGGTCCGACGATCATGGTCGCGAGCGCGAGTTTCCAATTCAGGGCGAACATCAGCAGGACGATCCCCACGAGAACGAAGAGATCACTTGCAGTCGAGACAATGCCGCTTGTCAGGAAGTCATTGAGCGCGTTGACGTCCCCCGTCATGCGCGACATTATTCGCCCGGCTTCCATTCGGTCGTAGAAGTTGAAACTTAGCCGTTGGAGATGCATGAAGAGTTCGCGGCGCATTGAGAACAGGACGGTTTGCCCCACCCAACTCATGATGTAGGACTGGCCGTATGTTGCGACCCAGACAAGCAGCGATGACGCCACGTACCCGATCGCCGCGACTGCGAGGAGAGTCAGATTGCTGTTCGCGATTGCGTCGTCGATGGCGATCTTGATCAAGTACGGCCCGGCGAGATTGCCGATGGCGATGCAGATCATGAGGGCTAGCGACCAGAGGAGGTGAATGCGGTACGGGTGCACGAAGATCCACGTGCGTTCGACGATCCGTTGATCGTATGCCTTGCCGAGGACCTCATCGTCGTCATCTTCGCGACGGTGGTTCGTTGGCGGCGGGTTCTGGGCCGGCTTGGCCGGTGATGGCTTTTGGGATGTCATGTGGAGGCCTGGTCAGTCGTTCTCATTTGATTGCGGTTGGCGATGAGGCGGTTTCCCGGTTTGCGGCATCGCGTGCCTCGTCCTGATCACGAAGCTGCATGTCGTAGATGTCCTGGTACGGGCCGGGCTCGGTGATCAGTTCCTGATGTGTGCCCCGCTGGACAATCCGCCCGTGATCGAGAACCAGGATCTGGTCGGCGTGGGTGATGGTGGACAGCCGTTGGGCGATGATGAAGGTTGTGCGACCAGCCATGAGTTCACGGAGGGCCTCCTGGATCTGGTACTCCGTCTTCATGTCGACCGAGGCGGTCGCGTCGTCGAGTATCAGGATGCGCGGGTCGATCAGGAGGGCTCGGGCAATCGCGAGGCGCTGACGTTGCCCGCCGCTCAGGTTGACGCCACGTTCGCCGATCTTCGTTTCGAACTGTTCCGGGAGATCCCTGATGAACTCGTACGCCTGGGCTGCACGTGCCGCCCGCTCGATGTCAGCCATCGAAGCTTCGACGTTGCCAAAAGCGATGTTTTCCGCGACCGTTGCCGAGAACAATAGTGTTTCCTGCATCACGATCCCGACATTCCGGCGCAAGTCTGCGAGGCGGTAGTCCTTGACGTCAATGCCGTCGACTTTCACCGACCCGCTCGATGCGTCGTAAAACCGTGGGATCAAGCTGGTCAGGGTCGACTTGCCTGATCCGGTGTGACCGATAAGGGCGACGACTTCGTTCGGGTTTGCCTCGATGTTGATCTCCTGGATGACCGATGCCGGAGAGGCTCCGGTTCCTCTCAGGAGAGTCCGGTCTTCACGATCACGTGCGTGAACGATGGGCTTGAAGGCGGAAATCTCGGTTGTTGCACCGAAGCCCGGTATGGCAGCAAATGCCTGACCGTAGCTGAATGCGACGTTTTCAAATGTGACCCGCCCGTCGATGGTTGAGCGTGCGGGAAGTCCGGGACGCTCGCGCACCGGTGATGGGGTATCCAGGATTTCGAAAAGGCGTTCACCCGATGCGATGGCCCGGGAAACCCAGGCGACAATCGCACCGAACTGCCTGGTGGGACCGGCAAGGCGCATGAGGTAACTATTGAAGGCAATCAGTGAGCCGACGGAGAGATGTCCTTGAATGGCTTGAAGACCGCCGTACCAGAGGATGGCGACAGTGCCCATGCTGCTGATGAAGACCATCATTGGGAAGACAAGTGACTGAAGGCGGGTGGTCGCGACGTTGCGCTCAAGAAACGCATCGTTTTCCGTCTTGAACTTGGATACTTCGAACGGTTCCCGGGCAAACGCCTTAACGACCCGGACACCCGTGATGTTTTCCTGGAGGACTGCGGTCAGTACGGCCCACTGGCGCTGGACCCGGCGGAACATCGGCTGGACCCGCGAGCCATATTGGACGGCGGTGATCCCGATTAGTGGAAGTGTCGCGAGCGAGACCAGCGAGAGTTCCCAACTGAGGCTCAACATGATTGCGAGGATGGAAACGTAGAGGATTACGGTGTTCACCAGTTGCAGGACACCGGTGCCCACGAAAACCCGGCTGTGTTCCACGTCGGATGTCACGCGGCTCATCAGTTCGCCGGTGCTTGCGCGGTCGTGGTACGCGAATGACAGCCGCTGGAGGTGGTCGTACAGGTTGTTGCGGATGTCGTACGCAACCCGCTGGCTGACGTATTCATTGCAATACGACATGCCAAAGCCGCAGAAACTGCTGACGACGTTCACGACGACGATTGCAAATGCCATCTCCATCAGGACGGTGGAATTGCGTTCGCCGATACCGACGTCAATGACTTGGCGGAAGATCAGCGGCTGAACGAGGTTCAGGATGATCGTCCCGATCAGGCAGACATACCCGATCAGCGTGAACAACTTGTACTTGTACGCGAATCGCAGAAGGCGAAGGAGGATCGCCATGAGTTCCCCTCATGCATGGCACAGGCGTCGCCGGTACCGGTTGGACAGAATGCCGCCCCCACCAGTCGAACGCGTGCATCCCGCAAAGGGTGACCCACGCTTGTGCCACGCGCCGGGGGTTCCGTCTCATGCCCCCGCAGGCGTCATTGTTGCATGCCGGTGGCCCCAAGCGGGTCCGTATTTGGCGTCAGTTCATCTGGATCCCGGGTTACGGTCCGATAGCTTCCGGATCGGAAGAGGGGTGTCTTGGTGACGACGCGCTCGTACAGGACGCGCCCGAGGATTGCGAGGATTGCAGCGATTGGCACTCCGAAGACTGCACCCCATGGCCCTCCAATCCTTGACCCGACAAGAACCGCCCCGAAGACGACGAGTGGATGGACTCCCACTGACTTGCTCATGAGGCGCGTGGCGAGCACATTGGCAACGGCGACTTGCAATGCGAGTAGTGACAACGCAATCCACCATATGGATCCGGGAGCCGAGACAAGACCAAGGACCAGAGGGGGGACGACTGCGATTGCTGGACCGATTACTGGTAACAGCATGGCGATGCCTGCCAGGATGCTGATCACGAGGACGAACGGAAGCTTGGCAACCACCATGATCGCGGCGTTTCCAACTGCGTAGACGATGGCCTGAACGAGGAGGCTTCGGACGTAGCCACCGAAAGTCCGGTCAACCTGGTCCAGTGCGGAAGAAAGGTCATTCCGGTACCGCGAAGGCGCCAGCGTGCGTATCGTCGCGCCAAATCGGTCTCCGTCGAGCATGATGTAGAACGAGAAGAGAAGGACGAATAGCGACCGGACAACGCCGTCCAGGATTGCCGTGGCAATGGAGAGGGCGTTCCCAAGGATGATGGTCCCAACACTTTCGGCGCGGGCGATTGCTGCGCGGGAGACGTCTAGAAGCGCAGCTTCGGCGATGCCATACGAGATGAGCGTTCCCTTGACCAATTCGGCTCGGATCTCAAGCCCTGAGGCGAGGTCGGGCAAGCTCGTGCTCAATTGAACGGTCTGGTCGATGAGGGCCGGGATGCCCCAAACGCCTCCGCCGGCGATGAGCAACACGACTCCCAGATAGACCGTCGCGGTGGAACTGGCGCGGTTGAGGCCTGCTTGTTCGAGGCGCCGGCAAAGGGGCCCAAGCACGAACGAGACGAGCCATGCAAGCAGAAAGAGCAGGAGGATGTCCGCGAACCGTGTCGCGACAACCCACACCCATTGGAACAACCAGACTGACGCGGCAATAATCACCAGGACCGCGGCGGTTCTCGCCAGGGGGCCGTTGTCCACGGAATTCACCGACTCCTGTTCGGCGATTGTATTGCGAATTCCCGTTCGAGTGCGTCAGATGCGTGGCGTCGTTACCATTCAGGTTGCGCGGGCCTGGTTCTGGCCCAACGAACTCATGGGAATCCGGTCTCCAAAACACTGGTTCCGGTGGGTGGTTCGTCAGTCGTTGTGCGAAATAGTGAGGATAAAGAGAGAATGGCAATCGCGAAGCAGACTAGGCCGTTGTCGATCCAGGATATGGAACAAGCCTTGGGCGCTACCCGGAACAATCTGATCTGGTGGGCCGGACAGGGCAAGATTCCGAAGGCGACGGTTGATGCTCAGGGACGCCAGACCTGGGAACTCAAGGACATCCAGGAGTGGGCGGCTACGGAAGAGGGTCGGGCACTGATTGCAAAGCAGGTTCACTGACGAGGCATTCGCACCGTGACCACCCGACTATCGACGGTGTTGGAGGCTTGGAATTGATCGCGATACCGCCAATTACGCTTGAACCCCAACCCGGACAGGTCGCAGTGAGGTGGCTTGGTCAGGGAGGGTTTGCGTTTCGATCGCCAAACGGGGTTATCTGGCTAGTGGATCCGTACCTGTCTGACTTCGGTCGGGAGGGTCCAGCGGTGCGTTTGGTTCCGCCTCCAGTTGACCCGGGAACGGTGGTCTGCGACGCCGTGCTTTGCACCCATGCTCATAGCGATCACACAGACCCCGTGTCCCTGAGGGCGATTGCGGCGGTTTCTCCCGATGCCCGCTTTTTTGGATGCGCGGAGGCGGTGAAGACAATTCGCGACGATGCGAATGTCGCGTCAAGGCAGGTCAAGACGGTGGTTGTTGGTGATCGGAACGTGTCGGTGCGAGGAATGCGCCAACCCGTGAGTGACGTCCATGCCGATGTCGTCTTTGCAGAACATTCTGGGGACGCGTGCGGGTTCGTGTTCCATGTCGGGGATGGCACCCGGCCGTTTCGCATCTATGTCACTGGGGACACTCTCTACAATTCCGACCTAGTGAGTGAAGCGACCCGGGATGTCGACCTGCTTTGCGTGTGCATCAACGGAAAGTGGGGAAACATGTCGGCAGGTGAGGCGGCCCGCTTGACCGGCGAGACCGGAGCCAAGCGGGTTATCCCGATGCACTATGGGGTTATGGCAAACAACACCGTCGATCCGGCAACGTTTGTTGACGAGGTTGCTCTTCAGGGTGTGCAAGCACAGGTGCGGCTGCTTGGAATCGGCGAAAGTTGGCTTCTGAGTTTCTAGATTTGGTTGGGACCCACGCAGCGAACGCTCAGCTTGCGGATCCTTCGACCCGCTTCTTCATGGCGTTGAAAAACTGGCCCATGAGAAGCTTTGCCGCGGGTGGCACGAACCGGCTACCGATCGAGAACACCGGCCCTCCGATCGTGGCGTCGCCCTCGACCTCCACCGTAGTAGTGCTGTTGCCTCCATCGACAAGCTTGATCTTGCCAACCCCCCGGACCCATCCGGGGCGACCCTTGCCATCGACGTGGATCTCGTAATGGTCGGGTCTCTGTGCATCCTGAATGCTGACGTTTCCGTCGTAGGTTCCCTTGAACTGGGCAATCCCCACTGTGAGCGTGATGACGTAGGTGTTTTCACCGGTCAACGTCATTGACTGGCACCCGGGAATGCATGCCTTGAGCGCTTCCGGGTCAAGGAGCACGTCCCACACTTTTTCGGGGTTGGCGTTGAACGAGAACGTGCCGTCAATTCGCATTGAACTCTCCCTAAAGTGCAAACGATCCTCTACCCGCGTCGTGTGAGTGGCCCATGCGGGGCCACCACACATCGGGGTGCTTACGCTTCCTTGGATCGTCAGGCGTGTAGCAGCTTTCCAAGGGCGCGTCGCACCATTACCTTCACGAGTTGTGAACGGTAGGCCGCCGGTGCGTGGATGTCAGAAAGGCACTCCAGGCCATCGGCGGCGTGCGCGGCGGCTTCGTCGAGGAGGTGAGCTGAAACCGCGTGCCCGTTCAGCGCATGTTCGGCGCCGGATGCCCTGAATGCGACCGATGTGGCGCCCGTCACCGCAATGGTGACCGTGCCAATGTGACCGTGATCATGGGAGGCCGTGACGGCGACGCCGACGGTTGCGTACCCGGAGGCGGCGTTGCGGTGTTTGAGATAGATGCCCGGCGTGCCGTCACCGGGAACCCGAATTTCCGTCAGGATTTCGTCAGGATGGATCACCGTGGTCAGCATTCCGGTGAAGAAGTCGGCAGCATGGACCGTGCGTGTCCCGTGGGCTCCGGCGATGACCAGTTCGGCGTCGACGGCGAGCGCAGCCGCAGGCCAGTCCCCGGCGGGATCGGCGTGGGCGAGGCTTCCTCCGAATGTTCCACGGTGGCGAACCTGCACGTCTCCAATCTGGGGTGCCAGTGATGCCAGCAGGGGGGAGGCTTCGGCAACGAGATGGGACTTCTCAATCTCTCGGTGGGTGGTTGCCGATCCGATGATGAGTTTCCCGTCCTCGCGGCGGATTCCGCGCAGCGACGAAATCTTTGAGATGTCGATGAGCATCGCGGGCTGTGTAAGTCGCAACTTGAGTGCCGGGATCAGGCTGTGGCCTCCGGCAAGGATCTTGGAGTCCTCGTGGGAACGCAACAGCTGGATGGCCTCCTCGACGGAGTGCGCCTCCTTGTAGGCGAACGGTGCGGGATGCATTGGCTTTTCTCCCTTCGCCCCGGGTGCCCATTCGGGAGGCCGGGGCGCGTCACGCTGTCACTTCATCGGAGGGAGACGAGGCCATTCAGGCACCGCCTCCCCCGAGCGTCTGGTCTCAGTGCGATGCCGCGTGGATCGCCGCCCACACCTTGGCAGGACGCAACGGCATATCGATGTGGTGGATCCCCAGTGGGCTGAGGGCGTCCATCACGGCGTTGACGACGGCAGGGGTAGACGCGATGGTTCCGGCCTCACCGATGCCCTTTACCCCGAGCGGGTTGTGCGGCGACGGGGTTACGGTGTGCCCGAGTTCCAGATGGGGCATGACGCTCGCCTTGGGTATCGCGTAATCCATCAACGAACCCGAGAGCAATTGGCCGTTCTCGTCGTAGACGGCCTCTTCCCAGAGGGCCTGGGCGATGCCTTGGGCAATCCCGCCGTGGACTTGACCGTCTCGGAGCAACGGATTGATGATCTCCCCACAGTCATCGACGGCAACATATCGCTTGATGTGCGTCTCGCCGGTCTCGCGGTCCACTTCCACGACACAGATGTGCGTCCCGAAGGGATAGACGAAGTTCTCCGGGTCGTACCAATGCTGTTCTTCCAGGATCGGAGTGACACCGGCAGGCAGGTTTCCCGCCATGTAGGCCGCGAATGCGCAGTCGGGAATGGTCTTTGACTTGTCCGGGGAACCCTTGACCCGGAACGCGTCGTCAACCCACTCGATGTCTTCTTCCGCAACCTCGAGGAGGTGGGCGGCGATCTTCTGTGCCTTTGCCCTGATCTTCATCCCAGCCAGGCGCAACGCGCCACCACCGACCGGGGCGCTTCGGCTACCGTAGGTGCCCATTCCATGCTGGACCTTGTCGGTATCGCCGTGGATCACGTCGACGTCGTCTACCTTGACCCCTAGGTCCCGGGCGACGATCTGGGCGAACGACGTCTCGTGGCCCTGTCCGTGGGAGTGGACACCGGTGAAGACGGTGACCTTGCCGGTGGGATGCACTCGGATTGTCGCGCTGTCGTAGAGGCCTCCCGCAAAGCCCATCGCATTTGCCGCCGATGATGGTCCCAAGCCGCAGACCTCGACGAACGAGGACAAGCCGATACCGACGAGTTTGCCGGCGGCACGCTGCTCTTCCTGCCAGGCGCGCAGGTGCGTGTAGTCAACGTTGTGAAGCGCCTGATCCAGGGTGAGTTCATAGTCGCCACTGTCGTAGGTCAGGGTTCCGTTTGCCACCTTGAAGGGGAACTGATCCTTCTTCACGAAGTTCAGTCGGCGGACATCAACCGGGTCGCGCCCCACCTTGGCGGCGACGAGGTCGATGACTCGTTCGAGGATGTACGTTGCCTCGGGTCGGCCGGCGCCTCGGTAGGCGTCCGTCGGCGTCGTGTTGGTGTACACGCCGATGACGTGGACCTCGTTGTTAGGGATGTCGTACGGCCCTTGGATAATGCATCCGAAGAGCCATGTCGGGACACCTGGAGCTGCGGTGGACGGGTAGGCGCCAAGGCTCGCGTACGCGGTCACCTTGAGGGCAGTGATCTTGCCCTCCTTGGTTGCACCGACCTCGACATGTTGGATGTGGTCGCGACCGTGGGCCGTGGCGACATAGTTTTCCGACCGGCTTTCGCTCCACCGTACCGGGACCCCAAGTTCCTTGGACGCGAAGATGCAAAGGGCCTCGCCCGCGTAGTAGGGGATTTTGGCTCCGAAACCGCCGCCAACGTCACCCGCAATCACGCGGATCTTGTGTTCCGGTATCCCAGTGCTGAGCGCAATGAGCAGGCGATGGATATGCGGGTTCTGGCTAGTGACCCAAACGGTCACTTCGCCTGAGGCCGGGTTGTAGTCGGCGACGGCGCAGCGGGTTTCCATGGGCGTGGCGATGAGGCGCTGGTTCACCAGGGTCTGGGAGATGCGCACGTCAGCGTTGGCAAGTGCGCCGGTGGTGTCTCCACCGACGAGCGACCAGCGGAACGCCTGGTTTCCTGGTGCGCTGTCATGGATGAGCGGTGCACCCGGTGCGACGGCCGCTTCATTGTTGACCACCGCTGGTAAAGGGTCATACTCGACATGGACGAGATCGACGGCGTCAGCCGCAGTGTTCGGGTCAACCGCGACCACGAGGGCGACGGCCTCGCCGAAAAACCGGACCTTGCCGTCCGCGAGAGGTGGGTACGTCGCCAGCTTCAACGTATCCCCGGTATTCGTCGTCGGCCATGCGCACGGCATGCCGCTAATGAACCCCTTCACATCCTGATAGGTGTAGACGCCGAGGACGCCCGGATGCGCAGCTGCAGCCGACGTGTCGATCGACACGATACGGGCGTGGCCGTGCGGACTGCGGACAAACATCGCGGTGGCGGAGTTCGCCAGATGAATGTCATCGGTGAACTTGCCCCGGCCGGTGATGAGACGTGGATCCTCGCGGCGCCTGATCGATGCGCCGAATGCCCGTGTGGGCGAAGCCACTGCCATTGGGTCCCCTCCAATTCCAACTGACAAGCCGGCGATTGGCGCCGACGGGTTCTTTCCGAATGCGACACGTGGTAGCGCGATGGGTGTGCCCGGTGTTGGCTACGCGCCGACCCCGGTCCCGACCGCCATTGTCTCGGCACCGCTGCGGATTGTCGCTCCGGCTGCCTTCACCGCTTCCACGATGTTCTGGTAGCCAGTGCACCGGCACAGGTTGCCTTCGAGGGCATCCCGAATTTCCTCGTCAGACGGGTCAGGATTGTCTTCAAGGATCTGGACGGTCTGCATCATGAACCCCGGGGTACAGAACCCGCATTGGAGACCATGCTTTTCCCAGAACCCCTGCTGGACCGCGTGGTAGCGCCCGTCTTGGGCAAGGCCCTCAACGGTACGGACGTGCGCACCATTAGCCTGAACGGCAAGGACCATGCATGACTTGACCGACTGACCATCAACGATGACCGTGCATGCTCCGCACTGTCCGGTGTCGCACCCAATATGCGTTCCCGTCAGGCCCAAGTCATCACGGAGGTAGTCGACCAGGAGTGTCCGTGGCTCAACGGTTGACCGGTGTGCACGCCCGTTGACCTCGACGGTAATTCCGACGTGATTTTCTTCCATCTAACAGCCCCCCAGCTATCGGATTGCGCCTATGATGGGTGCAACAGTCAGCATTGGACGGGACATTGCATCAGACAACGCCCATCGCTATCGTGCGACTGGTTGCGGGGAGATTAGCATGCAGATGGTGTGGGATGCGATGGGGTCCTGGTTGGAACGAGGCGACAGGTTCGTCGCCCTCGCCACGGTGGTGAATGTCTACCGGTCTGCGCCTCGTCCGGAGGGTGCGATGCTGGCCGTTTCGGTTCGAGGCGAGCTGGTTGGGTCGGTGAGCGGTGGATGCATTGAAAGTGATGTTGCGTTCAATGCTGCCCAGGTGATTGAAACCGGCGTCCCGCAGCTCCTTGGAATTGGCATTGAAGATGAGACTGCATGGGCTGCGGGCCTCACCTGTGGTGGGGCGATTGAGATTTGGGTGGAACGCCTTGACAGGGTTGCGGTGACGGCCATTGCCGACTTGTGGAAGCGGGCAGTCCCTGCAGTTTCAATGACCTGGATAGGTGGCGCGCCTGGTTCGAGGCAGGTAGTTGATGCTGGCGCCATGACCCACGTCGCGACCGGTAGCGATTCGCCACCCGAAGCAGTCATGGAAGAAGCAATCGGGCAAGCGCGGCGGATCATCGGCGAAGGTCAGCGCGCGCCTTCGGGCATCCGGGAAATCATTGCATCTGACGGGATGGTTCACCGTGTGTTCCTTCATGCGTGGCCCCGGCACCCCCGGCTGATCATTTTCGGGGCGGTTCACGTCGCCCAGTCACTCGTCAGGTTTGCTCATGAGGTCGGGTTTGAGACCTGTGTGATCGATCCAAGGTCTGTATTCGCTACGGACGAACGCCTTGGACACGCGGGACAACTATTGCGGGCGTGGCCTCAGGACGCCATCGCGAATGGTCAGGTCGTCCTTGATGGTTCCTCGTTCGTGGTTGTCCTTACCCACGACCCGAAGTTGGACGAGCCAGCACTCGCGGCGGCCCTGCGATCCGACGCGCCGTACATCGGATGCCTTGGTAGCCGGAAGACACAGGAGATGCGCCGGACCCGGCTAATCAAGCAGGGGTTCAGTGAGGCGGAAGTCAGTCGCATCCGTGGACCGGTTGGTCTTGACCTTGGCGGGCGAACGCCTGAGGAACTTGCCCTTGGGATCATCGCCGAAGTGGTCGCGGTTGCCCGGGGTGGGCGCGTCATTCAGTGAGCTGCCCAACGGTCAGGGAACTGGTTGAAGGCACCGCCAAAGCGGGAACGATTCCGCGGGTGTCCGAACCATGACGGGCGAAACGTTCTGGCGATCTATCCTGGGCTGATCGTCTTGCCTGCCAAGCCCGAGCAATCTGACAACAACCGTTTGTGCCCGGATGAATTGCCCGCTCGCGACACTCGGGCTACTCTGGTGGAAGGCAATCGTCGCGCGGATCAGACTTGCCCCGTGTTGCCTGAAGCTGACCAGGAACCCTGAGGAGGGAACTGATGCGCATTGTTGAGGTGAAGGCCATCGTCGTTGAGGTGCCAGCGAAGGCACGTCGGCTTGAGATCATCCAGGTGCCAGATCGGTTCCGCCTGCGGTACACCCACCGGAACCTCGGGAGCGACCAACCCGAGACTGAGACGTACCTGAGGGTCCGCACCGATGAAGGGATTGACGGGATCTGCACGGGTGCCCCCTCGCCGGCAGTCATGGAGGTTCTGCGCGCCCAGGTGATCGGCGCAGATCCGATGCGTCGGGAAGAGCTCTACCAGCGGCTCCATCACGGCACCAGATGGGTGTATCAGACGCCTGGATGGTTCGGGAACTTCGACAACTGCCTTTGGGATATCGCTGGGAAGGTTGCCGGCCTGCCTGTATGCCAGTTGCTTGGTCAGGTGCGAGACCGCATCCCTGCGTACCTGACGGGGGGCGACGGTGACGGTTCAGCTTCGACATACATGGCGCTGCTGGATGATGCGAGACAGCGGTGGGGCATCGAGGCGTTCAAGTTCCACAACTACCAGGGTGCGACCAAGAACATCGCGCTCTTCGGCGAACTCCGTCGTGCACTTGGGGACGACTACGTCCTCATGAATGATCCGGTCTGCTCATATTCGCTTGAGGAGGCGATCCGGGTCGGGCATGTCATGGAAGACCTCGGGTTCCTGTGGCTTGAGGAACCGTTCTACGAACAGGAACTCCATCAGTATCAGAAGTTGTGTTCGGCCTTGACACAGATGCCGGTCATGGCAACTGAAATGCTGATGTACGACATGAAACTGTGCGCTGAATGGCTCATTGCCGGCGCAACTGACCTGATCCGTGTCAACGCTCGAAACGGTACTACGAGCCTTGTCAAGTTGGCGCACTTTGCCGAATTACATGGAAGCAACGTCGAGATGAATGCGATTGGCGGACTCGGCGGTCATGTTCACGTCCAGTTGCAGTGCGCGATTCCCAATACCTATGCGTACGAATATTTCGCACACTTTCCGGGTCGTGCCAAGGAAATGGGCATCCTGAATGCGCCGGATGCCAAGGATGGGCACCTTGAACCCTCACTGCTGCCGGGATGGGGTGCTGAAATCGACTGGGAGTATGTGAAGCACCGGACGGTTGCCGAGTACTGACAGTCGACGCTGCTCGGGTGCGGGGCTCTGTCCTTTTGGTTCACTTCTCGTTGACATTGATTTGCTTTGCGCTCGTGCATCATCGCCGGTGATCTAGAGGCGCTTCGCTACACTTGGCAGATATGACAAGTGATGCGCTGCCCGGATTGGCCGGCGACGTTGGCGCGCGGGTTCGCGATTACCAGCTGATCGCGCGGCGAGTTCGCCGGGCGGTCGTCGAACCGTGGCGCCTGCGTGTGACGGGAACCCAGGGCATTTCCCCAACCGGGGGCAGGTACGACCTCTTTCTCGCGACCCTGCCGGCAAGGTCGGGAAATCCCCGCTTCAGGGTCCTTATCAACGGAGGCACTCACGGGGATGAACCCGGTGGAACCGAAGCGGCGGTTGCATTCCTTGAAAATGATCCGACATCCCGCTGGCCCGACGTTGAGTTTTCGGTACTTCCATGCACGAACCCTTGGGGTTTTGAACACAACCGACGCCACGGGCCCGCAAACCTTGACCTTAACCGGGCATTCCAGAGGGCAACTCCCCAGACACCGGAAGTTGCAGCGGTCAAACGGGGGCTGCGAGGCCGGCGCTTCGACATGTTCCTGGACTGCCACGAAGACATCGATACTCCGGGTCTGTATGTCTTCGCTCCGGCGGCCCTGGGAAGGGTCATCGTGGATGCAGTGAGGCCAATCGGCCCGGTCCATGAAGGCGAACTCGTCGACGGTGAGATTCCGATCAACAATGGAGTGGTTGAAACCGATGCCAATCGGTTCCGCGCCCGTCGCCGTTCATGGAAGACGTGGCCCCTGCCGTTCTACATTGCGATGTACCACCAATTGCTGAAGCAGCGTGACGAGCTGTCTGGCGAGGATGATGGGCTCCCGCTTCGCGGTGCCACAATTGAGACGCCGATTTTCCTGACAATGGCAGAACGGGTTCGGCTCCACCACACTGCGCTCGAGGCCGCCCTGACCATGCTGCACCGAAAAGGTCGGTAATGGCATCACGCCGGAAAGACCGCAACTCTGTAGAGCCGGTTGTTGAACTCGTCAAGATTGACGCCGATATCGAGCCGATCCTTAGGGCACGCATCTCGGCAAAACGGTTGGTTCATTCCATCCATGTCGCGTCGCTCGCGCAGGCACTTGCACAATGTCACGGTGTTGATGTAAACGGCGCGCGACGTGCCGGGCTGTTGCATGACCTCTGGCGAGAAGCAGGGGCGGAATCAATCCTTGAAGCGCGCAACCTCGGCTTTAGTCGGGGAACTGCTATCGAGGCGGACGGGTCTGACGTCCTCGAGGATTGGATGGACGGAAACCCGGTCCTTCTTCACGGCGCCCTGGCCTCGGTCGAGGCCAGGGAACGTTTTGCCCTTCCACCGGTATGGTGCGACGCCATAGCGTTTCACACGACCGGTCGCGGGGGCATGACGGTCGAGGACATGGTGATCCATGTCGCAGATCACGCCTGCGAGGGTCGCCGGGGTGACCATGTGCATGAATGGCGGCAGATGGCCTTCAAGGACTTGGGGCGCGCCACCCTTGCGATGATCGAACACCTGGTTTCCAACCTCGTTGATGCCAAGGGGATGCTGTGGGTCCCCACAGTGGAGGCGAGAAACGACCTCCTCACCAGGTTCGGCCCAAGACAGCGCCCGAACGCGTAAACCCTGCCCGAAAAGACGGATGCTGGGCTGCGGTACGCGAGCGGTTAGCCCAGTTACGGTTCCGCTGACTGTTATCCCTGACCAGTGGTCCCTGGATGAAGGATATTCCTCTTGACAGAGGCAATAACGTCAGGCACCGACGCCGTGGACTGGGCGCGGGTTGAGAGGTTCCGAAGAGTTGCTGTCTTGGAACTCGCCTCGTCCTCGCCGACGACAATCGCGTGTCCGGCGCCTAAGCGGGACGCGGTCTCGAGTTGCTTGCCCATCGGGCGGTCCGGTTCAGTCGATACTGAAACCATCAGCCCGGCCCCTCGGGCATCGGAGGCGACCTTGCCTGCCCAGCCGAGGTTTGCCGACCCGAATGCAATCACGACTACGTCTGGGACAGCCCGGACGTGGTCGAGCCGTGCCAGGCTGGCAAGCGCATCGGTGACGCGTTCGAGACCGAACGAGAACCCGACGGCTGGAATGTCGCGACCGGTGAAGCGCCCGATCAGCCGGTCGTACCGTCCACCGCCTCCGAGGCTGCCTGCCGTGTAGTCGGGAGAAACGACTTCGAGGATTGTGCTTGTGTAGTACTCGAGACCGCGAGCAAGGGTCGGGTCGTAGACGAGGTCATCATCGGCAATGCCTAGGTCGCGTGCGGCGGACAGCACGTCGTGCAGGCGCGCCGGTGCGGGCGAGGCTTGCAGTCGGTGGAGGATGTCGCGTGCGCTTGCTTCGGTTCGTCCGTGGCTTGCGAGTTCACGGACAACGCCGTCTTCGCCAATCTTGGCGAGCTTGTCAATCGCGATGACATCGCCCTTTGTTAGTCCGAGGCCGTCGAAAAGGGTTCGGTCGTTGACGAGCACCTTGACCCGGTTGAATCCAATTGCTCGGAACCCCTCGGCAGCGACACAGATCGTCTCGGCATCGGCGACGACACCCGGGGCTCCCGCGGTATCGACATCACACTGGGTGAATTCGCGCTCGCGTCCGCGACCCGTATTCTCGCCCCGCCAAACGCGCTGGAACTGATAGCGCCTGAAGGGTCGGGGAAGGTCTCGGTATTGGGCAATGACCCGTGCGAACGGGACGGTTTGGTCGTAGCGCAAGGCCACGTCTCGTCCGCCCATGTCGTTGAAGCGATAGATCAGTTTCTCCGCCTCCGCCCCATACCTGCCAAGGAGGACGTCCGCATATTCGAGCGCGGGGGTCTCGAGAGGGACGTAGCCCCACGATGAGAACGTTCGGCGAAGCTCTGCCATGATCCACTCACGGCGCGCGGCGGCTTCTGGAAGGTAGTCGTTGAACCCCTTCAGGGTTCGGGGCTCTATCCGTATTTCCCGGTCGGTCTCCGAGCCCCCTGCCAGTTCTGCCGTTCCCTGCTGGAGTTCCGGTGGGGTGGTTTCCTTGCCGACCATGGTGCCTAATCCTTCCGTACCTAGGTAGTATCCCCGACAGGCGCAGGCGCACGGTACCTGACCAGAGCGGGGAAACGTATCCCGGCCTGAACCAATGGTGGTGCTCCCTCAATGGCGACGGGATAGGGTGGACAGCGATGCGGTTGATCATTGTCGAAAGCCCCAAGAAGGCGCGGACCCTTGGTTCGTTCGCAGGGACTGGGTATCGGGTGATCGCCACAATGGGCCATGTGCGCGACCTTCCCGGCAAACGGCTTGGCGTGGATGTCGGGAATGGGTTTGCGCCGGAATATGAGGTCCTTGATCGGGCGAAGCGCACGCTTGCTTCCATCAGGGGTGCGGCTCGCAGTGCCGAGTTCATCTTGCTGGCGACTGACCCGGACCGTGAAGGCGAGGCAATCGCGTGGCATGTCGCCGAGGCACTGGGGTTGTCCCCTGGGCGGACTGCTCGGATCGTGTTCCATGAGATCAGTGAGCGGGCGTTGCGCCAGGCGTTGGCAACGCCTCGGGCGATTGACCAGTCACTTGTGGATGCCCAACAAGCGCGACGTGTGCTTGATCGTCTGGTCGGGTACGGGGTCAGCCCGCTTCTGTGGCGTGCGGTGGCGCGCGGGACTTCGGGCGGGCGGGTGCAGTCGGTTGCGCTTCGCCTGATCGTTGATCGCGAGCGCGAGGTTCAGGCATTTGTTACCCGAGAGTTCTGGACGGTTGACGTGGAACTTTCGGTCCCCGGTGCATCGGAGGCCGACCACTTCCTCGCCCGGGTGACCGGGGTTGATGGCGTGGACCCGGCGTTTCCTGACCAGGCGACAGTGGACACGATTATCGACGCACTGTCGGCTTCGACCTTTCGGGTTCTTGAGGTTGGGTCTGCCGAGACCAACCGGATGTCTCCGCCTCCCTTCACCACAAGCACCTTGCAGCAGGTGTCCGGAACGAGACTTCGGTTGTCGGCGAAGCGGACGATGCAACTTGCGCAGGATCTATATGAGAATGGCCTGATTACCTACATGCGCACGGATAGCGTTTCGGTTAGTCCAGAGGCAATTGCTGCGACCCGGCGGGTAATTGAGGCGGACTACGGGTCCGAATACGTGCCGTCGTCACCGAGAAGGTTCCAGACGCGCACCCGCAATGCGCAAGAGGCGCATGAGGCGATCCGTCCGGTCGATGTCGCACGACGTCCACAAACGGTCCGTGGCTTGGCGCGGGGTGATGCGGGGCGGCTGTATGAAGTGATCTGGCAGAGGATGGTTGCCAGCCAGATGGCTGCGGCTCGGATCAGGACCGACAAGGCGAGCATCGAGGCACGACGATCGGGGGGATCGCCCGCCCTGGTGATGCTTGAAGCGCGCGCATCCACACTTGTGTTTGCGGGATGGCTCGCGTTGTATGGCGCAACTGCCGAACGCGGGAATGCTCCGGCTGAGACGCTTGCCGATGGCGAGGTTCCGGCGCCGGTCAATTCCAGGATGCCGGTGTTGGCACGCGACCAGAATTTACAGGCACATGCAGTGCATCCAGCCCAACACTTCACCAAACCTCCGCCTCGCTATTCGGAAGCTACTCTGGTGCGCGCGCTGGAGGCGGCTGGCGTGGGTCGGCCGTCGACCTATGCCTCCATTGTGTCAACCATTGAAGAACGGGGGTATGTAGGCCAGGCATCCCGCGTGTTCGTGCCCACGCCACTTGGGTGTGCGGTAATCGACTACTTGCTGGAAAGGTTTCCGTCTATCGTCGACGTGGCTTTCACGGCGCAGATGGAGGACCAACTCGACGAGATCGCTGAAGGGAAGATTGGCTGGCAGGCGATGTTGGCCGGGTTCCACGGCCCGTTCTCGTCAAACATTGCTGAGGCCTCGCGTTCTGCCCCGTCGGCGCGCCCCAACCGGGTAGGTGGGGCCGGTCGTTCAGGATCCGTTGCTGATGGCAGGGAGGCGGTCGCAGAAACGCGCGCCCGGCGGATCCGATCGTCCGCAACTTCGGGTGGTCCCGAAGGCGCTGTGACCGGTGCAACTGGCGATCATGGTGGCGTTGCGACAAGGCCCGCAAGGCGAACCAGGGCTTCCAGGACCACAGGTGCGTCCCCGGGTCCGACACCGGCTCTCGGTGACACGGCACCTCCTCGACGCCGTTCCCTGGCAAGGAACGCGCGTTTGGCGCCCATGGACTCCGGGAGCGGGCAGTCCGACGGGGCAGTCGCAGCTCCGATTATTGATCCCACTGCTCCGACAACATGTCCCAAGTGCGGCGCACCGATGGTGGCACGCACAAGTTCCTGGGGACCATTCACGGCGTGTAGCGGTTATCCGAAATGCAAGTACATCCATCGGGCGGATCAGGATTCGGATGGTCCCGGCGGGGGGCCTCGACGCCGTCCGTCATCGCGTCAGCGGCAACCGGATCCTATGACAGCACGGGTTGTTCGCGGGCGTCGCACACCGCGCAGGCCTCGGAATACCGACTGACGGATTGTCGTCTGGTGACCAGTTTGCGCGAGTGACCCGGTATTCTCGGATGACATCCACTCGTGTCGGATACGGGTTCATTACAACGGCAAGTCCGCCGAAATCGCAAGGAATGGCATGTTTACGGTTGGGACTGCCGGTCACGTTGACCACGGGAAATCGACGCTCATTGAGGCACTGACCGGGATCGACCCTGACCGCCTGCGCGAAGAGAAGGCGCGAGGCATGACGATCGACCTGGGTTTCGCCTGGTTGCGTCTGCCCGACGGTAGGGAAATCAGCATTGTCGACGTTCCCGGTCACGAACGGTTCATCAAGAATATGCTGGCTGGGGTGGGTGGCATCGACGCTGCGTTGCTGGTCATCGCTGCCGACGAGGGCATCATGCCCCAGACCCGCGAACACCTCGACATTCTCGACTTGATCGGAGTGAACCACGGGGTGGTCGCGCTGACCAAGGCGGACCTGGTAGACGACGAGTGGCGGGCTTTCGTTGCCGAGGAGGTGCGCGAGACGCTTCGCGGGACGTCATTGTCGGGGGCGTCGATCGTTCCGGTATCGGCGTTGGCAGGTACAGGACTGCCCGAACTTGTCTCCGCGCTGGGTGCCGTTCTCGATCACGCGCCGGTGCGTCGCGACCTTGGTCGTCCCCGAATGCCCGTCGACCGGGTGTTCTCCTTGGCAGGGTTCGGCACAATCGTGACAGGGACACTCCGCGACGGCAGCCTTGAAGTTGGGCAGGAACTCGAGGTGCTCCCGGACGGGCTACGGACCCGTGCCCGGGGGCTGCAAAGCCACCGCACCAAAGTTGATGTTGCGCGTCCAGGCCGTCGGGTTGCAATCAACTTGGCCGGAGTCGCAACCGATGACCTCGGACGAGGTGCAGTCGTGTCGCTGCCGGGGGTCATGCGTCCGACCCTTGCCGTCGATGTTCGGGTCCGGATCCTCGCCGGAGTATCTCGGCCGCTTCCGCACGGGGCGCTTGTCGGGTTCCACACTGGTACGTCGGAGACGGTAGCGCGCGTCCATATGCTGGAAGGGGACCGGATCGAGGAAGGGGCCACCGGTTGGGTCCACCTGAGGCTTGCGCACCCGGTTGCGGTTGCGCGCGACGATGACTTCATCATCCGCGCACTGTCTCCCGGCGAGACATTGGGCGGTGGGCGGATCGTTGACGCGCATCCCGCGGTTCGACGCCGGCGCCAAACCGGGTTGGTCGCAGCTCTCGAGGCGCTTGCCGACGGATCTCCTGAGGATGTGGTGGTTGGAACCCTTGCCCGCATCGAGCCTGCTTCAACTGGTGATCTTGTCGCAGCGTGTGGACTGATGCCCGCCAGTGCCCTGCCGCTGATAGAGGCGCTTATGGCGCAGGGAGAGATTGTCCTGCTTGGAGGATTGAACTACACACGGGGTGGATGGAACCGTATCAGTGACCGACTTGTGTCGGTTCTCGATGCGTATCACGGAGAGTTTCCCTTGAGGCCGTTCATGCCGAAGGAGGAGCTGAAGAATCGCCTCGGGTTGCCCACACGGGTCTTCGCTGGCGCACTCGCACGGTTGGTTTCGCTCGATTCCGTCGTCGACGGCGGGACGGGTATCCGTGCGTCTGGGCATCACGTTCGGTTTGCCGGAGCTTCGCTGTTGGTTGCCGAAGCCATCACCACGGCGATCGGGCGCTTGCCGTTATCGCCGCCGACGTTGACAGAACTGACAGCGTCGATTGCGGAGGTACGCGGTGCGCCTTCGGTTGAGGAGGTTGTTGGTGCGCTTGTGGCAACCGGTGCGCTGGTGAAGGCCAGTGAAGAGGTGTATTTCGACAGGAATTCGTTCGACGAGATGGTCACTCGCGTCGAATCACACTTCCGGATCCGTGGGGAAATCACTGTGGCCGAGGCGCGCGATCTGATTGGCACGAGCCGAAAGTACGTCCTTCCGTTTCTGGAGTACCTGGACCGGGAGAAGGTCACTCGTCGCAATGGTGACCTGCGATTGCCAGGAACTCGGAGATTTGGCGATCTGACACGACGCGGCGAGTGAACGGGCCCGAATGCACGAGACTCGGTTCGGGCCACCCAGGTTCATTGGGTCCGACCTTCGCCCTGCATTTCGCGTGCCCGTGCCGGTCGGGTGGTACTCAGCGCTTGGGGGGTTCGCGAACGAGCGATGACATCCGGGAACTGGCCAGCAGCAGTTGGTTTCGAGGCGCCCCATACGCATCCCGGATCCGGTCCGTTTGAATGACGAATGTCGGCAGTAGGCGAGAAACAGGATCAGGTGGTGTCGTGATCGAGAAGGCGAGGACGCGAAACCACGATGCCGGCCTGTCTGAGACTGTGTCTGGTTTGCCGGTTATCCGTGGTGCTATGTCTCGCCAAGCCGGCGCCGCGGTAGATGATGGCATTGTTGACGTCGAGTCCCGGGTGATCCCGGAATCTGACCGGGTTCGCCAATGGAGACCGGGCGCGAGGCCTGCACCTCCAATTGCGCCGTCAGGGGCTGCGAGCGGGATGCGGGTGGTCAACGCCATTGAGCCCCGACGCCGTCGCTCGGCCCCGTTGGTTCACGAGTCTGCTGGTTCGAGTGCGAGCCCGCGTCGATCGACGCGGGGAGTCTCGTGGCGTTCCATCACCCGGATTGCCGACCGGCTCGCCTCGTTTGCAAAGTTCAGGAGTTCCCAGAAACGGCCTCCGGAAATTGCGGCGATCAATCCGGAGGAATGGGTGCCGGCCCCCCCGGTGCCTCCCACCCGTCTTTCGACGTTGGTCGCCTTCCTGCCATCACCGGGCGTGTTGATTTCGGTCGCGATTGCGGTGCCCGCCTGGGGTGCGCTCGGAGGCCTGTTGTTCTCTGTAGAACCGACAGCCCCGTATGCCCTGATCTGGTTCATGACGTTCCTGCTGATCGCGATAACCGCCACAGTCGCCCCATTGAGCAGGGCGGCTGGATTGGCGTACGGGCGAACCCGACGCTATCGCGATGCGGTCTGGTTTCACAGTGTGCGCCAGGGAATCCTCTTCGGAGTCTTGGTCATCGGGATTGCGTTCCTGGCGTCGCTCAGAATGTGGACGCCAATGGTCACGGTGATGCTGACATTTTGTGTCATTGCGCTTGAGGTGTTGGTTATTTGGCGACGCTGAGCGAGTGGGGAGCAGGCAAGGTTTCAATAACGATTGCGCGAACAACTCCTGATCCCGTGGAACCGAAATGATGATGCGTACGCCACTTGCCGTTTCCGACTTTGATCGCTTTGCCAAGTACTACGACGATGAACATGCGTCGTACACCGACGACCTCCCGATGTGGGAGGGGTTTGCAAGGCATGCCGGGGAAGACGGCGTTCTGGAACTTGCGTGTGGAACTGGACGACTCTTGGTTCCACTTGCTCGCGCAGGTGCAACGTTGACGGGTCTAGACGTGTCGCCGGCGATGCTCGATGTTGCGCGGGAAAAGGTCTCGCGGGCATCCCAGGACGGGCGCGTCACACTCGTCGAGGCGGATATGCGCGCTTATGATCTGGGACGGCAATTTGGCCTTGTGATGGTTGGTCTCAACTCACTGATGCATCTCGAGACGCGTCAGTCCCAACGTGAAGCAATCGAGACCGCAACGCGGCACGTCCGGGTCGGCGGACGCTTCGTGATCGACGTCTTCAATCCGGATGACGGCCTGCCCGACAGTGCTCAGGAAGGCCAGGTCTACCTCCACTGCCTCAAGGTACGTACCGATCAATCGCAATTGCTGCACTTCCAGTCGCTGTCAGTTGACCGGGGCGAACAATTGGTCACGGTGACGAATTACTACGACGATGTTGATGGCGATGGATTGGTACGTAGGCACCTTGCGCCATTCCGGCTTCGATACCTTGCCGTCGGAGAACTCGAGTTGCTTGTGGAACAATCGGGGTTGCGGATTGAGGATCTGTACGGGTCGTACGATTTGGAACCGTTCAGGCACGGCAGTCCTCGGATCATCATCGTCGGTCGTCGACGCTGAACCTGGGCAGTCGTCCGATACGCTCATGTCCAAACTGAGAGGCGCGACACTGCTTTCTTTCGGGCCTCTTCTGATCACGCCGGTGGCTTCCTAATGACTTCTGCTTCACCAACACGACGTCGACACCGCATCCTGATGTTTACGGGCTATTACCTTCCGTATATCAGCGGCATGACCATCTATGCGCAACGTCTCGCGGAGGGTCTTGTACGCCGCGGACATCAGGTGACGATCCTTTGCTCACATCACGACGCTCGTCTACCGTTGCGCGAAGACCTTGATGGCGTCCAGGTCGTCAGAAGCCGGGTCCTTTTTGGTTTTCGGAAAGGGGTGGTCATGCCCCTCTTCTGGTATGACCTCCAGCGATTGCTCCGGGACCACGACATTTTCCATCGCCACGTGCCAGGCTTGCTTGACGCATACATCTCTACCCGGATCGCACGTGCGATGCACAAGCCGGTTATCTTCACCCACCACTGTGACATCTACCTTCCGTTCGGGTTGCTCAACGACGCCATTACCGCAGCCATGCACACGGAATTGCGATACGCGGGTGAACTTGCGGACCTGATCATCTCGTACTCTCAGGACTACGCGGCGTACTCGCGGTTCCTCTCCCATAACCGCTCCAAGCTGCGCACGGTGTTCCCGCCCATCAAGATTGGGACGCCGGATGACGCGCAAGCACAGGCATGGCGGACACGCCTCGGTCTTGACGGGCGGCGGATCATTGGCTTCGCCGGTCGTTTTGCGGCCGACAAGGGCGGGGATGTGTTGCTTCGTGCCATTCCCCGAATTCTGGAATCGGTTCCCGACGCGCACGTTGTGTTTGCGGGTGAGTTTGCTCAGGTCCGCGGTGAAACCTTTTTTGACGAATGCCAGGGATTGCTCGACCCTGTCCGTGAACGGGTGACATTCCTTGGGAACGTGAATCCCGCCGACATGCCAAATTTCTACCGGATGTGCGACGTAGCGACGGTCCCATCTACCAACTCGACGGAATCGTGGGGGATGTGGCAGAACGAGGCGATGCTGTGCGGCACTCCCGCCGTGACGTCCGACCTTCCAGGTGTCCGGGTCTCGATCCGAACCACAGGAATGGGTGAACTTGTACGTCCGCACGATTGGCAGGGACTGGCGGAAGCCTTGGTCCGCGTTCTGAATGACCGGGGTCGTTATCTCGTGGCCAAGCAGGACCCGCGCGTTGTGTTTGATCCAGAACGGACCATCGATGCCTACGAGGCTTGGTACGACGCACTCGTGGCTGGAACAGTGCCACCGGTCATGCCCTCGCCGGTTCACTAGGTGGAGCGACTACGGCTTCAACCGCTTTCGACTGACGGGCGCAATGAAGCTGACGGAATTTGCAGCAATCGTGATCAACGCTTCGGTTGAGCGCTGACGCTTTCGTCGAGGAAGCAGTCCATCCGCCGTAGGTTGCGCCACCACTCTCCGGGACCGGACACGTACCGGCAGGATTTCCGTGTTTACGTTGCCGGATCCGCCAAATGCCGCATCGTCGGTGTTGAGAATCTCTTCCCACCGGCCACCCTTGGGGACAGGAACCGCAAGCAGGGCCAAAGTTTCCGACGAGAAGTTGCACACCACCACCACAGGGGGGTCGCTGGTGGCACCAAAGCGGGCGAAGGCTATGACGCCCTGCGATGCGGTTTCCGCCGTGAGCCACCGGAACCCGTCGGGATGCGAGTCGAGGACGTGCATCGCACCGTAGGTTTGGTGGATTCGATTGAGGGTGCGCACCAAATCCTGCACGCCCCGGTGAAGGGGAGTTTGGGTGCCACAGGTTCCCGCGAACTCGAGAAGGTGCCAATCGAGGCTGCGACCCTCGTCCCATTCCCCCCACTGGCCGAATTCGGATCCCATGAAAAGCAGCTTCTTACCGGGGTGGCCATATTGGTACGCAAAAAGCGTTCGCAATCCCGCGAACCGATCCGGGTCTGAACCAGGCATTTTGGTGAGTAGGGCGCGCTTGAGATGGACGACCTCATCGTGCGAGAGCGGGAGTACGAACCTTTCGTCGAACGCGTACCAGATTGGGAACGTGAGGTTCCCGGCCAAACCGTCGCGATTGCCGTGAGGTGCCGCGAAGTAATTGAGGGTGTCGTGCATCCAACCCATGTTCCACTTGTAGTCGAACCCGAGGGAATCACCGCCCGAACTACGAAAGGCCGGCTCGGCGGGGATAACCGGGGCAGGAGTGATTGCGTCAACTGGGCCGTCAGACCCTGGTGTCCGTGTCCCGGACCGTCCCGATATCGGGTCGCGACGAGTAACCCATTCGTACGTGGTGGCCTCTTCGGCAAACATCAGGGCCCCCGGAACTTCGCGGTGGACCAGACGGTTTAGCCGGCGCAGGAAGTCAACCGCTTCGGGGTGGTCGGTTCGTCCCCACGCGTTTGGTTCCCAGTGATCGTGTGGACGCCCGTGATCAAGCCAGACCATTGAGGCAACGGCATCGACCCTCAGTCCATCAATGTGAAAAACCTCCAGCCAGTAGAGTGCACTTGCGAGGAGGAATGTCCGGACCTCGGGCCTTCCGAAGTCGAACTGGTAGGTTCCCCAGACCGGATGTTCTCCACGGACACGGCTGCCGTGCTCAAACAGTGCCGTGCCATCGAACCGGCCCAGTCCGTGCTGGTCCTTGCAGAAATGCCCAGGTACCCAATCGAGGATGACACCGATACCGTTTTGGTGGAGGTAATCGACGAAGAACCGGAAGTCGTCTGGTGTTCCGTACCGTGCGGTTGGCGCAAAGTAGCCAGTGACTTGGTAGCCCCAGGATTCATCGAGCGGGTATTCGGTCACGGGAAGCAGTTCAACGTGGGTGTAGCCGAGGTGCTTCAGGTAAGGAGCCAACTGACGGGCGAGTTCACGGTACCCGAGGGGAAGCTTCGGGGTTTCAGGTGACCGTTGCCACGAACCGAGATGGCACTCGTAAATCGAGATGGGCCGGTTCGGGGCTTGGACATACGGGCGGGATGCGACCCATGGCCCGTCATTCCATGGTTCTGCTGACGGACCCCAAATCCGCGACGCCGTGCTGGGACGAAGCTCACTTGCGAAGGCAAAGGGGTCGGCCTTCAACGTGGTTACACCATCCGACCGCGATACGACGGCGTACTTGTAGGTTGCACCGTGTCCGATGGTGGGGATGAATCCAGTCCAGATACCGCTCTGGTGATCGAACTCGAGTTGGTGGCCAGGCAACTGCCAGGTGTTCCAGTCCCCCACTACGGAAACGGAATGGGCATTTGGCGCCCAGACAGTGAACTGAGTGCCATCGACCGACCCGACCGAGGCCGGATGCGCTCCCATTGTCTGATAAGCGCGCCGTGGCGAAACGCCGTCGAGGCGAATTCCGGGTTTTTGGGCGGGCAGGGGTTCTGGCATGGTCTGGGAAGGAACGACCAGAGGACGGTCACGCCACTTCCTTCACACGATACCTGACAAACGTTTCCGTTCCGTCCAGATGGTGCATTGGTGCATTTCAACTCAGCGGTTCAAGCGTTTGTGAAGAGTTGCTGATTGGCTTGAACCCATGCGAGAAGCCGATCAAGCCCTTCGGTCACGCCGACCCGAGGAGCCCAACCGAGGACGTTCCAGGCGCGTGTGATATCCGCGATGAACACACGCTGGTCCCCGGGACGCCAGTCGGCATGGTTGGCCGGAACCGTCCTGCCAATCCGGGGTCCGATGTGCGCGAGGACTTCGCCGATGGCTAGCGTATTCCCCGGCCCGCCACCCAGATTGATTGCCGTTCCTCGGACTGAGTCGATCTTCTGGACCGCTGCGTCATATGCATCAAGAAGGTCATCGACGTACAGGACATCTCGGACTTGCTTGCCATCGCCGAAGATACTTATCGGCCGTCCGGTCACGGCCGCAATGGTGAACCACGCAACCCATCCCTGATCCTCGACTCCGAGCTGGCGGGGGCCATAGATGCAAGATTGCCTGAGAGAGACAGACGGCAACCCGTAGATGCGTGCGTAGTCTATGGTGTACTGATCGGCGGCACCCTTCGAACATCCATATGGTGAATGGAAGTCCAGAGGGTATGTCTCGGGAATGCCGAGTGGTGCGTCGCGGAACCGGTAGCGCCCGTCCGCCTCGATGACACCAACGTTTTCGAGGCCACCGTAAACCTTGTTGGTGGAACTGTAGAGAAAGGCGCGCAGTCCGGGATGAGTTCGTGCCGCCTCAAGCAGGTTCAGGGTGCCAAGCGCGTTTGCCTCGAAATCTCCCCGGGGATCCAGTACCGACGTGGTAACCGCGACTTGCCCGGCAAGGTGAACGACGACGTCAACGTCGGGATGCTCATTGAAGACCTCGCTCACTGCCCGGTCGTCACGGATATCAACCTTGTGGAACGACAGGGCCTTTGCGTTGGGGTGAGAGGTGAGCCACGCGAGATTCACCTGCGCCCCCCGGCGCGAAAGGTTGTCTATCACGACCACCTCCTCGCCCCGGTCAAGCGAACGCCATACGGCATTGCTGCCAATAAACCCGGCACCTCCGGTAATGAGTCGTTTCATGCGTTGGTTCCGTATCGCGGGTTCAATGGTTTCCGAGGTGTACGCGGATGGTTGGCGCGAGCAATGTGCTTCCACGGGTCGAGCCGTACAGGTTGATGCCATTCGCGATTGGACCGCTAGGAACGGTGAAACGGACCCGCAGGACGCCATCGGTCGCAAGCTTCATGATGGCAGACACCTTCTCAGCATCGGCTGACGTTTCCAGGATTGTGCCTGCGGATGCGTATTCCCACTCAGGTTGCTCGACGATGCTGAGGACGCCTCGGGCATCGGCGAAGTCGTCGGGCGCGGTCACGTCACCGATATCGACGCCGTTCACGGATACGCGGATTAGTGACGGCCGGCCAGTCTCACGGGTCTGCGGATAATCGGTCCCTTGGAAGTAGCGGTAGTCGTGCCATCCCCGACGACTGGCAGCGGTGCGGGAACCTGCCTCGAAGCGCACGGTAAGCGATTGCGCCCGGGACGCCTCGGTATTCGCCGGCATGGAGACTTCGTATTCGACGTATCCCGCCCCAGTGGCGCCGTATTTGTGACCGCCAGGGGCTATCCGTGCCTCGGGCCAACTGGAACTTGTGAACTCGCCTGGGACGAGTCGCCAGGTTAGCGCGGTCTCGGTCGTTTCGCTTGACTGCGAGGCTGAGCCCCGTACGACCAATTGAGTGTAGTTCCGTGCCCGAATGGTGCCGCTGGCATCAGAGAGCCATAGCCTCACGGTCACAACCGACGCGGTTGCCGGCATCGTAACCGTGATCGGGTCGAGGTTCGTCACGGTATATGGCTGAACTGAGATCGACTGATCGCCGGATTGCACGCTCACGTGAGGCAATCCGTCGACGTCTGTTAGGTCGACCGCCCAGTGCACCACTGGATGATCAAGGGGAACGTGATTCCAGTGCGACACAAACGCTGCAAGGGTGATCGGCTCGCCCGGGTCGGCGTCTTGAACCGGTGGCGCGTCGAACCCGACCAGGTCGGCACCGTTGATGTCGGCGACGGACATTCCCGGAAAGTGCGCGTCATAGCCGAAGACCTTTGGCGCGCGGTCGTAGTTGACGAGACCGTTGTGTTCCCATTCGATATCGGTCAGTTCGGTGTAGACGTAGCCGCATATCTTGTCGTGACGTCGAAGGTCGGTGGTCAGGAAACGGAACGAGTGGGCGATGTCCTTCTCACCCTGCCTCGCCGACAGTCCCGCATATTCGCTATTCAGAAGAGGCGCGGTTGTCTGGACGTAGGGCGTTGCGTCACCGCCGAACTTGCTGCTCACGTAGTTGAATCCTGACCCGGGATACGTTTCCGATACAACCCGTTCCACATGGGCACGCGCCCGGTCCCACGTGGTGAGGTAGAAGTGCCACGTGTTGATGTCAGTGACCACGTGGTCGTAAAGGCAGGGCGAATTGTCTTCGACAAGGCGGGTCCGATCTATGGTCTTGCAGAGATGAACCATGTCGAGGACCCAGTCGCGACCGTCGTTGGTGTGATGGTTCTCCAGGCCCCACGTTTCATTGAAGAGGATCCACGCGATGATCGACGGGTGCGACTGATCCCGGACGATTGCTTCCCGGAAGGTGGATTCCCAGTTGGCACGCGCCACAGCCGAGTCGACCATCGTGCAAGGGAAGTCGTAGAAGATCGTCATGCCTAGCCGGTCAGCCCAGTAGTAATACCGAGGGTCATTGATCTTGATGTGGCACCGCAGCATGTTCAGTCCGAGACGCTTGGCATCCTCGATGTCCCCACGGATTGTGTCGTCGGAGGGGTAACTGTGGACGCCGTCCGGGTGAAATGCTTGGTCGAGTGCCCCCCGAAGGTAGATGGGGCGGCGGTTCAGGAGGACGTATTCGTAGGTTCTTCCATCCCAGAATCCGGTGGTGATTTCGCGGATTCCGAAGTAGGTAGCGATGCTGTCACTCTGTTGGCCCCCGATTGCAACGGATAGCCGGACGTCGTAGAGGTGGGGTTCTTCGGGTGACCATAGCCGTGCCTCATCGGGCGTGACCGGGACGACGAGGCGGGTCATTGCCCCGTGTGTTGCAAAGGACACGGTGACAGGGGCAAATGCACCGTCGGGCGATGCTACCGTGACAGACGCCGGTGTTCCGTCGGCGGTTGCCGGTGTCGCGATGTCCAGGTCGAAGATTGCATGAGGCTGCGGATCAAGTGGAGTTGTCACAACCGCCCGATGCACATGTACGGGCGGCCGTCCCTCGAGATACACCGTTTGCCATATTCCAGAAGAATACGTGTACCACCGCTTGGTCTGCTTTCCCACCGGTGTCGCTGCATCGGTGTAGTCATACACACGGACGGTAAGGGTGAACGGTCTGCCGGCGATTACGTGGCTTCCGAGATCGATCTCGAACGGCGTGTAGCCACCGTGATGTTCGGCGACGAGGCGCCCGTCAACCCATACTTTTGCACCCCAATCAACGGCGCCGAAAATCAACCATGGTCGTATTCGCCACGCTGATGTTCCAGTCTCGGTGTCGCGTGTTTCCCAGTCGGACGCAACCGTTACCGCTCGCTGGTACCACGCAACGCCTACGTAGTCCGGCCGGTGGACAAGGGACGCCGGACTCTCCCAGGGGAACGGTACCGCGATGTGGTCGGTGAATGGAACCTCCAAGTCACCTGTGGCTTGCGCAACATCCGGATGTGGAACCTTGTACCACCGCAGGTGTTCCCCTCGATTGTCGGGGTCCAATGCAAAGTTCCAGACACCGTTGAGGTTCATCCAATCGGGTCGATGCCAATCCGGGCGTGGATGTTCGGGTCGGGGAGTGTGTTGGGTGCCCGGCAGATGCGCAGTTATTTGGTGAGTTGCTGCCATGGTCTTTCCGTCTCCGGTTGTCTGGTGCGGTTGGCTTTTGTGGGCAGGCGGTCGCTAGATGAGTGTTTCAATGCCCGATATGAAGACGCGCCAAGCAAAGTAGACGAAGAGGGCGCCGGATGCAATTGCGGTCACCCGGACGAGGGCAGGGCCGAGCGCACGGCCGAGGACAGCGGCCCCAACCGCGACCGCCAGTGACCAACCCAACCCCGCAAGGAAGAAACCGGCATAGAAAGACGCGAGATCGACGGTCGTGGCGGCCCCCACAGACGAGGCAATCAGGCTACCACCAACGGCGGCGAACCAGACAATTGCCGTTGGCGAGGCGAGCGCAAGCAGGAGCCCGTCAAGGAAATCCCGGCCCATGCCGGTTGAAGGCCCGACCAGTGCAATCAGCTTTCCAATCTGGCCACCGTGTGACGGCGATACGGGTCCACTCGCTCCCGTTTCTGGCCCGACGTGCGGGGTTTCGGGTGTCGGGGCGGCGATGGCCTGACGAACCATCTGCCATGTCAGGTAGACAAGGGCGGCGGTACCACCTAGCCATAGCACCCATCGGACAACAGTGAATTGCAGAAGGGCAGCAATTCCGGCGCCGGCCATGCCCGCCCAGATGATGTCCCCGAAGCACGAACCGAGGCCGATCAGGAACGCCGGGACTGCGCCACGAACGATCCCGGTCCGGATGATAGCGAGGTTGACGATGCCAAGGTCCAGGCAGAGGGATAGGGATAGCAGTGCCCCATCCGTGAGGAGCTGCAGGTTCATCGTGCAGTCCATCGGCGTCGCTGGCCCCGGACTTCGTGCCCAGGCATCAGGTCACTCGTATTGGAGGCAACGCCCCTCATTGGTCGTCCGGTGTGCGCCGTTTTGGCGAGGACAAGGGCGCTTGCTCGAGATCGGGCTCGGCCCTTCCTGACGGTTCCAACACGTCAGTGGACCCGGCATCATCGCGTGCGCGTTCGTTCGGCCAGGAAACAAGCTCCCATTCACCAAGGGCTCCGGACCGCTCAAACCACAGTCGCAGGTAGCCTTCCTGCGCGGTTGGCAGACCAATCGCCAGGGTCGAACCAATGCCACCTACCCCGAAAAGATGGTGATGACCGGTAAGCACAAGCGCAGGTTGGAGTTCCTGGACAAGTTGGGTAAGGACCGGGATACCCATGATGCCAATGCGCCCGGGCGCCTGGCCCCGGAATGCTTCGTGCATGAGAAGGATATTTGGAAACGGGTTGCGTGCCATCGCCTCCACGTCATCTCGGTTGAAGTGGCGGGCACGGTCACCGGCGAAAGGCTTTGAATGGTTGAACCAAGTCGGCGCGTAGTTCCCCGGAAGTCCGACCACGCTGATCCCAGTGCCGGACACGATGTACCTGGTACCCGGGAAGAGGTGATTGCCGGGTATTGGCGGGGAATTTCCATCTTCATTGGAGGTGAAGAGGTTCCAGTGCTCGTGATTCCCGTGCACCCAGACAAGTGGGATTGTCAAGTCGTCAAGGGTACGTGGGTCGTCGTCTGGATGGAGTTCTCGCCCGGGTTTCCCTGCGGTGAGATCACCGACTTGAAGTAACACGACAGCCGCTGGCTCGGCCTCAGTGGCGCGGAACAGTGGACCGAAGTCACCGTGTACATCACCGATAGCCAGGACTAGTACACGTTCTTTGCTGGCATGGGATTTCGGAGATGCATTTCGGGCGGTGTCCGGACTGTGGGGCGGTGGCGCGACCCGACCGCGGACCGGGATGGATGATGCATTAGGCGCGCGCCGGTTGCGAATGGTAGTCGGCTGGGGTTGCGGCCGGGCAAAGGCACGGCCCCGAGGATGCCCGGTTTGCGGAACATCGCCGGGGCTATTGCGCTTGTCACGTGCGGAAGGTGTCGTCACGCGTCAGGCGGCCGTCGGCGAACCGACGTGGGCGTTGATGGATTCGAAGGGATCACGCTGGTCGCGATTTCCGCGTAACCAACCATTCCTGCCAACCAGCTCAAAGGTCTGGATGGCGTTGAGGGCGGCTCCCTTGCGGACGTTATCGGCGACTACCCAGATCGAAAGGCCGTGCTTATGTGACGGGTCCCGCCGAATGCGCCCCACATACACCGGGTCGAGACCTGCCGTTGCGACCGGTGTCGGGTACCGATGTTCCTTCGGATCGTCCACGACAATGATGCCGGGCGTCCGGCGAAGGATTTCACGGGCTTCCGACGGGTCCATTTCGTGCTCAAACTCGATATGAATGGCTTCACTATGACCGACCATGACGGGCACGCGGACGCACGTGGCCTGAACCGCGAGGTCGGGGATATCCATGATCTTGCGGGTTTCATCGATCATCTTCAGTTCCTCGCTGAAGTAACCCCCTTCGCGCCATCCCCCGATTTCGGGGATGAGGTTCTGGACGATCGGATGCGGATAGACAGAGACTTCGGGGTGCTCCCCGGACGCAATGGCAGATGTCTGGTCGCGAAGTTCGTCGACCGCACGCCAGCCAGTGCCGCTCACAGCCTGATAGGTATCCACGATTACCCGACGGATCGGATTGCTTCGGTGAAGTGGCCAAAGTGCGACCACCATCTGGGTAGTCGAACAATTTGGTCCCGCGATGATCCCGAAGTGTTCGCGCGCTGCGTCTGGGTTGACTTCCGGCACGACAAGCGGGACGTCGGGATGCATTCGCCACGCATTTGACTTATCGACGTTCAATGCGCCAGATCGGGCAATCGCGGGTCCATAGATCTTTGCCAGATCGTCCCCAATGGCGGTGAGTACGAAATCAAGCCCCTTGAACAGGTCCGGGTCGGGAGATGCCAACCCGATCTGCCACTGCTGGCCGAGGCATGAAACGGTCTGTCCTGCGCTTCTCTCCGAGGCGAAGAGACGGAGTTCATTGACCCGGAGCCCTGGACGGACACCTTCGTTGAGGATCTTCAGGAACTCCTTGCCGACTTGACCAGTGGCACCGACCAGGCCAATGTTGTAGGCACGTGTTGACACGATCACTCCCTGGATTGAATTGCACTCGATGGCGGTGTGAAGGGGGTTGCCCAACGGCCGGCGACCCTGGACCTCATGGCCGCAAGAGCAACTTTCGCAGATTTTATCGGTGGACCCGTCTGATCAACTCTGCGAACGATCAGGCTCGCGCGAGTCAGTCGACAACGAGCACCGCGACCATTCCCTCAGACACGTGACCCCTGATGCTGCAAATCAGTGGATACCGGCCAGGCTTCTGTGCGGTGAGGAATGTATCGGACTTGGTGAAGCCGCCCCAGACGGCGATGTCAACGTCGTACTGCTGCCCTGAGGTCTTCAGACGGTGCCCGTCACGTGGTCCGTCGAGGTTTTTCACTTCGACACGTACTGCGGATGCGCGTGGCACATGGATTTCGGACGGGGTGATGCTTCGGCCCGTCATGGTCACCGAGAGAGTCAGGGCGGGTGGCCCACCGAATGCGATGGTCGTCCGGGTAATTCCATCAAATGAAAGCGGAACGAGGATCGCGCTGCTGAACAGGATTGCGCCAAGTGCAATTGCTAATCCAGACCCACCCGGGATCCGGCGCATGCGCGCTCGAAAGCTGCGGTCACGCGGGGGTTGACCGGGCACGGCGTCGGGTAATGGTTGGGGTTGCGAAGTCACTTAAGATCCACCCTTGACGGAGGTATGCGGCTCTCGGCGTCGCTCCATTGCTTGAGAGTACCCCGTGAAGAAAGCCTACCGTTGTTGTCACCATTTGATGATTGGACTGGTAGCGGGTTGTGCTTCGGCAATTTATTGGGCGCAGTGTGATCGGGAATGGCGTACAGTGCGCTCTGTGCGCGGAACCTTGCTGGGGTGACCTGGGAGGCCCGTGTCTATTACACGGGGAGTCGGCAATCAGATGATGCGAGGCGGCGGGGCCACCACGCCCGGAGGCAATTACAGCACGGGCACCACCGGTGCAGGTGGGCCAGTTGGCCGGAATGCGGTTGCGGGCAGTGGTGGGACTTGGAAGGATGTCTGGCGTGCGCTTGGTTTCCTGCGAGCCCACCGCCGGTCGGTGGTGATCAGTTACATTGCCTGGACGGTTGCCAACTTCCTTGACCTGATGATCCCCTTGCAGGTTCGCGATGCCATCGACATCGGGATCGGCACCAAGGACACTCACGTCCTGACCGTCGCGGTGATCTCCGCCATGGGCTTGTACGTCGCGAAGTCAGCCATCAACTGGGTTTACATCTGGGGTTTCCACGCCTTTGAGGCAGACGCGGCCCGAGACCTGAGGAACGCGGTATATCGTGGCCTCCAGAGGCTCTCATTCGGCTACCTGGACCGGGCCGATACCGGGCAGCTCATTGCCCGCGCCACCTCCGACGTTGAGGCGGTGCAGAACTTCCTCGGACACGGAATGACCGGGTTCATCGGCGCGGCCGGCACATATGTGATCACCCTGTCATTTGCGGCCACGGTAAGTTGGGAACTCACTTTGCTCGCCGTTGCAACCGTGCCACCGATGTTGTGGGCCGGCCTCGTTCTAAGCAAGAAGACCCGTCCCCAACATGCCCGAGTTCAGCAGGAATATGGAAGCCTGACTGGAAGACTTCAGGAAAACATTTCCGGAGTGCGCGTCGTCAAAGCGTTTGCGCAGGAACAGTCCGAAGAGCGCAAGTATGCCCAAGGTGCGGAGGCGCTTCAGGCGCGATCACTAGAACTTGCGCGCACCCAGGCAATCTGGAACCCGTTGCTGATCGGTCTGGGGGGCCTCGGGGCAATCATGGTCATTGTGGCCGGGGGCTATCTGGTTGCGTGGGGGCTGGTAACCGTCGGCACCGTGGTTGCTTTCCAGTACTACCTCAACAAGCTGTACGGACCTGCCAGACGAATCGGGTTCCTGTTGGGTCAGTTGGCGAGGACGCAGGCAAGTGCGAGACGAATCTTCGAGATGCTTGATGTCTCGCCGGATGTCATCTCCCGGCCCGGCGCGCGTCCTTTGGAGGACGTACGAGGCGAGGTAGTCTTCGAGAATGTCACCTTCGAGTTCCAGAAGGGCGTGCCAGTTCTTAGCAACATCTCACTTACAGCCAAACCCGGACAGGTGATCGCACTTGTTGGTGGGACTGGTTCAGGCAAGAGCGCGCTGACTGGGCTCATCCCCCGCTTCTACGACGCAACATCCGGGCGGGTTCTCGTCGACGGTCGTGACGTGCGTGACGTGGACCTGGGAAGCCTTCGCCGGCATATCGCTATCGTGCCTCAGGAGGCCATCCTTTTCAGCCGCAGTCTGCGCGAGAACATTGCCTTTGGCAAGCCTGAGTCCGATATCAGCCTGGTGCAATTTGCGGCGGAACGTGCGCAGGCTCACCGGTACATAACACGCCTCCCGAAGGGCTACCAAACCTCCGTCGGTGACCGAGGCGTGACCCTCTCGGGCGGTCAGCGTCAGCGCGCCTCGCTCGCTAGGGCACTCCTTGTGGAACCTTCGATCTTGATCCTCGATGATGCGACCTCTTCCGTGGATATGGAGACCGAACACCTGATCGAACAGGCGCTTGGCGAAGTCATGAGTGGGCGGACGACCTTTGTCATCGCGCACCGGCTTTCGAGCGTGAAGCGCGCCGACGAGGTTCTCGTAATCGATAGTGGTCAGATTGTCGAACGCGGACGTCATGAAGACCTGATCCTGAAGGATGGTCCCTATCGTCGTATTTATGACGTGCAGATGCGGGATCAAGAAGAGTTCATCACCGCAAATGTCCGGGCCACCGATCCGGTCGAGGTGGGTGGGCGCGTGCCGGTTGCATCCGAAAAGATGCTTGATGGAGCGTCGGCGGTTCTACCGGGACAGGAGGTGTCGCGGTGATTGGTCAGGGGGCTCAACCGACACCCGGCCAGGGGAGTGCGTACGACGATGACGCTCGCCTGACCTCAGACCGCGAGGTGGTCGCACGCGCGTGGGCGTTGCTAAGTCCTTACCACTCTCGCCTGTGGATTTCACTTGCCCTGATGCTGCTCGCATCGGCGGCCACGCTCCTGCAACCGCGGATCATCCAGTTCTCCATTGACCGGGGCATCTTGCAGGGAAAGTTAGGTGAGCTGAACCTGTGGGCACTTGCCTACGTGGCCACCCTTGCGATCACCTGGGGGGCAACCTACCTCCAGACATGGGTGCTTTCGTGGGTGGGTCAACGGATTCTCTACACGCTGCGAACCGACATGTTCGCGCATCTCCAGAAGTTGAGCCTGCGCTACTACGATCGGGAGCGCATTGGGCACATCATTTCCCGCAATACAAGCGATGTCTCCGCGGTGAACGAAGTCCTTACGCAAGGGTTGTTGCAGTCAGTGGCAGACATCTTCATGCTTCTCGGCACGATCGCGCTGATGTTCTCCATGAGCGTGCGGTTGACACTCGTGACGATGGTCGTGCTTCCGATCATGTACGGACTGGCCCGATGGTTCGCGTCCGGTTCGCGCCCTGCGTACCGGCGTATCCGGCAGACCGTGTCGGCAGTGAATGCGAACTTGGCCGAGAACATCGTCGGGATGAAACTGATCCAGGCATTTCGACGTGAAGGTCGGAACTTTGACGAGTTCGACGACATCAATCGCGAGAACGTTCGCGCGCAGAAGGATGCGATCTTCTTCCACGCGGGGGTAATCCCGATCCTTGACCTGATTGACGCGGGCGCGACTGGATTGCTCTTATATGTGGGCGGGAACTGGATCCTTGGCGAATCTTCACCTGATCTGACCATAGGCATCCTGACCGCCTTCATGTTGTACTCGTCCCGGTTTTTTGAACCGATGCGGGACCTTGCGGCGCGGTGGGACCAGGTGCAGGCCGCATTGGCGGCGGGCGAGCGCATTTTTCATTTGCTCGACTTGAAGCCAGATGTCGAGGACGCACCCGGTGCCTATGAGATGCCCCCGATCACGGGTCATGTTCAGTTCGACGCGACAACATTTGGCTACAACCGGGACACGGCAATCCTGCGAGACGTTTCGCTCGAGGCAAATCCCGGTGACCGGATTGCACTCGTTGGCCGTACGGGGGCGGGCAAGAGCACCATCATCCGCCTCCTGATGCGGTTCTACGACGTCCAGGGCGGTCGGGTGCTTATCGATGGCCACGATGTGCGTGGAGTGACGCAACGCAGTCTGCGCCGCCAGATGGGTCTTGTGTTGCAGGAACCATTCCTGTTCGCGGGAACGATCCGTGAAAACATTGCGTTCGGTCGACCGGAGATGCTTGATACGCCAGAGGGGTCGAAGGCAATCCGCGATGCGGCGGAGGTAGTTGGGCTGCGGGAGTTCATCGAGGCCCTGCCCGGTTCGTGGGATGCGACCGTGGAGGAACGCGGTGGCAACCTCAGCGGGGGCCAGAGGCAACTGATCTCATTGGCTCGGGCTTTTCTTGCTTCGCCACGCATCCTGATCCTCGATGAAGCGACGTCGTCGGTGGATACCGAGACCGAGGCTTCCATTCAGGCAGCCCTTGATCGCGTCCTTGCTGGCCGGACGGCGTTCATCATTGCCCATCGCCTCTCAACGATAAAGAGGGCGACGCGAATCCTCGTTATTGACGGTGGCACCATCGTCGAGCAAGGGACCCACGAGGAACTCCTCGCGATGGAGGGGTACTATTTCCGCCTCTACACACTTGGGTTTGCGTCTTCGGCCGATGAACCCGAGGAAGTGAACGTCGGGGGATCGTAGCGAGGTGGATTGCGGACGGCTGCTGGAAACGCGCGTCCGCAATCGTTTCATTTTCTCTTTGCGACGATGCTCAACCGGGTGGACGTTGGCTCGCGTCGGCGTGTGCAACGACGCGGATGCTGGTCCGGGCGATCGGATTCCCATCGATCAACAGCACGAATGTGAGACGTTCCGGTTTACGAACAACAAGCCCTACGTGCAATGGGAAGAAACACGGAACATCCTCGTGGGGAGCGTAGCCAAGGGGTCGACTGACTTCGATCATTGACGAGTGCACGTGCCCACCGGCAATCGTGCCTTCCTCATCACGGACCTCCAGGGTCATGGCCATCGGACGGTACGCCTCGCTCGCCGGCACAGAGAGTTTTATCGCGAGTGCGAAGGTCTGTTCGACTGGAAAAGCCCGGACGAGCAAACGGTCCCAGCCGCCACCGAGGATGAATAGTTTGCCGTCGTGGACCTGAACGCCATCGCAGAGGATGAACGCCTCGGCGCGGACCCGTTGTCCGGTGAGTGAACGCACGGTTGTCGGGGAGTTGGTTGCGTCGTCATCCATCTGCAGATTTCCATTCCGGTCGTGACTGATAGTGCCACCACCCGGCACTCCACTGCATTCCCGACGCCCCATATTTCCCTGAGAGTCCCGCGTCTGAGTCCCGCCTGACGGTTCGGATTGGGGTGTTTAGCGAATGCGAGACCAGTCGAAGACGACGCCTATGTACTCATCCTTCTGGTGGGCGAGGCCGAAGTACGCCTCCTGACAAGCTTCCGGAGAGAGAACGTGGGTCAAAAGTGGGTCCACAATAAGGCGACGGTCGTGGATCCAACGCAGTATCTGGCGGTAGTTGCCCTCGATGGTGACACGGGCCCGTTCGGTGTTCTCGGAGATGGGGAAGGTCCATTCCAGGGCACCAATCATTCGGATCGCGAGCAGGTGGATGCGCGCAAGCATTGGGGTCAGGTCGCCCGGGAACGGTGCACGCGGGCTCCCCAGGAGGATGACCTCGCCGTGACGGCCGCACATCTCCACGGCTTGCGCAACAAGCGAACTCTCCCCGATTGCCTCCACGACGATGTTCGCACCGCCGCGATCGTCAGAACTTCCGACCCAGTCACGGACCACGGCGATGGGGTCTACCTCACGCGAGTTGAAGACCTTTTCGATCCCGCAGGCTTGCGCCTGGTGCAGGCGCATTTCGCTGATGTCAAATGCAATCACTTCGGCGCCCGCCAGTTGGAAGAGTTGCGCGGCGAAGTTTCCCACCAGCCCCATGCCGATGATGGCCACTCGATCGCCGGCCTGGACGGAGGAAGAACGGACCGCGGAGATTGCGACACCCGCCATCCGTGTGAAGATGGCGTGGCGCCCATCGATGTCTGACGGGACCTGCAAGGCGAAGCGGGCCGTATTGGCCTGCACGATGGATCCGTGGCGGCTGAACGTCAGGATCCGGTCTCCGGGATTGATGTTTTTCACCTCACTCCCGGTTGCCAGCACGGTTCCGAGATGGCCGTAGCCAGTCCGCGCCGGATAGATGATCGGTTGTGCCCGATAGATTGGAGGGGTCTTTGGCATCAGGTTCGTGAAGAACGACCCTTCAGTGCCCGCGCTGATGATCGAGTATTCAGATTCGACAAGAGCTTCATGAGGACCGAGGTTCCCGGCGCTGACGTCATATTCCTCAAGTTCGGCCTGTTCGGGTCCGACAAAGACGACACCGCGTGCACGCATGAGGTTCTTCCTTTCGACGGTGGCTTGCGGTGAGGGGTCGCTTTGGGCAGGATCGCGTGGTCGCCAATGCGGTCAAGACGTTTCCTTTGCCCAACTCCTCACGTCCAGAAGCTAGGTAACCGGGTCTCCGCATGGTGCCCTTGGACGGCTCTGGCGCGCCCTACAATACCGCGCGACGACGATGACAAGAGACGGAAGCGGACACGGTGCCCGACAAGTCGTGGACCATGGAAGGCCACTCGCGGGTTACCGAGTCCTTGACCTTTCGCGAGCACTTGCCGGCCCGCATTGCACCGGGTTGCTTGCAGACATGGGTGCCGACGTCATCAAGGTCGAGGACGTCCGGGGTGGCGACGAGACGCGATTTTGGGGGCCACCGTTCCTTGGTGACGACAGCGCTTATTTCCTCTCAGTGAACCGAAGTCGGCGAAGCATTGCAGTCGATCTCAAGAGCGTTGACGGTCTCAGGATCTGTCTGGGGCTAGCGGAAAGGGCTGACGTTGTCGTTGAGAATTTCCGTCCCGGGGTTGTCGCGAGACTTGGTCTTGATTACGCAAGCGTGAAGGCGGTAAACGCGGGCGTCGTCTATGCGTCAATCTCGGCATACGGGCAGGAAGGGTCTGGAGCGCAAGAACCGGGATATGACCTGATTGTCCAAGGCACCGGCGGCCTGATGAGTGTCACTGGAGAACCGGACGGTGGCCCGGTGAAGGCGGGCGTTGCCGAGGCCGATATCCTTGCCGGCACGAATGCGGCCGTGGCCATCGTTGGCGGTTTGCTTGCCCGCGAGAGAAAGCGGTCCGCGGGGGACGCGATTGCCGAGGGCACGTTCCTTGACGTGGCTCTTTTTGACGGACAGGTCTCCCTGATGGGTTACCACTTGGTGAGCTACCAAGTGAGTGGCCGGGTCCCTGGGAGATCGGGAAACCGTTTTCCGTTTATTGTCCCGTACCAGGCGTTCCGTGCATCCGACGGGGACTTCACCCTCGCGGTCCCCAATGAGCGGCTATGGCAGTCCTTCACCACCGTCATCCAGCGCCCAGACCTGGCTGCGGACCCGCGTTATGCAGACAACGGTCTGCGCGTGCGAAACCGGGACACACTCACCACGGATCTTGCATCGGTGTTGGCGACGCGCACGGTGGGCGAATGGGTTTCCAGTTTTCGCGATGCCGGCATTCCCTGCGGGCCGATCAACGACATCGGGCAGGTGGCGTCTAGCCGCTATGTAGCCGAGCGTGAACTGCTTCACGAGATTAAGCATCCCGCAGGCGCGGTGCGGATACCGGGCCAACCGTGGCGAACGGGTGAAGCACATTCGCGGGAGGCAAACGAACCCCCCGGTCGTCCTCCGCGCCACGGCGAACACACGGACGAGATCATGGTCGAACTCGGTTACGACACGGCAGCGATCAAGCGGTTGGAACGCGCCGGCGTGATTCGGACTGACCCATCGGGAGATGTGTGATCAGGCACCGACCCAGTCGGGAACGGTCGCTGAATACCCGGATGCTTCAGCTCCGTACTCACTGAATGGGTCGCCAAGCTCCAGAATGTGGTTCTTGTAGGCGATTGCGCCCCAGTCAATGACGTACGGGATCAGGTACCACGCGTCGGCCCGCTGCACATCGACCCAATCGTCGACGTATTCGTACACCATTGTCCGTTCGTCCCCGTAGCTGGCGCGTTCACCAAGACGACGCGAGATGAGTGCCCAATTGATGTCACTGTCGGCGCGGGCGGTCGACATTGCCTGCACAATCCGGCCACGGGCGTTGGCCCGAGAACCGGTCGGCGGATTGACCATCATCGCTTCGGCGCGCTCAGGGGCAATGATCGGTTGGAGCTTCCCTTGGCGCTGAAGCAGGTTGAACAGGCTGACCGACGGGTCGATGTGGTGGTACGCCAGGTCCAGCTTGATGAGGGCTGGTTCTTCCCACCCGCGTGGTGCCTTTGCCGCAAATGACTTCAACTGGAGGAACTTTGTGACCCAATCGAGGTAGCCGTCCAAGCGGAAGCGGTCGGTCTCCAATGTGTTGAGCACCGAAGCCCACTGGCGAAGCACCCAGATGGTGTCCTCATCGCGGCCGAGGTAACGGCGGGTTGCCTCGTGGAGGTAGACGCGCTGTATATCGATGGCGGACATCTCGCTGCCATTCGCGAGTTTGACCATCCAGTTTCCGGTCGGCTCACCTGAGATCTTCTTCAGGGATGCCACCGGATCCTCAAGCTCGATCTCAACCTCGGAGGTCCACCCCTCGTCCAGTAGCTGGGCGACGAGTGCCATCGTCCCAATCTTCAGTTTGGTGGCGAATTCTGACCGGTTCGCGTCACCGATGATGTTGTGGAGACGGCTGTACCTCCGGCCGGCATGGGATTCATCCCGCAGGTTCAGGATTGGACGACCCCCGAACCGGACGCGGTGACTGACGTCAACGGAGGTGAAAGGTGCCCGCTGACTGATCTGGAAGGGAGGCGGTGGCGACCCATCAACGGTTCCCGGAAGGGCCGGGAGGCGGGATGCGCGAGGACGGGTTGAGGCCGGCTTGTACATTCCGGCACCGGCGAAGATCTGGCGGGTCACCAGGAACGGAAGGATGCCTTCGACGAAGTCTCGCGTTCGCGGGCTCGACCGGATGCAGTAGTTCTCGTGATAGCCGTAGGTGTTGCCAAAGTGATCGGTGTTGTTCTTGATGAAGAACGCCTCACCCTTGAGCTGGAGCTCGTCAATCATTGACAGAAGGATCCGGTCGCCGGCGTGTTCGGCTGCGATCAGGTCATCGAGGGTCCGGCATTCAGGGGTTGCATACTCAAGGTGGCCGGAATCGAGGTACATGCGGCCCCCATTGAAAAGAAACCCTCCGTTGCCTGGGCTCTCCCCCCATTCCCGGGGTGCAGGCTCGATGAGACCGTATTTCCGGGAACCGAATATGCCGTCCTTGATCCGGTAGGCAACCTCGGTCGGGCTCATGTTCCCGGCAGCTGCGTACTCGGTCTCAGTGCCAAAGAGTGCATTTTCCATTCGCTCATTTTCCCCGCACTGTAGCCAGTAACTTCGCTACCCGGTCATCTGCCATTCATGCCACTGCGTGAAGCTACTCACCACCGGGCTGTGGGGTCGGGTCTGGGATCTCCCGGATGATGCGCTGGATTTCGTCGTCAAGGTCACTATCTGACGACTTTTCAGTGTCCGTCTCACCCGGCGCGGAAGATGGACGCGAAGGTGCTTCAGTAGGTGTTTCTGCGGGCTTGGTTGGGGCTTCGGGTGCAATCGCGATCACGGTTTCAGGCGTCACGTGATCCTCCCTTCATGGTAGCGACGAGGCTTGTGAGGTCGGGGGAACGGTCAATGAGTTCGATGACCCGGTCGATGACCGGACCGGTGATGTCCTCGAGGTCGAGGCGCCATTCCTTGGATCCCACGTCAAATGTGACCGAGTCCCATTCGAGTTTCCGGATCTGCGGTCCGAACCGGGCCAGAAGTGCGCCCCGGATTGCGCCTCTCGTTCCCGCAGGTGGTGTCTGGGCGCATGCGTCAAGGCGCCCTTGATCAACGAGGTTCATGACACGCCCTTGCTTGCGGAGGGTCTCGAAGAGGCTGACCCGCGGGTCGATCATGTGATAGGCCATGTCCAAACGGCGGAGGCGGGCATCGCCCCAGATTCGCGGGTCTCCTGTTGTTCCTATCTGGACAAAGAGTGACCGCTTGATGATCCAGTCCACCCGTGTGGCGAGCTTCTCCGGGTCTGATCCGAGGGCATCGAGCGCTTCCGCCCACTGCGAAAGCACCCAATCGGTTTCCAGGTCACGCCCGGCAAAGGATGCTTGGCATGCTTTCAGGATCAAGTGCTGGATGGCGAGTGCGGTCATCGGACGTCCGAAGGTCATCGGGACGGTTGTGGTCAACGAAGTGTCCCGGGAGATGTCCTTGATTGCCTTGACGGGATCGGCAATCTCGAACTCGGGCTTCCACCCATCCTCGATGAGATCAAGGACGAGTGCGGTTGTGCCGACCTTCATCGCCGTTGCCCACTCGGACCGGTTGGCGTCACCGGCAATGCAGTGCAAACGACGGTATTTGGTCGAACTCGCGTGTGGTTCGTCGCGTGTGTTGAAGATGGGACGTTTCGCGGTAGTGTTGATGCCAATCCGTTCCTCGAAGAAGTCGGCCCGTTGGCTCATCTGGAAACCGGGGGCGATCGGTGCGCCCGAGGTCTCGATGCCAACCTTCCCGGCACCCGCATAGAGTTGGCGAGTGACGAGGTGGGGCGTCATCCCCCTGACGAGTGAGTCCAGCGGGGTTGACCGTGCACAGAGATAGTTCTCGTGCATTCCGTAGCTTCGCCCGTGGTAGTCGGTGTTGTTCTTCAGCAGCCGGACGCGTGTCGCCGGTCCGACTTCCCGGGCAAGGGCTTCGTTCCGCGCCGTTTCACTGGCATGGACAATCCGTTCCCCCGCGCGGTCCTGGGCCACGAGTTCCAATAGATCCGGGGTTGCCTCGGTGCAGTATTCGGGATGGTTGTGGTCGTTGTAGTACCGCGCACCATTTAGCAGGACCGTGTTCGCCAGCAGCTCGTCGCGTGTGAGTTTCCGGCTTCTCTCGTCCGGTCCCTCTAGGTCATTCGGATCGCGCGCAAGCCTGTCAGCGCGTATGCCTCGCAAATCTTGGTAGGGATCCTCGCCCCGGTAGTCCCACCCGCGGAAAGCGCCGGGGAAAGGCACCGCCCGAACGATGCTTGCGCACTCGTAACCGAAGTCGACTCCTGGCGGGCCATCGGTTGGCCCGGTTGGCGCCCCGGGATTGGTCGCGGAGAAGCCCTCGCAGTTCAGGCCGTATTCAGTTTCTATACCTACCGGTCGACGCATGAGGTCAGTCTAGCACTGTATTTCGGTGTTCTGGATGACCGGAAAGCCTCAGCGCCGACGCACCTTCACCGGGCGCGCTATTGTGACCGCCGAGGCCGCATCTCCATGCTCGCGGTCGTGAAAGAGGGGATATTTGTGAGACGTGGATTGGCAATCACCCGGATGACGGTTATCGAATATGGCTACACGCTGGCGGATCTGGGAAGCGACTACAACGGTTTCAACTCGGTCTATCTGCCCGGTGCGAAGCGTGAGGCTCGCGGACATGTTCTCACCATCGAGACCAACGAGGGCGTCACGGGTGAGCATGCCGGTGGGGATCGCAACACCTACGCGCAAGTTGGCCAGGTGGCGTCGTACCTGATTGGAAAGAACCCGCTCGAGCGTGAGCGCTTGTACAACGACATGAAGCGGGCCTTGCGGAAAGTGGACAAGTTCGGGTTGAGTGCGATCGACATTGCACTCTGGGACATTGCCGGCAAGGCCTACGGTGCCCCGCTCTACGAACTGCTTGGCGGTTGGAAGCGGACCCTGCCGGCGTACGCAAGCACGCTGCATGGCGACCATGTTGCTACCGGAGGGCTCTCATCACCCGAGGCGTTCGCAGATTTCGCGCTGCAGTGCCGGGAGATGGGCTACTCCGCGTACAAGATCCATGGATGGGGAAATGACCCCGCTGATCGAGGATACATCCGGCGTGAGGTTGCGAACGTCCTAGCCGCACGCCGTGCTGTCGGCGACACGATGGACCTGATGCTTGATCCGGCGTGCGAGTACGACACCTGGGCGGATGCACTTCGGGTTGGCCGGGCGTGTGACGAGGCCGAATTCTTCTGGTACGAGGATCCATATAAGGACGGAGGCATCTCGGCGTTCGCGCACAAGCGCATGCGTGAGCTGATCAAGACGCCACTGCTGCTAGGTGAACATGTCCGGAACGTGGAGTCTCACATCGATTTCTCGCTTGCAGGAGGTACGGATTACCTGCGGGCGGATGCCCACTATGACGGTGGTGTCACCGGGTTGATGAAGATTGCCCACGCCGCCGAGGGTCTCGGGATGGATGTCGAGATCCATGCTCCCACGCCGGAGCATCGACACTGCATGGCGTCGATCAGGAACACGAACTATTACGAACTGGGGCTCGTTCATCCCTCGATCCGCACGACACGAGCACCAATCTATCTTGACTATTCTGATGACCTGGACGCGATTGACAAGAATGGGCACGTGCCGGTACCGCAGGGGCCGGGGCTCGGGGTAACAATCGACTGGGAGTATGTCCGCCGTCACGAGACGGGTCGAGTGACGTACGAGTGAACGCGGGTCTGTAGCGGTTTGGCAAAAGAGCAAGGCAAGGAGAGTGCACGATGAAGGAACCGATGCGGTTTGGCATTCTGGGTACCGGCGGTATCAGTGCCGGTCACGCGCGCGACATCCTGAACCGCGATGACGCAACGCTGGTGGCCATCGCGGATGTCAATGCGGAAGCGATGGAGGGGTTTGTCGGACGGGTCATCCCATTGGGGTCTCCGCATCCGGCGCAATTCACGTCACTTGAAGCGATGGTTGCCGGGTCCCACATGGATGCGGTTGTAATAGCGACCCCGCATACCCAACACGCACCGCAGATAGAAATAGCTCTCAACGCAGGCTTGCATGTCTTGTGCGAGAAGCCGTTGGCGACAACCGCCGCTGACGCGCGCCGGGTCATGGAGCTTGCCGAGAAGAATTCGCGGACTTTGGCGATTGGCTACCAGAGGCACGGGCAATCGCAGTTTCGGCTCGCTCGTCACCTTGTGCATTCAGGGACGCTCGGAGACCTTCGTCTCATAACCGTACTCATCGCGCAGGACTGCCTGGAGAACTTCCGGCCGGGCGCATCTTGGCGTGCCGACCCGGCACTCTCCGGAGGTGGGCATTTCATTGATACCGGGAGTCATATTGTGGACATGATGCTTTGGGTTTCCGGCCTTGAACCGGAACGCGTCTACGCAGAGATCGATCAGTTTGGGACCGATGTGGATGTGATCACAGCGGCATCAATCAAGTTCACCAACGGCGCACGGGCGACCTTTGCGGCGACAAGTCTCTCGGCGGAACCGTGGCGCGAGGAACTGACTTTCTACGGGACAGAGGGTGTGATGCGCCTCGGTCGCGCCGATGGCCTCAGTTACCAGGTCAAGGGTGGCGACTTGGTCTTTCCGCGAGGCGCGGGGGCACGAGACGTCCGGCCGTTGGAGGACTTTATCGCCGCAATTCGTGGCGAGGTAGCAGGCCCGCAAGCTCCGGCCGTCTGCGGCTTGCGTGTTGCCCAAGTCACTGAAGCCGCGTACCGGTCAGCAGTCTCAGGGAGGCCCGAACCGGTCGGTTGACCGGGTTGCGGACCAAATCGAGAGCAGGAAGGTGCAGCTTCCATCTGCGCAGGCCGCACCTTCCGCTTGCCTACTTCCGAACGGTGATGCCGAGTTCCGTGGCCTTTTCGTGCAGGAACTCGCTGATTGGTCCAAGTTCTTCGGTCGTGCAATGTTCTACGACCAGAGGCGCATCCGGGTCTAGCGCTTCGATGTGGGGCAGAAACGTATCCCAGTCGAGAATGCCAGTCCCGGCGGCGCATTCCGAGATATGCAGGACCAAACGGTCTTCGATGATGACATCCTTGGCATGCCCGCCGATGATGAACGAGCCAAGCACTTTGACCATGTGATCAATCGCGGGTCCGGTATCGAACACGGTTTCACGAGTGATCCAATTCACCGGGTCGAGATCGCAGCGGACAAACGGGGAGTTGACGGCCCCGAGGACCTCGGCCATGGTTTCGGCACAGTCGAGGGTCACGAGCAGGTGGCCCTCCATGCCGATGTACACGCCGCACTCCTCAGCGACGGGTGCCACTTCCCGGAGGCTCTTGATCAGCTGGTCCTTGGCCTGTGTGGTCCAGTTGTATGGGTGAGGAAACCAGGCGCCACGAGGATTGAGCGAACCGGGCCCCGTGTGAGTGCCTCGACACCCGAGCTCCTTGGTCAGCCTGACGGCCGCGGCAAGCGTTCGCACGGCATTGGTTCGGACCGTTTCGTCGGGATGGATCAACGGAGGGCGGTACCCAATGGCCTGGTACATCCGAAGGCCATGCTCCGCAAGGAGATCTCGGACACGGTTCGCTCGTGCCGGTGCGGTCGTGAACGGATCGTCGGTAAACCGGGTGAAGCATCCTGAATACCCAAGGTCCCGGATCCGACGTGCCATTTCGGGTGTGAAGTCATCCATTGAGGCGGGCAGGAAGGCACCGCTCATTCCGAATCTCATGTGAAACCCCTTTGGTTGGTGGCTGCCACCAACGACGCTGCGTGGCGCCAGACGCAGAACGATACCCGTGGAAGAGAATCCGGGCGCCAAGCGCACCGACGTTTGACTTTCTGCACGCGGGAAGTAGTCCCATGCACTTGCGTTTTGGCACGGGTACGGATAGTTTGCCCACAAGCTAGCGCAGTGCTCAGTGAGCGGAACTGCAATGTGGCCGGTCGGCACACAGATTTGCATACCGCACCCTGGCGAGGTACCAGCTTTGTTCTCCGAGCGCGCGGGTGCGCGACGACGGGCGGGCGGGCCTGAGGCATCGACCCGCATGGGAGGGTTCCGAGTGATACCAGCATCATTCGAGTACGTGGTGGCGCACTCACTGGAAGAGACGGTTGGCTTGCTTGCCAAACACGGATCTGACGCGAAGATCCTTTCTGGTGGCATGAGCCTTATCCCGGCGATGAAGCTACGGTTAGCGCAACCGGTGTTCATCGTTGACGTCAACGGGGTGTCGGGTCTGGAGTACATCCGAGAGGAACACGGTGAACTCCGGATTGGCGCAATGACGCGGGAGGCAGCGTTGGAGCGGTCATCGCTTGTAAAGCATGGATATCCAATCCTGTTCGAGACCGCGAAGGTCATTGCCGATCCGCTGGTGCGGAACCGGGCGACGATTGGTGGAAACCTTGCCCACGCCGACCCGGCCAATGACCATCCCGCAACAATGCTGGCCCTGGGGGCCACGATCGTCGCGCACGGTCCGCATGGTGACCGGCTAATCCCGATCGATGAGTTTTTCCCGTCATTCTTCGCCTCGGCGCTTGAACCGGACGAAGTCCTGACCGAAATCCGTATCCCGGCACCGAGTGTTCGCAGTGGCGGGGCTTACATCAAGTTTGAGCGCAAAGTTGGTGATTACGCGATTGCTGCGGTTGCGGTGAACCTCACGCTTGACGATCACGACACATGCATCGCGGCAAGGATCGGTCTCACGAACGTGACGGATGTTCCAGCGCGTGCAACGAGTGCCGAGGCGTCCCTGGTTGGGCATCGGATCACTGAGCAGGCGATTGCCGACGCGTCGAGACTTGCTGCTCACGAGAGTGACCCGAAGTCTGACCTGCGCGGTTCAGCGGAGTACAAGCGCGACCTGGTCCGCGTGCTGGCCGGTCGCGCGATTGGCCGGGCGGTATCCCGTGCCCGGGGAGGAAGCCACTGATGTCAATGAAAACGGTGAACTTCACGATCAATGGCGAAGCGAGGTCGGTCCAGGCGGAAAGCCGCCAGCTTCTGGTTCATTGCATCCGTGAGACGTTGGGTCTGACTGGCACGCACGTTGGATGCGAGACATCCCACTGCGGTGCGTGCACGATCCACCTTGACGGGGAACCAGTCAAGTCCTGCACCATGTTTGCGGTCCAGGCCGAGGGCAAGTCGCTCACGACGGTGGAAGGCTTGGCGATCGGTGGAACACTGAATCCGGTTCAGGAGGGGTTCTGGGAAGAACATGGCCTCCAGTGCGGATTCTGCACCCCCGGCATGATGATGACGGCGACGGCACTGCTTCGGACGGTGAACGAGCCGACCGAAACGGAAATCCGCGAGGCAATCTCCGGAAATCTGTGCCGTTGCACCGGCTACGTCAACATTGTCAAGGCGATCCAGTACGCGCAGCGCAAGATGCATGCCACGCCCGCCCCCGAGGCTGTCTTGCAGGGAGGTGACTGAGATGACCCAGACGATTCCGATGACGGCCGCCGCCATTGGTGGCATGGGCCACTCGATGAAGCGGAAGGAAGATCCGCGCTTCCTCCAGGGTAAGGGCAACTACGTTGAAGACGTGAACCTGCCCGGCATGCTCTGGATGGACATCGTGCGCAGTCCGTATGCGCACGCCAAGATCGTGAGCATTGATGCGTCAAAGGCATTGGCAATCCCTGGGGTCCTCGCGGTCATAACCGGCAAGGATCTGGAGGCATACAACCTTCACTGGATGCCGACTCTGATGTCTGACACCCAGATGGTGCTGCCGGTCGACAAGGTGATGTACCAGGCGCAGGAAGTTGCGGCCGTCATTGCGACAGACCGGTACATCGCGGCTGACGGTGCGGCGGCGGTCGACGTCGAGTACGAGGAGCTTCCCGTCGTTGTTGACCCCTTCAAGGCACTTCTGCCGGATGCGCCCGTACTGAGGACCGACAAGCCGGGCAAGACTGACAACCACATCTTCCACTGGGAAGTTGGGGATGCTGCGGTTACCGACAAGGCGTTCGCCGAAGCGGACGTCGTGGTGAAGCAGGACATCTACATTCCCCGGATCCATGTCGCCTCCATTGAGACCTGTGGTTGCGTGGCGTCATTCGAGAAGACCGAGGGCAAATTGACGGTCTGGATGACCACTCAGGCGCCGCACGCGATTCGCACGGTGTTTGCGCTCGTGGCGGGTCACGTCGGATTGTCCGAGGAGAAGATCCGGATCATTTCACCGGACATTGGTGGCGGGTTTGGTGGCAAGGTGCCGGTCTATCCGGGATACGTGATTGCGGTCGCCGCAACCGTGCTGATCGGCAAGCCGGTCAAGTGGATCGAGGACCGCATGGAAAACCTCCAGGCTGACTCGTTTGCGCGGGACTACCACACCACGGCCGAGTTGGCGGCGACGAAGGATGGCAAGTTGACCGCGCTGCGGTTCAAGACGCTGGCCGATCACGGGTACGCCGACGCTGCCGCGAACCCCTCGAAGTTCCCTGCAGGCCTCTATCACATTTGCACCGGTTCCTACGATCTCCAGGCTGCGCACGTCGAAGTTGATGGTGCGTACACCAACAAGCCGCCGGGGGGCGTGGCGTACCGGTGTTCATTCCGGGTCACTGAGGCGGTCCATACCATCGAGCGCATGGTGGACATCATGGCGCACCAGATCGGAATGGATCCGGCCGCTTTGCGCATGAAGAACTTCATTGAGAAGGAGCAATTCCCGTACAAGTCGGTCCTTGGCTGGGAATACGACTCTGGTGACTACCACGCCGCATTGCAGAAGGCGATGGACATCATCGGGTATGACGACCTTCGTCGCGAACAGCTTGAGAAGCGGGCGCGCGGCGAATACATGGGGATTGGCATCAGCAGTTTCACGGAGATTGTTGGGGCTGGTCCGTCCAAGGACTTCGACATCCTCGGCATCAAGATGTTCGACTCGGCCGAGATCCGCGTGCACCCGACGGGCAAGGCGATTGCCCGGTTTGGCACGAAGTCTCAAGGCCAGGGCCACGAGACGACGTACGCCCAGATTGTTGCCCAGGAACTGGGCATTCCAATGGCCCACGTCCAGGTCGAGGAAGGGGATACCGACACCGCGCCGTACGGGCTCGGCACCTACGCTAGCCGGTCGACGCCGACGTCGGGTGCTGCCGCTGCCATGGCTGCGCGCAAGATCCGTGACAAGGCCCGAAAGATTGCGGCCTACCTGATGGAAGTTGCCGAGGAAGATCTTGAGTGGGAACCCGGAAAGTTCACCGTCAAGGGCAACCCCGAGGCATTCAAGACCATCCAGGAGATTGCGTTCGCAGCCTACACCAACCATCCGCAAGGGATGGAGGCCGGGCTCGAGGCCACCCACTATTACGACCCACCTAACCTGACCTACCCGTTCGGCAGCTACATCTGCGTTGTCGACATCGACGCTGGTACTGGGCAGGTGCACGTGCGCCGGTTCGTGGCCGTCGATGACTGCGGGAACATCATCAATCCCATGATTGTCGATGGGCAGATCCATGGTGGCTTGTCGATGGGCCTCGCGCCAGCGCTGTACGAGGAGATCAGCTACGACGAGGCGGGTAACTGTCTTGGCGGAAGTTTCATTGATTACCTTGTCCCGACCGCGGTTGAGACACCGAACTGGGAGACCGATAAGACCATCACTCCGTCACCGCATCATCCATTCGGTGCGAAGGGCGTTGGCGAGTCTGCGACGGTCGGTGCGCCTCCCGCGATCGCGAACGCAGTTGTGGATGCGCTTTGGCACCTTGGTGTCAGGCACATTGACATTCCGATGACCCCTTCAAAGGTCTGGAAGGTCCTTCGTGACCACGGGGTGACAGGATCGTAAGGACACCTGGCTCGATTTAGACCCAACGGGGACTGCATACCAACTCGGGTGCGGTCCCCGTCGCATTTCCATGTCACACCGTGGGGGGCTAGTTAGTCGTGCCATCATTGGCTAACGGGCGCTGCGATGACTGGAGTGCGTCCGGGCGCCAGTAAGGGTGACGAGATATCGGGAGGCTACAGATGGCATTCCAACCCACGGCGATTACCCACGAACGAGAAGCACGGTCCCGCGGTGAGGCGTTTGCAGTCGCGACGGTCGTCCGCGCGGAGCGTCCGACTTCGTGCCGCCCCGGCGACAAGGCTGTCATCCGGTCTGATGGGCGTCTCCAAGGCTGGATTGGCGGAAGTTGTGCCCAGCCCACCGTGATTTCCGAGGCGTTGGCTTCTTTGGAAGATGGCGAACCAAGGCTTGTCCTTCTGACGCCTGACGGTGTCGCGGTGCCTCGGACCGGATTGACGGTTCACCAAATGAGTTGTTTTAGCGGAGGCGTGGTGGAGGTATTCATTGAACCGTTCCTACCGGCACCTCAACTGATCATCTGCGGTGTCTCGCCCGCGGCCGCTGCGGTCGCGTCGATTGGACACGTTGTTGGGTTCGAGGTCGTCGTCGTGGACGCGTTGGCGACGCCGGAGGACTTTCCAACTGCGTCAGTCGTGGTCGACCGGATCGACCCATCGGCGTATCCCGCGTCCCGGGAACGCTTTGCAATCGTCGCGACCCATGGACTGTGGGACGAGGAGGCTCTACGTCAGGTCCTCGCGTTGGAGACATCGTATGTCGGACTCGTCGCGAGTGTGCGCCGGTTCGAAGCAACGATTGCCGACTTGGCGATGACGGGTGTTGATCCCGAACGCCTGGCACGGGTGGCATGTCGGCCGGGAATTGAGATCGGGGCCCGAACGTTTCAGGAAGTCGCTCTCGGAATCGTTGCAGACCTTGTTTCGCGCCGTCGGGGCGTCCATGGACAAGGTGAACGAGTGCGGGTGCAGGTGCTGACCAAGGTTCCGGTGCTCCATGAGGACCCAATCTGTGGAATGCTGGTGGATCCGGAAGTGACACCGCATCGTCTCGAACACGATGGCCATGTCTGGTACTACTGCGCGCCGCGGTGCCTCAGGACGCATGCGAAGCAGCTTGGGGTCAACCAAGCGGACAAAGTTGGTCAACCGTCACCGGCACGGGCGTGAGGGTCGCCTGACTCCCTCTGGCGCAGCCGGCTTGCAAGTCTTGTTTCGTACGTCCTCACGGGTCTGCGGAGTTGCGTAAGTGTCCGTCCCGATAGAACTGCCAGTACCGTTCGAGCGTGCATCGCGTGTGCGACGTGGACTTCCCCGGCGCCCGGTGGGGACAGCGTTGGCCGCTGCGGTCTTGGTTGTCTTGGCGTTCATTGCGCCAAACCTTGGTGCATTCCTAGTCTCGTCTGACCCACCTATGCCGTCTCAGGTCACATTTCTTACCTACGGAGTGAGTATTCGGCGAGGTGCCTTGGATGCCGCGATCGCGCGGGTTCGATCAGGCGAAACCAAGGCGCTCGTGCTTGGGGCATTGAACAGCCGGGATGCCGAGTACTACGTCACGCCACACAGCGCGGAACTGGCCCGTGCCTATCTGATTGATGCGGGGGTCACGCCGGATTCGATTACGACGCTCCCGTCGGTATCAAGCGAATGGGAGGAAGGTGAGGCCCTCCGGCTCGCAGTCATTCGGGAAAGGTGGACGAGTGTCCTAGCGTACGCGCCTGATTTCCGTTCACGGCGCTCCCGAGGAGTGCTCAGGAGACTACTCGAAGGTACTGGCTCCGATTTGAGGGTCGTTTCGGTTCCGGACGTCGAGGTGCGCCTGGACCGCTGGTGGGAGACACGTCCGGGGATCAATGTGATCTACAACGAGTATCCACGTCTCGTCTATTACTGGCTGCTTGGACGCCTCGGATAGCCTGCCCTTGGGTCTATGGCTGTGGTGGTCGCATGGAGTGCCATTCGGTCCGTGACTGGAACCACTCGCCCAGGGCAACCAGGGTTGGTTCGGACCATGCAGGTCCGACGAACTGCAGGGCGACAGGCAGTCCCGGTGTGGTGAAACCGCATGGCACCACGACGGCGGGAAGCCCGGCCAGGTTTGATGCCGGAACAATCGCCCGGTTGTTCGGCTGAACCGGGCCCTCAGAGCCGGAAGCGCTTGTGAACATGTCGAGCGGCGCATCATGGGGTGGCGCGCCATCTGCCCGGGCGACCGAGACGATCACATCACACGATTCAAAGATTGTTTCGAAGGCACGGATGACTTGCCGACGCGCCCGCTGGGCATCAAGGTATACATGCGCGGGGATCTCGCGACCGGCAAGGAGGGAAGCCTTCTGTTTTGCATCCACGAGGAATTGAAACTGATAACTTTCGATGAGTTCGCCGTGGGCCGATGCAGCCTCGGAAGCGCCAATGGTGCTGATGATCGCGCCATACGGAATATCGGCGGGGAGAGATGCTTGAACCCACGTTGCGCCCAATCGGCGGAGGTCTCGCAGCGCTGTGGCAAAGGCCTCCCTTGCGGGTGGAACCGTGTATTCGTCGAAATCGGCCTCTGCGAAACCGATTCGGAGGTACTTCAGTTGATCTGCGCTGGGCAATTCCGCAAGGCGTCGCTGTTTTCGACTGTGGGTTGAGTCATCTGCAGGATCGTAGCCCTCGATGGCCCGGAGGACGGTCCAGGCATCACGGGCGGTCCTCGCGAATGGACCGAGTTTGTCGAGTGTCCACGAGAGTGGCATAACCCCGTGACGCGAGACTAGCCCAACAGTTGGACGGATTGCGGACACGCCACAGAATGCGGCAGGGGTGACAATTGATCCGCTTGTCTCTGAACCGATCGCAAATGGCACGAGACCAGCGGCGACGGCGGCTGCCGACCCACTGGACGAGCCACCCGCCCAGTGATTGATGTTCCAAGGTGTGCGAGTTGCTCCTTGGAGCGATGCATTCGGGTAACGGTAGCCCCAGCCGCCGGCCAATTCAATGGTTGACAGTTTTGCGACCAGTGGTGCACCGGCAGCTGCGAGGCGCGTGACGATTGTCGCGTCCGTGTCGAATATCCGGTCACGATATGGTGGCGCACCCCACGTGGTCGGCGCACCCTTTACCGAGATGAGATCCTTGGCACCCCAAGGGATGCCGGTGAGTGCGGATGATCGCGATCTCCGGCGAGTTAGGCGCGTGAGATCCGACTGGGCGCGGATGGGCAGGGTTGTCGCAACTGCGTTGAGGTCGCGCCCGATCGTTTCGAGGCCGTCGATCGCGAGCCGGGCAAGTTCGCCGGGGGTTGTCTCACCGCTGTCCAGACGGGCGCGCAATTCGGGGATCGTCGCAAACCTCAATGGATTGGTCATCGGAGGCGACCTCCGCCGCGTTGGTCTGCCGGGTGCCTTGCAGGTTTGGTTGGTCTCACGGCGCACCTGCAGGCGTGACGTCCGCCTTCAGGCCGAGGCCTCGTAGTGCAAGGGCGAACGCGGCGTGCATCCGTCGTTGATCGGACAGGAGCACATCCGGGTGGTCGGTCGGCCAAGTTCCGGTCCCAGTTATTGACCGGACGGTTTCGAGGTAGGCAATTCCTCCCGGTGAGTCGGTTTGCCAGTTGACCGGGACCCACTCCGCCCGCTCAAGGGCCTGACTGTCTCCAAGTCCCCAAGAAATGTGGGTTTCAGTTGCAATCGCTATGTCGCTGTCGGGACGGTCGAAGTCACCGCCGGTGCCATCGCAAACCACAATTGGTCGTGGATGTTCGGCGAATGCAGTGGTCTCGCGGAGTCCGTCGATCGCCCCGCGGAACGTCAGCGACCCGCGCCCGAGTGTTGGTTGCGAAAACAGAACGTCCGCAACGAACCCGCCTGGGATGACACCATCTGCCACGCTGGCACCTACCAGAAGGTGCCGTCCGTCCGAGGATGCGTCACGAATTTGCCTTGCAAGCTCCTTGATCCGTTCCGGCTGCAGCACGGAGTGGCTGTGATTGTGGGTGCCGGATCCTTGGCACACATTGACGATGACATTCTCGTCGCCCCTGCCCAAAAGCCATCGGCAAACCTGATCAGTTGCGCGGCGGACCGCAGCTTCGTCATTCAGGCGGGCAGCCTGTCCGGGGGTGAATAGATCCAGGATGGCCACAAGCCCGCAATCGGCAACCGCGTTCAGGATCCGGTCAAATCGTGACTGGGTGGCAGGATCAAGGGATCCGTCGCCGCCGAATGCTGGAGAGTGCCAAGGCCGGATTGGGGATTGCCACGGCGGGACTGGCCGGTTTGCGTGCGCCGGGGGCCCGCCTTGCAAGCTCAGCACCACGGCGTCCAGTCCGCAAGCGCGCCAGACTGGCAGGACGCTGATGAACTCGGAGATATTCCGGTCGATGTCCCATGGGGTTCCATCGGCATGCGTCCAGAGGTCCCGGGTTTTCGGGTTTGCATCAGCGAACGCGGCTGGCGACGCACGGCGGTGAAACAAGAGTCCTTCGACGCGGTGACCGTTCCAAGTTCGGCCGGGATGGGTGGGAGTGCCGTCCACAACGAAGTTGTCGCGGGAGATCGAAACGGCTGGCTTCATAGGCAGAAAACCAAGGGGTCCGGTTGAGCAAGCAAAAATCAATGGGGATGGGCAACGTTGCACACCCGCGCTAGTTAGTTGGATAGCCCGGTGCGGAGGCAACCGTGGTCTTGAGTTGGGGCGTGCGCTGACCGCGAAGCCTGGCGAAAGCACCGATCACCGCAGCATCATCGGAAGCTAATCCGATAAAGAGAATGATCGCTCCGGCACCGCAGATGATGAGCCATGTCATGGGTTCCACGCCCTTGTAACGCCCGGGGACTCTCGGATGTTCCGTGAGCACCGATTTCGGGTAAGAAACGCCCTGGATTGGCGCTTCCCGACCGCGTTAGGCGGTCGGATCTGCGCTGTAAAGCGAGACAATCCGTTCGGTATTTACCCAAAGTTGACGTGCAATGCGCTCATCAAGAATGTTGGTGGCTAGGGGTTCAAAGGTCCCGGTGACCATGGTCGATGGAACTTCGGGATCACCACGCGCATCATCATCGTCGTCCACGATTGGCTTGTGAGAGACCTGCAAGGTCGGTACGGTCGGCAGGAAAACGGTGTGGGAACGGATTGATCCCATCCGGCCGGGAACTTCATTCGCCAGAGAAACCAACAGCTGCGGGCCATATGGGGCATTGACGGCAATGTTCGCGCCAGTGTCGAGCAGCCTGAGCGCCTCGGCAGTCGTGATCGCTGCGGGTACGTCGGGTGGGACCGCACGCGCCAGGATGAGCTTGCGCGTCGAACCGCCGGCACCGGTAAATCGTCGGGCAGCCGCCACGAATGCGTCGGGAGAATTCGTAACGATCACCGTTGCGGTGCCAGTTGCCGCAGATGCAATCGCGGCTGCCTCCACCAGTTTCCGGTCGGTTGCCGACAGTGGTGCGTCTCCAACGGTGATGCGGATGATCCCGGCGCGGACTGGAGAGATGTTCAGTGCGTCGGTCGCCCGGCCGATGGCATTGTCAGTGACGAGACTGATCCCTTCGTGACTGTCCCCGGCGATTGGCATCACGCCAGTCGAGATCTCGAAGGCGAACCACTCCGCAAGGGCCTCAACGCTCCTGGTCTCGATCCGTGCCAAGCGCACGGGGTCCACGTGCGCTCCGGTGGCAACGATCAAGCCAATGCCACTCGCGTCGGCCACGCGACGCATGAGAAGCGCATCACGGCCGGCGCCGGGAGGCGTCAGGTCAATTGCCAGGGTCAGACCACGTGTAGCGGCGTCACGATAGCCGTCAATAAGTTGGGCATGGGCAAGCGCTGGCGCATGGTCACCGGAGGTCCTGCCACCAATTGGACGCCAGTCACTGGAGATGTGGCCCCAAGCGGCGACATTGCCCCGTGACGCTGTCGTCGCGAATGTTCGGTCACTCAGGACTGTTCGAATGATCATTCGGGGATTGTGCCGGTCGGTGATGCCAGGGTCAGATCAACGGTTCGTTTTGCCAGTCGGCCAACGAAGGCGCGTCTCCGGTGTCCCCGGCGAGCAATTCGCCGTGGTTCGCAACGACTTTCCGGAAGGCATCGGCATAGCGGGCAATCGCTTCGCGGTCGTAGGACCGGAACCAAGGGATGCCGTACACATGCTTGCCGATGTTTTCTGCGACCGGGAGGTCCCCGCGCCTCTCACGTACGTCCCGGGAAGCAAAGGCCAGCCTAGTAGGTTTGCCGTGCCCATAGATGTCCGCAGTGTGGAAGAGCGGGTGCAGGTGCAAAGGCTTGTATACAAGACCAGGTCTGCAGTCGATGCCCTCAGCCTTGACGGCCTGGCAGAACCGCGTGACCGAGAGGCCACCGAGTTCCTCCGGAGCGAATAGACCCTTCGGGTTGTACCAACCACCCATAGTTGAACCGGATGTTGGGCTGACGCGATGTGCATGCATGCCGGGGACACCTTCGAGAAGGTCCCAGAATTCGTTCATAGCGCGCTGGATGCCGTCCATGCGCTGGTCGTAGTTTCGGAGTTGTACCCGCCCGACTGCGGAACTCATCTGGTGCATCCGGTACTTGGTTCCGCCCATGGGCAATCCCCGGTACGGAGCGAGGTCGGGTTCCTCGATGGTCTCGTCAAACCGCTCGTAGTGAGCGAATGCGATGGCCCGGTCATGGATTTGAGCGTCGTCGGTCGTGAGCATGCCGCCTTCACCAATCGGAAACGACTTGCCGCTCATGCATGAAAATGCAGCGACGTCCCCGATGGTGCCGAGACGGCGACCCTTGAAAAACCCGCCGTGGGCGTGCGAGACATCCTCAATCACCTTGAGACCGTGGCGTCGGGCGACCGCCATCACCCGATCCATGTCGGTCGGGTAGCCCATGTTGTGGGTCACCACGATTGCCCGGGTGCGTGGGCCAATCCGAGCCTCCAGGAGGTCCGGATCAATGCAAAGGGAGGTGTGCTCGATGTCGATAAAGACGGGGGTCGCGCCGAGCGAATACACGGGAAGGATCGATGCCCAGTACGTGATGCTCTGGCAGAGAACTTCGTCGCCCGCGCGAACGCCAACGGCCCACATCGCGGTATGCAGGGCGGCAGTGCCGGTGTTGAACCCGACGGCGTAGGTCTGGCCCTGCCACGCGGCGTACTCGCGTTCGAACTGGCGGGTCACGTCTGTGCCAGACATCGCTCCGCGTCGAAGGACGTCCAAGACTGCGTCTTCGTGCTCACTCGTTACTTCTGACCATCGAAAGAGATTGGGGCTTGGGCTTGAAATCGCCTTGGGGCCTCCAAGGATTGCGAGTTGGCTCATGCAGTTTCTCCGGCGTTCCGTCGGGATCTCCGACGGCTTCCATCCCATTCAACGACGCCGCTCGCGTGCAATCGTCAGGTTGTGGTCACTGGCAGGGCACCAGGAAGCTCACGGAATGGGTTCATCCCACTTCGCATAGATGACGGTGGCATGGAGTTCGCCGGAGCTTGACCGCGCGTATTCCGGGATGCGGCCGATTTCGCGCCATCCCGATGACCGGTACAGCCGGTTTGACGGGTCCCCTTCACGGGTGTCAAGGACGAGCGTGGTTCGGCCGTGCCTGCGTGCAACCTCTTCGGCGTGCGCAATGACGGCGCGGCCAATGCCTTGGCGCTGCCAGGCCGGGTCAACGAGAACCTTGGCGATCTCGGCCCGGTGTTGCCCATTTGATTGGCCCGCAAGGTGGACCTGCGCTGTACCGACAACAGTTCCTCCGACGGTTGCCACGATGACGCGAGCGTCGGCACGCGGGAGACGCGCCCAGTACGCCTCGGCTTCGTTCGGGTCGAGTGGTGCGAGAAAGCCGACGGCCGCGCCGTCACCCACTACGCGAACCAGAATCGAGACGAGCGACGCCTTGGTCACTTCGTCGAACGCAAGGATTTCTCGAACCTGAATTTCCGGTACTGTCATGCGTTCGCCACCTTCCCTCGGAGTTGAGCAGGATCCGGGAGAGAGACCGCATTGTCCCCTAGAGGAACCGAACCACGTAGATGTCGGCAGCTATCCCGAGTGCTGCGGCGACCACCAGACCGCCAAAAATCCGCATGAACCGCCGACCAAGTTCAGGCAGGAACGGCCGTTGGTACACCAC
>Ga0214923_10000282_pt1 | contig 77509 bp, 75 predicted proteins | sample LL1510_MetaG_FD_177993 | JGI IMG/M metagenome (GOLD analysis project Ga0214923, IMG submission 177993) | Freshwater microbial communities from Lake Lanier, Atlanta, Georgia, United States - LL-1510 | ecosystem: Environmental > Aquatic > Freshwater > Lake | place: USA: Georgia | collected...
GCATGCTTAATGACGCTGATACGGCGCCTGACTTGCCTTTGTTGGTGTGCTTTTTCCATATTGTCTCCAATCTAGTTTTATCCTAGACGAGACTTGCTAGTTGTCACCTATCTATCCGAATTCTACATTTTTTAAATTCTTGGATTTATTATTTTTTTTGGCCGGGCTGCTTTACCATCACCACTTGAGTCCACTAATCCTTAAGACCAATGACTTTTTCAGGGCATTGGCTTAATCTGACCAGAGTTCATGGAGAAAATTTCAAAGAAAAAACCCATTCCAAAACCAAAGAAGCAAAAACCCAGGAAGACTCATATTTGGCGTTTGTGTCCCCCAGGTGAACATTGGGTACGGACCCACTCACTTCGAGTTCCACCCAGTCGAAAGGGTCCTGATGGGAGTATCACTAATCGTCGTGGACACTGCGCTAAAAACCCGACTGGAAAAGATCAGCTCTATCCCGATGAAATGAACGAAATGGCCAGGAAGAACTTTCCAAAAGTGAAAGAAAAGCCCTGTCCATTAGATTTGGGCTTCCGAAAAAAGCACAAGGGAAATGAATACGATGACTTGATAGCAGGTTGGACGAAGTATTGGAACGATGTTTTTAAGCCTTCAACCTCTCTTGATCCAGACATTGTAAAAGCTCTCATTGCTAGTGAATCAGGATTTGACCCAAACATTCTAGCTGACAAGAAAAATAAAAATAGTGCTCGTGGGCTCATGCAGATAACCAATGATACTCGGAAAATCCTCGGAGATGAGAAAGGGGAACTCAAAGACCACTACCTTACTTTGACTCGCGAGGAATTAAACGAACCCAGCCTAAACATTTGTGCTGGAATTCGGTGGCTCTTTCGAAAATATGAAATTGCCTCAAGTCTCTTAGGCCGCAAAGCAACTTGGGAGGAAGCTGTTGTCGAGTTCAAGGGGATTAGAACGACTAACAAGGCTCGAGCCCAAAAATTAATGGCTCGCTTCACTAAACATTTTCGAAAATTAAAACAATGTGGACCAAAATAGCTTTCATTGCTTTACAATTATCCTTAGTTGTTTCAGCTAACAGTCAGAAGCATTTGGCAGATCTTAGAAAAGTTTCACCTTTCGGATTGCTAACAAATGACTACGGTATTTTGACCAAAAAAGATTTAAAAATTAATAGCTGCATTGCATGGCCCGCTCCTTTTCAAGACCCTCCCTTAAACTTCGCCTTTTCTTACTGGCAGTGTTTCGAAAAGAATCAGATTAATATGGACTGTGAAGTGGGCGGCTACGACGAACACGAGAAAAGTCGGATGGCGATGTTAGTTATTTTGGGTAAACGAATTGAGGGTAGTCATGAATTTATCAGCCGAAGGCCCATGCCTGTTTCTTCATGTAAAGCATTCCTAGAAGATTGGCGTCAGCTTACCCGCAAACAAACTCATGTTTGTGTTTCGGGATCTGAACCTCTAAAGGAGATGAGAAACGGAAAACTGGTTTGGAATTGGACCTTCGGACGATATAAAACCAAGCTCGGTTGCGACTCTTATTTTCAGGGTGAGTGCGATATAAGGAAAAAGTGCGATAATTAATGACTGATCTAGGCGATTCCCATCACCACGCCATTCGGGCAATCCACTCGCGCAATGCTGTTACGTTTGAGTAAACACCCGGGTATTTAGCTTCCCCACAGCCGAGCCCCCAACTTACGATTCCCACTAAAACATTTTCATTTAAGATCAAGGGACCACCCGAATCTCTCTGGCAGGCATCTTTCCCGCCCAGATACAAAATCCCTGCACAAATCATTCTTGGAGTAATCGGACTAGCTTTATACATACTTATGCAGGTATTTTGGTCGATCACATTTACGGAAACGTGATGAAGCTTAGAAGGTCTGTCATCACCGATTTCCTCTAAATATCCCCAGCCACTTACCCGGACCGGAGTGCCAGGGGCTAATTTTTTGGAAGTCATGGAAGGAAGTTTGGCTTTGGGAAGCCGGTTTAACAGGGTTTCTTGTTTTTTGTTCGGCTTCAACTTAATTACCGCAACATCGTAATCAAAACCAGAATTTTCTGGACTGTATCTTGGATGTATTATCAAAGAGGCAACATTTACCCTCTCACCTCCGTTTTCAAGGTCATGTGTTCCTACTAAGACCTGTAGTGAATTTATATTCTCACCATCTAAACAGTGGGCTGCGGTAACAACTGTATTATTGTTGATTAAAGAGCCCCCGCAGAACTGGCCGTGGAAATTACTAAGCAACTGCTTTTCTACTAAAGCTACTTGAAATTGAAATTTGTTAATAGGAGCTGTACTTCCACCTACAATTTTAGGACGGTTCTCTGCGACCCCTTGCACTCCAAAATTCAAAAAAATGGCAGATGAAATAAAAAGTGCTTTCGTTTTGTTTCTTCTTAACATTTGAGGCTCTCCTAGATGCGTTTTAACGACTGATTGCGATGCGATAACGATGCCAACACTTGTTAAGCTATTTTTCGAAACAGTCTAAGAATTATTCACTCAAAATCTCTTCAGCTACTAAATAATTGTTTTTAAGATATTTTAATCTGTATTTGTCTTGTATAGCGCCCATTGAGCATGTTCCGTACATAGATCTGCTGCATCCGTGGTCGGGCACTTAAGGAAATTTAAACGCGTCGTTAATTAATTATAACTTTAGTTACGCTGACGACTTCCGCACAAGAAATAGGCACTTATGTTGCTAATCCGTTTAATCTTCTAATACTTCTTCGCAAACAATACCCGTCTCTTGATACTGGCCACAATCAATGTTTTCTCTTGCTTCTTTTTCAGTAGCCCCAGTGGAACTAACGGGCTGAAAATTGCCTACCGGAACATCAGCCAAAAAACAATAACCATCGCATACCCAATAGGAGGCCTTTTCATTTTTGGGGTGAAGACGATTATCGAAACCAAATGAAGTTGCCGTGAAACAACTGAGTGCAAAAATTATGAATACGTTCATAGACTACGTGGTCATCATTTTTTGTGTATGATGTCAACAACCAAAGTCAAATTTGTGGCACTTGAGAGAAATAACCTCAAAGGGATCAGGTATGAAGTAAATCTCAGATCGATTGAAACGGAATTAGCGATGCCTTAAGTTCAATCTGATTCGCAGCGTTTAACTGAACTCTGATCCTGTTTGCAATCTTTCTTCCTTTGCGGCAGAATGCTGGGGCTGTGGTTCAAAGGACTAATAGAACAATTGTCTGGCTCACGATTATCGCCATTAGCTTTTTTTCATCGATAAAATTATTAGCGAGTGAGGCAGCAAGTGAAAAGGAGCATGTCGCACAAGAGGCCGGAGAGAAATCAGCAAAGAAAGCTCTTTCTCGAATAAAAGACCCGACTGAGCAGTCCTATCTTTTGCGAAGTGCCATTGATCAAATTGTGCATGTCGCCGAGTTTAGGCTCAATCAAAGGGGCCTGACGGTGACCAGTTCGAAAATTTCCCGCACTTGGAAATCATTGAGAGGCGCTCACTTTGATCGCTCAGCCGCTATTGGCCTTTTTAAATTAGGGGACCATCCCCCTCTGAGTCGGTGGCTTGCCGAAACTTATCAGGAACTTGAATCCGTGTTTGGAGAAAGTATGTGTCATATTTATCATTTTGACGACTTGAAAATACTAAATTTCGGACTTCCTGTTGCTTTTTCTCCCCAAGGCGATCCGCAGAGTCGTCTTCCTTGGGGAGAATCGGAATATCTGGATCACTTTGTCCCAGTAGCAGGAGCAATTACCTATTGGATGGGAGATTTGGCTTGTGAGTTTGTTCTTCAATCTACTGCCTCAATTATTTGCTCAATCTCACTGGATGGGATTCGCAATGGAATAGAAAAGTTTTTGGCTCCTCACTTGGGGAGTTTTGTGTACTCCTATTTTAATTCTCAAGCTTAACTAAATCGAAAATTTTTTTCGAAAGGATGGCGTTAGAGCTCTATTCAATCGATAGCTTCCAAAATATCTACATCGCTTTTTTTCTTGGTTTCTCCCGGTACTACTGTTCCAAATGTCTGGATATCTCTGGCACCTAGGATTTTGTGATTTGAATAATTTTTTTCTTCTTCTTTAAAAGCTTTTCAAGAGATCAGATCGGGCGCGCAGGTTTCAAGCCCGCCGCCCCGACTAGTTTTCCATTCTCAGTCGAACTCAACTTCAAATAGCAATTTAAAAAGAGCTTCAACTTTGGGAAGAGCTGTGGTCCTAGAGTTGCACCCCAAAATTAAAAGAAGGGACAGCAGTTAATTAAACTGCAACTTTCAAGGAGGTTTTTTTGACTAAAATGATCTTAGAAATGCCACGGGTGGCTAAGTGTAATGTGAGCGGGTGCGCGTACAACTCCAATGAACTATGCCATGCAAAAGCGATCACTATCGGTGATGTTTCCTCACCTTCCTGCGACACTTATTTTTCTGCGGAAAGCCAAGCAGCCATGGTAAAAATTGTGGCAGGGGTTGGTGCTTGCAAGGTCAGTAGCTGTAAATTTAACAAAAGCTATGAGTGCACAGTTGACACAGTCGAAATTGGTAGGCTGGGCTCGAGTATTCGTTGTTTGACCTATCAGGCGAGCTCTACTTAATTTGTCGCCCAAATAGATCCAGCAGGCCATTGCTCTTCGCAAACCTCTTTAAAAACTTCGCGAATTCCTGCGTTAATTGTTGCAGGTGAAATCGGAGGTCTATTTGGAATTTCTGGGGAACAAGGGTTGCCGGTGACAAACACTTTGCCCAAGGCCCTTTACAGATCTCCTTGTCCAGAATTAGCTATCTTCATAAAATTTCTCATTTTAAAAATTTATTCATAATTTTTTTCCGACTTCACTGTCGTTGCCGGAATCTCGGTTGGGGCAATTTGCAAGAACCGTTGTGCAGTAAACTGTGATGGGGTCTAAGCTTCGAATCCCTGTCATGACTTCATTCGTCGCACATCTATCAAATCGCACTCTTTGTGATTGGGTGATAGTGACACACAGTCCACGTCCATCGGGGTCGTGGACGGGAATGGAGCGATTAGGCTCTGAAGCCCTCAAAGGCAATAAGGTTAAAAAACCGAACGATAGAATAAGTGAAGTGTATCTCATGTGAAAATCTTACACCTTCTATGCTCGTGAACTCAACTTTCTTTCTTGATTCCGAGATTTAACTCGCGCTTTATCGCTGAATCGGTTGAGCCTTTCCAGTAAATGTTCGGCGACTACACCCAAAGCGGAATAGAGGTTTGGGGCACTCTTTTCGAGGATAACTCCACGATATTTTCCAGTCTCGATGAGTAGTTTGACTGTGAATACGTCGGCGCCAGCTTGTCTGGGCGAGTTTTCCATTCCTAGGGTAACAGCTACATTCGATTGCTGGAGTTCCGGAAAGCGGCTCATGACCTCTTCAAGTTTGTTTTCCACGGCTTCTCGGGCCAATTCAGAGCGGTCTAACCCTTTGAAAATAACTTTTAGCATGATTCATCCTCCTACGTTTTCCAGATTACGTCTGAGGAGGGCTCGAGAAAAATGGATAATTTAAATAAAATGAATAGAAAAATTCTATATGTGAAAACTTTTCATGATTTTTGCTGCTATGGGGTTTTCTAGTTTACGGCTCGCAGAGACTAGGTACAGCTCCTCGTGAACTCCGCGGAGCTGGCCGATTTCAATGAGTTCTCCCATAAGCACTTGTCGATTCACGCTGTAATTAGCAGCAGGAATGATTCCCAACCCGTCTACGGCCATTAACTTTTTTAGAGCAATGTCTTGCCCTTCGGCAATTGTATTGAGTGTGATCTCTTGGCTTTTAGCCCAGTGGTCGAGATCAAATCTTAACTTACTATCATAGGTGGGGAGAATGAGAGGTTGGCCGGAGATAGACTGTGGAAAATTTTTTCTTAGATTTCGAAAAGCCGGTGCACCATATAATCCGACGTTGTTTTTAGATACTAACCTGTAGGACAGTCCCCTCGCATCGACCCCAGATGGTAGGAAATTGGTCACAAGAATATCAACTCTATGTGCAACTAATTCACGAATGAGCTCATCCGATTTTCCCTCGACCAATGTAATCAAACAATCTGCTGTTTTGTAAGCATGCTTTGCAAGTTGCACAACAATCTGTTTGGCCACACTATCGAGAGCACCGATTTGGAGTGAAATTTTCTGAGGGACAATCCTGTCGTGCAGAACTTCGAACATCTCAGAGCCCATTTTGAAAATGTTTTTGGCATAATCTAGGGCTACCTGTCCCTGTTCTGTGAGAATAAGTTTTTTATGCTGTCGATCAAAGAGTTTTACTCCAATGGTGTCTTCAAACTGTTTTAGTTGGGCGCTCAGCGTGGGTTGCCCAAGGCGAAGCTTCTCTGCTGCTTTGGAGACACTGCCTTCTTCTGCAATAGTTTTGAAATAAAAAAGGTGATGGTAATTAATCCAATTGGTCATAAATTGCTCCGTTTTCCCTCTGCTCTTAAATCATAAAAAACGATACAAACAATATCTATTATCCATTTTATCTAGTCAACAAACTGACGATAAGATTCTCGGCTATTAACGCTAAGTGTGTAATCGCAGTGCAAGCAAATCTTCAAGATTTCAGTTAGATAAGCCGATAACAAAGAGTGGCTTTGCGTCTGGTTTCTGATGGTGGTCAAAAGGAGATTTTGTGGGAGATGGCATTCATAAAGTTTCACCCTCGAAACTAATTCTATCTTTGTTGCAGGGTGAACGTAACGAGATTTTAGTTGTGCTCTTGTACGGGGTTGGAGTGAGTGTGCTTTCCCTCGCGGTCCCCGTCGGGATACAAACACTAGTTAACACTGTTACGTTTGGTTCCTTTAGCCAGCCTGTACTTTTCTTGGTTCTTGCAGTGTTTGCGGGGCTTACCATTGCTGCTGTTCTAAGGGGAATTCAAATCGTAGTAGTAGAGCAACTCCAGAGGCGTTTTTTCTCTCAGATTGCACTTGAGCTGTCCTATCGAATACCCCGGTTCAGTTTAGAGCGAGTTCCAAAAGCTCAGTTCCCCGAGCTTATCAATCGATTTTTCGATGTTCTAACGGTGCAGAAAAGCAGCGCAACACTTTTGATGGAAGGCTTTGCCCTAGCTTTACAGATCACTTTCGGTCTTATCCTTTTGGCTTTTTATCATTGGTTTCTATTAGCGTTCGCTTTCGTTCTAATATCCTCAGTGGGAGTAGTAATTTTTCTCTTGGGAAGAGGGGCTGTCTCAACAAGTATTGACGAATCTGTTCAAAAGTACCGAGTAGCAGCTTGGTTAGAAGAGCTTGCAGCGAGGCCCTTGCTTTTTCGTTCGACTGCTTCGCGTGCTTTAGCGTTGGAGAGGGCCAACGAAATTGTAACCGACTATCTTGATGCGCGTGCTTCTCACTTCACAATATTGATGAGGCAGGTCGTAGGTTCCCTAACTCTTCAAGCGGTGGGAAGTTCAGCCTTGCTAGGTATAGGGGCCTATTTGGTAGTGCAGAATCAGCTGACACTGGGGCAATTAGTTGCAGCTGAAATCGTTGTGACTAGTGCTTTGGGCTCTTTGGCTAAGTTTCAAAAACACTTGGAAGCTTTCTATGACCTTGTGGCAGCTTTGGACAAAATCGAAGGGCTGCTAGGTTTGCCCATTGAAACTGATCGAGGAGAGGTTCCAGAAGTTAAGCCGGGGCCTGCCGAGCTCGAGATAAAAGATTTAAGCTATCATTTTGAAAGCGGGACACCGGTTTTTGAAAAACTAAATTTCAAAGCGAGAGCTGGTGCAAAGATTGCTATTTTGGGTTCGAATTCGACCGGTAAAACTACTTTGGTTGATTTGTTGTACGGGGTAAAAACTCCCCAGAGTGGAACTATTTTGTTGGATGGTCAAGATTACAGAGACCTAACCCCCGAAGTCATTAGAGACCAAATCTGTCTTGTCAGAGGAATTGAATTTCTGCCTGACACTATTTTTGAAAATCTTCGGGTTGGAAAAACAGACATAAGAATTGAAAAAGCTCGTCAAGCTTTGGAAAAAGTGGGCCTTTTAGAAGATATTTTAAAGTTTCCTGAAGGAATTCACACAAAATTAGGAAACAACTCCCCCCTCACACTTTCCCAAGCCCACGCTCTAATAATCGCTAGAGCGATAGTGTCTGAACCAAAAGTAATCCTCGTTGATGAAACTTTTGACGAACTAGACGAAGATGCAAGAAGTGCGGCTCTTGAGGTTCTTATCGAGCCTTCTGCGCCTTGGACCCTCTTTTTAGCTACCCATAATGAGTCCCTTGCAAATCGATTCAGTGAGATTCTCTCTCTAGATTCGCTTAAAGAGAGGAGACTGGCCTAATGGGAATTCAAAAAGAGAAGTACAAAGTTTATGGGGTAACGCCTAGACCTGCAGCTTTGGATAAAGTAGATCCCAAAAGAAACTACAGACTTTTTTTCGGAGCCTTGGCTTTTACTTTTATATTTTTCGTTTCTTGCATGGTCTTGCTACCTTGGCAACAAACTGCGACGGGCTATGGGCGGGTGATTGCTTATGCGCCAAATGACCGTCAGCAAGAAATCAATGCACCTGTCGATGGTAGAATTCAAAAATGGCATGTATTTGAAGGCACAAAAGTGAAAGCAGGGGATGCCATTGTTGACCTCACAGATAACGATCCCGAAATTTTAGATCGATTGCGTTTAGAGCGTGATGCGCTGGCCAAAAGGGCAAGTGCAGCGGAGTTGGCTGTTCAAACTGCAAAGCTCAACCTCGAGCGACAGCAAATACTCTTTGAAAAAGGCTTAAGTGCAAAGCGTGCTGTTGAGCAAGCCAATTTAGATTTCACCCGTTATCTCGTAGACGAAGCGAACGCAGCAGCCGAACTTGCAAGGATCGATGTAAGACTTGCTCGACAGATGACACAGTCTGTAACGGCTCCCGTAGATGGAACCATTCTCAGGGTGGTCGCGGGACAGGGTGCCCAAATTGTGAAAGCTGGACAAATGCTAGCGATCATTGTTCCTAGCACTGAGTCTCGAGCGGTGGAGATCTTTTTAAACGGCAATGATGTTCCCTTAATTCGAGAAGGGGCCCATGTTCGTATACAATTTGAAGGCTGGCCTGCTTTACAGTTTAGTGGTTGGCCCGGAGCTGCCATAGGAACATTTGGTGGAAAAATTGCTTTGATCGATGCAAGTGATAATGGCACTGGAAAATTTCGCGTTTTGGTTTCACCAGTTCCCGATGAGCCATGGCCGGATACAAAGTATCTTCTTCAAGGAGTTAGAGCTCAGGGCTGGGTTCTTTTAAACCAAGTTCGGTTAGGCTTTGAGATATGGCGTAGGTTCAATGGTTTCCCACCATCTTTGCCTGGCCTTGAGAAAGGTACAGCTAAAACTGAGAAAACCTCAAAATGACAGCTCGATTTCACATTTTAGCTTTTGGCTGTTTATTATTTGCACTAGATAGTGCCCGACCTTCCTTCGCTGCTCAATCTGTTACCTTAGATGATGTTATTCAGGTTGTGAACGCCGGTTTTCCACTCATTGAAAGTACTCAAAAAGACGTTGAATCGGCTCGAGCAGAAGTGAGGGCCTCGGAAGGTTCATTTGATATTCAATGGAAAACACGAGTCGGTTATTCGTTGTTGGGATTTTATGAAAACGAAAGGCTAGATTCTATCATCGAACAGCCGACCACTCTTTGGGGTACAACATTTTTCGGGGGATATCGTTTGGGGACAGGAAAATTCCCCGACTACGAGGGAAAGCAGGTAACTAATCCCGGAGGCGAGGCTCGGCTGGGCCTCAGTATACCTTTTCTGAGAGACGGTTTCATCGATCGAAGAAGAGCTAACATTCAGAGGTCAAATTTAGGTGTAGATATTGCCTCATTGCAGGTGGTTCAACAGAGATTAGAATCGATTCGTACTGCAACTCATCGCTACTGGGACTGGGTTGCTGCAGGCAAACGGCTTGGCATTTTTAGAACGCTGCTGAAAATAGCTGAAGACCGAGATCGAGGGCTCGCCGAAAGAGTGAAACATGGGGATCTCCCAGATTTCGAGCGGCGAGATAATCAACGAGCTATCCTGCAGCGTCGCTCTCAACTAGTATCCGCTGAAAGATCTTTTCAGCAAGCTTCGTTCGAGCTTTCGCTTTATTATCGCAATGCTGAAAACGAGCCAGTGATTCTTCCAGAAGAACGATTGCCGGCGTCAATACCAGAGCCAAACTCTTCCGAAGTGCCTAAAACCGAAATTAAAGATGCTCTTATTAAACGCCCCGACTTGGTTAGGTTTACAGCGATAAGATCTCAAAATGAAGTTGAAAGGACTTTAGCAATCAACCAGGCCGGACCAAAATTAGATGTTCAGCTTCAAGCTGTGCGGAGCTTGAGAGATGGAGATGTCAGGCGTAACGGAACTCAGTTAGAGGCCGGTGTGTTGTTGGAGATTCCACTTCAAGCCAATGTAGCTGGTGGTCGAGAGGACTCAGCAGTTGCAGTCGCTGGCCGACTCGAACTTCAAGAAAGATTTCTTCGCGATCGAATCGGCGCAGAAATTAGAGATGCGCGGTCAGCCTTAGATACGGCTCTCCTGCGTATCGAAGTCATCCGACAGGAATTGGATCTTGCAAAAAAAATGGAGCAAGGTGAACGAGTCCGATTTAATCACGGAGACAGTAATCTTCTTTTCTTAAACATCAGGGAACAAGCTACAGTGGACACCGCAGTTCGAGAGCTCGAAGCTATAGCTGATTACAGAAAGAGTTTGGCTACGCTGAGAGCTGCTTTAGGTGAGCTAGACTAGCATCTATTTAAGCGAATCATCCAATCAAAATTATCTATTTTCGCTATCATCCCCTTCAGCCGTAATATGTATAAAAGATAGACAGTAAGTCTTACTTATAAATCAGATGGAGCTGATATGTTTGATTCTTTCAATTTAATTGCTGCGCTGACCTTCTTATTTCCCCTTGTAACCAGCGGAATCGGCCTGGCTGGCTTATCAATGAACTCAAAGAAAATGCGGGAGTTATCGGCATCTAGCGCCTTTTTGGTTTGGGTGTGCGCAGTTTTGACTGGAGTTCACGTTTTTACTAAGGAGCCTGTCGATCAAGTTTATGCGCTGGTTGGTGATCCTTTAGGCTTTCATTTTTCGATTGGGCTATGGGTTGATTCACTTTCTGCTGTTCTACTACTTTTGATATCTACTATCGGTCTAATTGTTCAAAGATACTCAATACGTTATCTCGATGGAGACAAAAAACAGGGTGTCTTTTTCTCGTGGCTGTCTTTTGTGATCGGCTCCGTAATACTTTTTGTAACAAGTAGAAACCTTCTGGTTCTGACACTGACATGGTTCATGGTGAGCTTCGGAGTTCACAGATTGTTGCTCCACTTTCCCGAGCGAGAGGGAGCGCAACGAGCCGCTTGGAGAAAGTTCGTTATTTCTCGAATGGGTGATGTCTTTTTAGGCGCAGCATTGGTTGTGACTTACATGACTCTGGGAACATTTGAACTTAAAGACCTTTTTCATATTGCGAATAACGCTGATAAAATCCCCTACCTTCAAGTGTTTGGTCTTACAATCAATCCTTTTGTGTTGATGGGTTCGCTGTATGTGTTGGGCGCCATGACCAAATCGGCTCAATTTCCATTCCACATTTGGTTGCCAGACACTATGGAAACTCCAACCCCAGTTTCGGCTCTCATGCATGCTGGGATCATCAACGCGGGTGGTTTCTTGATAGTGAGACTCAGTCCCATTGTTTCCCATGCCGGACTTGCTTTGCACTTGCTTCTTATCATCGGCGGGCTCACATCTCTCTTTGCGGGTTTCATCTACCAAGTTCAGACGGACGTAAAGAGGTCACTAGCCTATTCAACGATCGGTCAAATGGGCTACATGATGATGCAAGTGGGAGTCGGCGCTTATGCGGCAGCCGTTCTTCACTTGGTCATGCACGGATTTTACAAATCCTATTCTTTCTTGAGCGCCGGCGGCAGCATCACTCCCCATCACTTTTCAAAGGTAAAAGATACAAAAACTACGCTGGGATCTTACGTGATGAGTGCGGTGGTATCTCTCATGATACTTCTAGCAGTGATTGTTTTTATGCAGATTGATGTATCTCAAAAGAGTGGTGGATATTTTCTATCTCTCTTTCTCTGGGCGAGTGCGACTCAAGGTCTAGCTGCTGCATTTCGCAAGGAAACCACTACAAGAACAAGATTGTTTTCGGTTTTGGTCGCCACTGTGGGAGTTGTACTCTACTGGAGTTTCCTAGGACTTTTTAACAATATCCTAGCTAATTCAATTGAACCCATCGTTCCACACACTGTTTCAGATCTTCTGATGTTTGTTATTGGAGCTGTATTTGTTGTGGGTTTTCTCGTGGGAGAACTCGGTCGAAACTTGCGGGGAACTCCATGGGCCGATCGCTTGTATGTTTTGTGTCTGAACCATTTCTATGTTGAGTACTTGTGGAGGGGAATGGTGCACAAGTTTCTGGGTAAAACTCAATTGATGCCCAGCTTCGAGAATACAGCTCTGGGTGATAGGAAAAGTAACAAGCCTAACGTTATGTCGAATTAAGAAAGGGAGATACCATGTTTAACCAAGATATATCAGTAACAGCACGAACTTTCTCTCTTATGAGGGCTACTGAGGGTTTAATCCCTGAATCGGAACAGAAGTCACAATTGACCGATATTCTCAGGGAGAGCTGTGAGCGAGTGAGCTTAACATGGCCCCTCACGAACTTTATCGCTGCGAATCCTCTTAAAGGTTACGAAAACTATCCTTTTGAAAAAGCGATTCAATTTTCCGAAAACTATTTTCACGCTAAAGGATTGCCTGACCTTACCTTCTTCTACGATCAATTCCGAAAAGGTCGAATTACACCGAGAGATCTAGCTACAGCATTACAAGAAGAACCCCAAGAAAACCGAGATAAGATTCTTCAGATCTTAATTCAAGAGGCTTCTCAGATACCCGAGGGAAAAACTGTTGAGGAGTACCGAAAAGACCAAGTATTTATTTTACCAACTGAGTGTATCGATCAATCTTTCGGAACTAGGCTTTATTCATGGAGCCAAGTTGAACTTGTAAAGTGGTGTGCCGCTTTCTTTGATGCCGGTCAAGCCGCTTGGTCTATGCCTGGAAAAGAACAGGGATTCTACCGAGCTTGGAAGCATTTGGCAGAGCATGACCGTAGTTATGAAATGGCAGGGGTTAAAGGTTTTCGAAAATTTGTGAAAAACTTACCCGACAACGCAGAAGATGCGATTGCAGCCCTTTGCGACAAGCTTAAAATTCCGACTTCGCGACTCAGTGACTACTTCTCAAGGCATTTTGCCTCATTGCCGGGTTGGTCTGGTCTTTTTGCCTACCGTGGAAGCGAACTCGCTTTTCTAAAATCCGAGGATAAAAATTCGCCACTCGTGGATTGGCTTGCAGTAAGAATGGCCTATGATGTCGCTGGAGCTTTGTGGGCGGGCGAGGAGATTCTCTTTGAAAAACCAACTTGGGATATTCTCGTTAAATCCTTGAGAAAAAGAGTCAATGATGAATCTCATAAGCATGAAAACGAGCCCAGTATTAATCTTGGTATGATTTGGCTTAAGGCTTTTGAAAGCAATTACCGAAATCAACTTATCAAGTCTATCCGGTTAGCATTGGGAAACTCAAAAACAAGAGAACAGGCAAAAACCCAACGGCCTGATGCTCAATTTGTGTTTTGCATTGATGTCAGGTCCGAAGGTTTTAGAAGACATCTTGAGAAAACCGGCAATTACCACACATACGGATTTGCAGGCTTTTTCGCTATCCCGTTAGCTTTCAAGCCCGCAGGTAGTAATGAAGCTCTGGCCCAGTGTCCGGTGCTCATTCGCCCGAAATATTTGGTTGAAGAAGAATTAGCAACAAAAGACCAAGGTAAAGTTAAACAATATCTATTAGCCCAAAAATCCTCCAAAGAGCTCAAAGATGTGCTGAAAGAGGTCAAATCGACATCTGTCGCCCCCTTCTCTTTCGTCGAAGCTTTTGGAGGATTGGGGTTAATAGGTCTTGTCTTTAGAAGCCTTCGCAATTACTTGGTGAAAAGCACGGATTCTATTACAAAACTGATTTCAGCTGGCCATCCAACAGTGATTCCAAAACTCAGTGAAAGTTGTAGTTCTGTTCATCTCTACACCGGAGGGATTCCTTTAGCCGACCAAGTGGCTATCGCAGAGAACTCTTTGAGGTTTATGGGTCTCACTGAAAACTTTGGCAGATTGATTGTGCTTTGTGGTCACGGCAGTGAGACTCAAAATAACCCTTTTGCATCTTCTCTTGATTGTGGAGCTTGCGGGGGCCACCCGGGTGCATCCAATGCCCGAGTTGCAGCTGCAATTTTTAACTCTGATGAAGTTCGAGCAAAGCTTGCTGAAAAGGGAATAACTATCCCAAAAGACACTTGGTTTGTTGCCGCCGAACACAACACGACGAACGACCAAGTTGTCCTTATGGACGGGTGGACTCTACCTTCGGATTTTGAACCTGTAATGAGACAAATCCGAAGAGATCTGAAAACCGCCGGGGAAAACTTGAATCTGGAACGAGTGAAGCGTTTTGGTGAAAACATGCCGGAAGAGGTCAAGGGTGCTGTGAGTGAAGTCAACCGACGCTCCAATGATTGGTCTGAAGTTAGACCCGAGTGGGGCCTTGTCGGCAATGCGGCTTTCATCGTGGGCAGGCGTGATCTTACTAAGGATCTAAACCTTGGTTGTAGAACGTTCCTTCATTCGTACGAGTGGGAAAAGGATGGGGAAGGGAAGGCCCTTGAAGTCATCATGACTGCTCCCATGATTGTGACTCAGTGGATCAACTCGCAGTATTACTTCTCCAGTGTAGATCCAGCGATTTTCGGAAGTGGAAATAAAACGATTCACAACGTTGTTGGAAAAGTGGGAGTGATGGAGGGCAATGTGAGTGACTTCAAAATGGGTCTTCCATTTCAATCGGTGAGCACTGGTGATCATCTCCAGCACGAACCCATGCGCCTCACCGTTCTAATTGAAGCTCCTGCGTCGAGAGTTAGCTCTATTGTTAAAAAACATGAATCGGTGAAAAAGCTCGTGGCCAATGACTGGATAAGAATCGTTGCGATAGATGCTCAAAGCCAATCCTTCAGTTGGTTAAACCACAACTTGGAATGGGTATTAGAGAATTAGCAGTAGCTAGGCAACTTTCCTCGAAAGGTCCTGTAGCCTAATGAGTTGCTTAACGTCATCCTTATCTGTAATTTCGATTGTGGTGACATTGCCTTCAGTTTCATTGATGTAGATGTCTTTAGGTTCTGAGATTCGATGGTTGAGATTTTCAGTAAAAACAATGAGCGAGTTTTCCTTGTGGTCTATGCTAAATCCTTGAAGTAACTGCCAGCGTACTTCGATTTGATCTCCTAAATCAGGGCTTAGAATTTCTATTGTGACTAAACTGTGGTTAATGCTTTTGTTGATTTGATTAAAGTATTGTGTCCATTCAGAAGGATTTAATTTTCGAGTTGCCATGTTATTTCTCCGGTTGAAGTATTAATATGGGCAGAGAAGTGCATCGAACTACTTGCCGAGTGACACTTCCAGGTAAGGAAAACGTTCTTGGAGTTGAGTGAGAAACTAGAGCGATAATACGACCTTTTTTTGATTGAGCGTGTTGAGCAATGGATTTTGATGTGTAGTCAGCTTCTATGCGATCGATGATGAATTGGCTCCGTATTCCGAAATTCTGTAGCTGAGTTACTAGCTTTTGAAGTTCCGAAGCACTGCTATCGTGAAGTTGCTCGAGATAGTTGGATCTTGCATCCGAGCTGTAGGGAAAATCAACAATATCTTTAGTGAAGGAAATCATTTTGTGAAACAGTGTGATCTCGGCATCTAAAGCTGAGGCGAGGGGGACTAATGATTTCAACGTTGCCAATGAATTCAGCGACAGATCAGTTGGGTAGAAAATTTCTGTGAATTTATCTGGCACTTCAAACTGGGGAGGAACTAAAAACACGGGAGCTTGCGACAACAACAAAAGTGTTTCAGAAAAAGTTCCCAAATCTACTTCTTCTTTTCTTTTTTTTGCATGAGTCGATGCAACAATCACCGTGTAGCTATTTTTTTCGAATAGGGTAAGAATATTTCGGACCGCACTTCTGATGGAAAATTCGGGTTCTATCCTTAAAGTGACAGGTTCGATTGAGGTCAGTGCTAGCTGCGAAAGCCAACCATTGATCTTAGCTTCCACTTGGTTTGCAAAAGTTTCTACACTCGAATCTTTTCCTACTAGGTAGGGAATTTGGTCGGCTAGAACGACAGATACCGGGTGAATTAAAAAAGAGAAAGTTCGACTAAATACTTTGAGTATCTTTGCTACAGTATTTTGCAAGGAGTAGTCGCTTACGAAAGGATCCACTGCCCAAAGTACCTTGTGAAAAATGTTCTCTCTCCCCATAAAAATCTCTAGTAAGAAAAAGAGCAATAGAAGTGCCGCTTTAGCCTGAAATTTTGGAAAGATTTAGCTATCACAATCGACATAAAGGTAATAAAAACCAAATGTTTCAGCGGTTTAATTAAGGTCGTCTCCTTTGATTATCGACTCTGTCTAAGAACTAGCTAGGAAAAACCTTTTACATTTGAATAGTTTTCTAACTGAGACCGATGTGGTGGCTACTTCTTAGGCAATTGTAAAAACTTAATTGTGTTGAAATGAACATGCACACTGTTGGTATTCGCCGTGCATCTAGATTTGATAAAACCGACATTTGGTAAGTCTCAAAGGACTTGTAATGTTTTCTACTATTAAACTGAAAAAATATATGATTTTTGGTTTCGCGCTGACGCTGACCTTGGGATGTGGTCAGCAAAAAACCCTGAAGGGGTATTCTGGTGCCATCACTGTTCAAGGCGCTGCTGGTCTGGAAGCTTACGGAAAGCTAACGGGATTTGATGCTCAACAAAATCTTACTGGTATGGTTTGTCAGGGCAATTCTGCCACGTCAGTAAAAGTCTTTGTTTACACGGTTAGTGAAGCCGGTGCTTCTGAACTTGCTGTGGAAATTATAGCAAATCAACCGAGTGACATTTTTGATAACGAAGTTTCAAATCAGTGCAGTAAGATTGGAACAATTTATAAAGTGTTGGTGCCCTATACAAACCTACAAACAAAAGCGGGCCAAAAGATTTGGGTGACCATAAAGTCGATTAAAAACCCATCCCAGTACATTCCCCTAGCAAAAAGTGGGGAGTTCACGGTGCCGAGTGTCCAGCCAGTGAATTCTGCACCTAGCTCAGGCTCGGCCGGTGCTGCGGGGTCGACTCCAGCCCCCGCTCAACCAGCGACTCCTGCTCCTTCTGAACCCGCAAGTTCAAACACGAGTTCAGGTACCCCATCGAATTTGGTCCCAGTAGCTTCAGGATCCACTGGCACTCCAGCTTCTTCTGGAGGAGGCTCATCTAATTTACTACCGGTTGTCGATTCTGGAGCAATTTACCCGCCTGCTTCACCGTCTGGGACGCCCCCGCCTCCGTTAGCTCCGGCACCCTCATCAGCTCCGACACCCCCAGCACCTTCGATGACTCCAGTCGCTGCACCCGTGGCTTCGGTAACTCCAGCAGCCCCAGCACCAGCAGTTGTGAATGCTCAAGTGATGCGCAATCTTAAAGTAAAAAATGGTGATCCTGCAGCCATTGTGAATTACGGTTCGACCAGTTGCTCTGGTGATTGCAATTCATCCTATAATAATGGGACTCAAGTTGTTCTTCGGGCCCTTGGAGCTGCGGGCTGGTTATCACTTTGGTCAGGGTGTAATAGTGTGAACGGTAACACTTGCACTGTAACACTGAACTCAGACAGAGAAGTCAGCGTCGAGTATATCTTGCCTATCTATCGTCGAAAAAATCCAAATAATGGTGACTGGCTTTATTCAACTAATGTGAACGAGGCCAAAGCGACATACACACAAGGCGGAATTGTTGTTTTTTACCTCTACAGAGCGCCAAAACCTGGAAGAAGCCTGTTGTATCGTTGCCTGAGAAGCACGACTAAGGGACCGGATCACTTTCTTTCGCAAAGCCCTAACTGTGAAAATCAAAAATACGAGGGTCCATTGGGTTATGTTTCCAATGCTCCTGAAGGTACAGGTTCTCTGCTTCTCAAGCGTTATTATCACCCAGTTTTCGCTAACCACTTTACTCAAGCGGGGTCGCAAGTGGTTCCAGGCCCTGGTTTCAGGTTAGAAGGGCCCCAAGGTTACGTTCCCAGATAAATTCAGTGGCACATAAGCTGCACCACTCAATCTGCGCACCACAGAGGGGTGAGTTATGAAACTTCCTGTTCAAATAGTCTTTCGCAATTGCCCTCAATCGAGTTCGATTGTTTCTCTTGTTGAAAAAAAAGCGAAACAACTTGAGCGTTATTTTCCTAGAATCATGGGGTGTCGAGTCGTCATAGAACTACCCCACCAGCATCAGCATCAAGGAAACTTATATCGTGTTTTTGTGGATCTGACTCTGCCTGGTAATGAAATAGTCGTAGGAAGAAATCGAATGCTACACGAAGCTCATCAAGATGTTTTTGTAGCCATTCGCGATTCTTTCAAAGCTGCTCGCCGGAGGGTTCAAGATCTTGTCAGAAAAAGAAGAGATCAAAGTAAAAGGGTTCAAAAGGGGGCTACACACGGAACTATCGTTCGATTGTTTCCAGAGGGCTACGGTTTTATTGAGGGACAGAATGGTCAGGAGGTCTATTTTCATCGAAACAGTGTTCTTAATTCCGAATTTGATCGATTGACAGTGGGAGCTCCGGTGAGATTTAGCGAAGAGACCGGTGAAGAAGGCCCTCAGGCCTCTACGGTTCATCTTGCGGGATCAGAAGACAAGCATTTGTGCGGGTAGGTTCATGTTTAGGTTATTTAAAATTCCCATAGAAATATCTTGGAGTTGGTTTCTTATTCTAGTTTTAGTCGCTTGGTCTCTGGCCACAGGATTTTTTCCAAGTTATTGCAAAGACTGCCAGTTCACCCGCACCGAGCTCTGGATCATGGGGGCTGTGGGAGCTTTTGGTTTGTTTACTTCGATCGTGTTTCACGAACTTAGTCACTCTGTTGTTGCAAGAAAATACGGCGTTCCCATCAAAAAAATAACCCTCTTCATATTTGGAGGAGTTGCAGAGATCACCGAGGAACCTCCAAATCCAGCAGCAGAGTTTCGCATGGCGATCGCTGGCCCCATTTTTAGCCTCATTCTAAGTGGGGGATTTTTCCTTCTCTTTTCTTTGGGAAGTTATCAGAATTGGAGAAATGAACTTCAGGGAGTTCTTTATTATTTAGCCTGGGCCAATTCAGTCTTAGCCCTTTTTAATCTCATACCTGCCTTTCCACTTGATGGAGGTAGGATCTTGCGATCAGCACTTTGGAGTCGAAAAAGAGATCTAGTGGAAGCAACCAGAATGGCTTCAAAAGCGGGAAGTTTTTTTGGGGCTGTACTTATTGGTCTCGGACTGATTGCAGTTCTTGGAGGAAGTTTTATCAGTGGTGTTTGGTACTTTTTTATCGGGATGTTTATAAGGGAAGCAGCGGCAAGCTCCTTTCGGCAGGTCGTCATGACAAAGACACTTGAGGGAGAAACAGTCCGCCGATTTATGAACTCGAATCCAGTGACTGTTCCTGCAGATATCACTCTTGATGAATTTGCAGATAAATACCTTCTCAAATACCAGTTTAAAATGTTTCCGGTATTAGAAGACGGAAAAGTCATTGGCTCTTTTTCTACACAGGAATTAAAAAGAATTCCTAAAGTTGAGTGGTCAATAGAGACAGTTGCTCAGCATTTGCAACCGCTTTCAGACAAAAACTCTGTATCCTCTGACATGGAAGCTAGGGAAGCTTTTTTACTTATGAATAGAACTGGCCGAAGCCGTTTGTTAGTGATGGACCACGACAAGTTGGTTGGGGTGGTGACTCTTCGCGATGTTTTGCAGTACATGACCTTTATGTTCGATTTGGAGGCGGCATGAATAGATTCACGAGTAAAAAAACAGTACTAGAAATTATCGCTCAAGTGATGACCCCAGCACCCAAGTCGATCGGACCTGAAGTTTCTCTCAGCAAGGCCCAAGAGATGATGGCAAAACTAAAAGTTCGCCATCTGCCCGTCGTAGTTGGGGGTAAGGTTGTGGGGCTCTTAAGCGATCGTAATGCTAAAGCAGCTTCACTTTCTAAATGGGGTGAGGGTTTTTTGGTGGAAGATGTCATGATATCGAACCCTTTTGTAGTTCAACCATCCGAGAGTTTAGATTCAGTTTTGTCCCAAATGATAAAGAATAAATATGGAAGTGTAGTCGTTCAGGAGAAAAACGGGGATGTCACAGGGATTTTTACAACGCTGGATGCACTTTATGTTTTAAGAAATATATTAAGGTAAATTAGTGGATCCAGATATTTCGAATATGAGAGGGTAAATTCTCCCTTACATCTTTAATTTCTCCTTCAGATATTTTCGAATCCAGCACTTTAAATACAGCTTGCATAATGTTTTCAATTTCTACTTCAGTCTCTTTTGAGAAATAGGTTTTAAAATAATTTAGAAATTCTTTTTTATCACGGTCGCGTATGGGTTTTTCGCGCGGGTCCCACCCCTCGAAATAGAGCCCTCGAATGAGCATCGGAAGTTCGGCACCTAAGTGAATAGCTTCATTGAGTTGTAGGTGATTGCGCAACGAGTGTAGTACAGTTCTTAAAGCTAAATAGGCTCGGTTTTCATCCCCTGTTTCAAGGCTTTTTTGGATCTCTTCAATCCAAAGATGAGATTTTTGAAGGGTTTTATCAAATACGTGAATGTTGGCCATAATTACACCTCTATTGATGAATCAAGGTGCAATCAATAGACCAAACTCAGTTTAATAAGCTTTGATTAACTGGATTAGCTCTTTAATTTCTGAGGACAGGGCTTTCAGATGTTGTTTAGAGATGTGATGAGATTCTTTAACCTCTTTTTTTCTGTCACTAAAACGCTTCTTAGCGCCCTTGATGCTGTATTTTTCAACATGCAATAAGTGACGAATGATATGAAGTGCTTCAACATCTCTTCTCGAGTAAACCCTGTGCCCGCTGCTTGCTTTGGTGGGACGGATGACTGAAAACTCGCTTTCCCAGTACCGCAGAACATAGGGCTCAACCCCAATAAGTTCACTCACTTCACCAATGCGAAAATATTTTTTTCCATCCTCAAGTTGTAATTCATCCATGGGGATAGACTCGTGGGGCTCTTGCTCAATATCGATGGGAAGCTCTGCTTGAGTTCCGCATTTTTTGGCTGGTTTTTCGAGCGCTGCAGCAGCTTCCTCTTTACGTTCCTGATTTAGAGAATCCAGGATGAATTTGTGCGAAAGCTTTTCTGTTGGCTTTGGAAGTTCAAAATCTCTGGAATCAGACATGTTGCCCCCTAGCTTTTGGTTGTCATTATTATAGGCGAGAAGTTGGAAAAAACCAAGAAACCGGGTTTAAGCCCTTAGCTCGGCACCGTGTTTTTCTTTTAATTGGGTGAGAATACGATTCTTGAGTTCCTGAATCTCATTGTCTTGAAGAGTTCTATCGAGAGATTGAAATGTTAAATGGAAGGCCATACTCTTCTTGCTTGGGCCTATAGATTCTCCCTCATACACATCAAAAACAGAAACATCGGTGAGTAATTCTCCACCTGTGTTTTTCATGTTTTCTAGCACGGCATGGCAAGAAACAGTTTTCTCTACGACAAAAGCCAAATCGATCTCAATAGCAGGAAATTTCGAAGGGGTTTTATACCTTGTTGTCGTTCTTTCGTATTTTTTAAGTGCCTCGAGATTAAGTTCAAACAAAAGAACCGGTTCATCAGTTTCTAACACACTGTCTCGAATAATGGGGTGTACTTCGCCGAGACTTCCGATCTCTTTCAGGCCTAATTTAATGGTGGCACTTCGATTGGGATGAAAAAGAGTTGTGTTTTTGGTGGCCTCAAAAGCAAGTTTCACCGAGGTGAGCTGCCGCACGAGCGCTTCAACAAGCCCCTTCACGTGATAAAAATCCAATTGAATAGGTTTATCCTTCCAGCCCGAACCGGATAGGTTGCCCGATAATAATCCTGCCAAATAAGGTGTTTCTTTGACTTGGGTCTCTTCTTTGGTGTCCCAAGTAAAAGTTTTAGCGGCCTCAAAAAGTCTCTGATGTTTCACTTTACGGTTGAGATTGTACGAATAGGTTTGAAGAAGCGAAGGCAAAAGAGAGGTTCTCAAAACCTTCATCTCATCACTAAGTGGGTTTTTTAGCGAAACCATCTGATCGTGCGCACAACCAAAGTTTTTCAAAAGGCTTTCTGAAACAAAACTGTAATGAATCGTTTCGCGAAGTCCCATTGAGCAACAAAGAGTTTTAGCTTTAAATTCAAAATCAAAATGGGACTCATCGAGTCGTTCGTAAGTTGCGAGCGAAGTCGGCAAATGCTCAGGGATAGAATCGTAGCCCGCTAGTCTTGCAACTTCTTCGATAAGATCCACATTTCCTTTAAGGTCTTGTCGATGGGTTGGAAGCCTTACGCTGAGAATGTTGACCGATTTTTTATGAGATGGAATATCGATGGAATCGAGAAGTTCTGATGCAGTTTCGGCAGAAATCTCTTTAAGACCGGTAATTTTTCTGACATCGCGCATGTCTATCGAAATGACAGCTTCTTTTGCACCAAACTCATTAGTATCAATGGGAGGGTGGTAGACATTGGCGTTCATGCTGTCTCTTAAAAGAGATGCAGCTCGTTCGCTAGCAGCTGCAACGACGGCTAAGTCGTAGCCCTTTTCAAATCTTTTTGAAGACTCAGTGTGGAGAGCTAATCTTTTTGCAGTTCTTCTAATCTGTGTAGGAACGAAAGCAGCACTTTCTAAAACGATAGAAGTGGTATCAGCTGCAATGGATGAATTTTCGCCACCCATGATGCCGGCAAGTGCAATAGGTCTATCGCCATCTTGAATTAGAATATCTCCCGTCTCAAGTCCGATAGATTCTCCGCTGAGCAGAGTAAAATCGGTAGGCGCTTTACAAGTCGCTACTTTGATTGTTCCAGATTGAATTTTTCTTAAATCAAACGCATGAAGAGGCTGACCGTATTCAATCATCACGAAGTTGGTAATATCGACAATGTTGTTGATAGGTCGAATACCGACAGCTTCGAGTCTTTGCTTAATCCAGTCTGGGCTCTCCTGAACTTTTAATCCGTCAATCACTCGAGCCACATATCGGGGACACACATTTTGATCTTCGACTTCTACTTTAATAATGCTCGAAGTGCGGTGCGGAGTAATTTTAAATTTTGCGGGCTTTTGTTCTCGTAGTTTTGTTTTAAGAACAGGGGCAATTTCTCTAGCAAGCCCCATCACACTTAAACAATCATTACGGTTGGGAGTGAGTTCGAATTCAAAAACAGTATCTTGAGTTCCTCCTCCTAAAAGGCTTGTGAGGGGCTGCCCGATACCGCTATGTTTAGGAAGTTGCAAGATACCTTCGGAATCTTCTGAAATGCCCAGTTCTTTTCCGGAGCAAATCATGCCAAAGGATTCTACACCTCTAATAGTAGAGTGCTTGATGTGAAAGTCCCCAGGAAGAATGCTCCCCGGGAGTGCGATAGGAACGATGTCACCTTCAGCAATGTTTTTAGCGCCGCAAACAATTTGAATGGGCTCTACATTTTCTCCAGCTTTAGTGATTACTTTTGTGACCTGAAGCCGATCAGCGTTGGGATGTTTCTCAATTTTTTCAATTCGTCCTACAACAACGTTTTCTAGAGAGAATGAGGGGCGCTTGATAGCTGCTACATGAATTCCGCGCATGGTGAGTTTGTCAGCCAAATCTTTGGGATCAATTTTAATATCCGATTTAGCTAAATAATCTCTTAACCAATTGAGCGAAAGTAACATTAAAACTGCTCCAACATGCGTACGTCGTTTTCAAAAAAGGAACGCAAATCATCGATGCCATATTTAAGCATCGCTATTCTCTCGATTCCCATTCCAAAAGCAAAACCACTGTATTTCTCTGAGTCGTAGCCTACTGCTTTAAAGACATTGGGGTGTACCATTCCACAACCACCAATTTCCAACCAACCGGTAGCTTTGCAAAGCCTGCAGTCTTTTCCCGAGCCTTTGCACTGAATACACTGCATATCTACTTCAGCACTAGGTTCAGTGAATGGGAAAAAACTAGGTCGGAATCGAAGCGATCTCGAACCAAAAAGATTTTTAATTAAATAGTTCAATACCCCTTTGAGATCTGCCAAAGAGAGATGTTCGTCTACCATGAGTCCTTCGATTTGATGGAACATCGGAGTATGAGTCAAATCGTAATCGGACCGATAAACTTTTCCGGGAGCAATAACTTGAATAGGCGGATTTTTATCTTTCATCGCTCGTATCTGAACTGGCGATGTATGGGATCGTAATAAAACGGGTGGATTGATGTAAAACGTGTCCTGCATATCTCGGGCAGGATGATTTTCCGGAGTGTTCAAGGCTTCAAAGTTGTAAAACTCAAGTTCTACTTCTGGGCCTGTTACGACTGAAAAACCAATTCTTTTTAATATCTGAACAACATCATTCATCACTCTGGAAATAGGGTGAAGAGAGCCAGTGTTGATTGCATAACTTCCTGGAAGAGTGACATCGAGGGGAGCTGAAGCTGCGAGTTCTTTATCTAAAACAACTCGCTTGAGCTCAGTTTGTCGTTGTTTGAGGTCTTGCTCCAGATGAGTTTTTACATCATTTAGAACTGCACCAACTTCACGGCGCTTGTCTGGAGTAAGGTCCTTCAACTGATGAAGCAACCCCGTTAAAATCCCTTTTTTTCCGATGTAATGAACCCTTAAGCGGTCTAAGGCCTCAGGATCAGGAGCAGAAAAAATTTGAGAATGGGCTTCCGCCCGTATCTGATTAATTTGTTCGATCATTTAAGCTTGAGGCCGAGCAAGCGCCACAAGCTGAGTGAAGTGATCCGGGAATCTAACAGCAATGTCCGCAAGAATTTTGCGGTCTAATTCTACATTGGCTAGTTTAAGTCCAGAAACAAACTTTGAATAACTCAGATTGTGAAGTCTGCAAGCGGCGTTTATTCTCACTGTCCATAGATAACGCATTTCACGCTTCAGAGTTTTTCTGTCTCGGTAAGCATACCGATCAGCTCTGTTCGTGTATTCTCGCGCTACCTTAACCGTCTTTCGCGCACTTCCATAAAACCCTTCGGCCCTATCAAGGATCTTTTTTCTCTTATTTCTTCCAGCAGGACCACGTTTAACTCTAGGCATACCTTAAAACCTTCTTACTACAGATTAAAACCAACTAACCCAAAACTACGCCAATAGCATTCGCTTAATTTGACGAAGATCCGAAGCGTGCACCATTCCGTTTTGTCGGAGGCGACGACCTCGTTTTGCAGATTTATGCTCAAGGATGTGGTTGTGATAAGCTTTAGCTCTTTTCACTCGACCCGATCCAGTAAGCTTAAAACGCTTTTTAGCTCCCGATACAGTTTTCATTTTCGGCATAAAACAACTACTTTCTAACTATCAGTTTTTACAGCACTTTCAGCCGTTTTTGCTTTCCCTTCAGGAGCTTTTCCATCAGAGCTTGTGTGAGCGCTCGGCTTACTTGTTTTTTTAGGCACCTTTCCAGCAGGGCCATACACCAAAGACAAAACTTTCCCTTCCATCTTTGGAGCCTGCTCCACAATACCCAAATTACCAACCATGTCAATAATCTGCTTGAGAAGAGCGTGTCCTAAATCGGCGTGGCTGGCCTCTCGACCTCTAAATTTCACAGAGACACGGACTTTATTGCCTTCTTCAAGGAATCGCTGGATGTGTTTCACTTTAAATTCAATATCGTGAGTGTCTGTGTTCGGTCGAAACTGAATTTCCTTTAAAGTCGTAACTGCCTGATTTTTCTTAGCCTTTTGAGCCTTTTTCTTGGCTTCGTACTTATACTTTCCGTAATCTAAGATTTTGCAAACAGGTGGATTGGAATTTGGAGAGATCTCAGCGAGATCTAGTCCCTGTTGCATTGCAAGCTCCAAAGCTCGTCGAGTGTCCATGACCCCCAACTGGGAACCGTCGGCCCCAATGAGTCGAACTTCACGAGCTCGGATTCTGTGGTTTACTCTTATTGTATCTCCTGATGATTGTTGACGCGGATTAATGGGTTGTCCCTCCAGGTTTTAGCCAAGGTTCCAGAAACGTTCTGAAACCATCTAGTGTTAAATCATTTGTAGTCTCTCCATTGGATTTTCTAACGGAGAGCGTTTTTGCTGTTTTTTCTTTCTCGCCCAAGACCAACATGAGCGGAATCTTCTTTACTTGAGCTTCGCGAATTTTGTAGCCCAACTTTTCATTTCGAGCATCGAGTTCGGCTCGAATTCCCCAGCTTTTTAAAGTCTCTAAAATCTCTTTGGCATATTCGAGTTGTCCGTCAGTCACGTTTATCAGAACTGCTTGAACAGGAGCGATCCAAATAGGCAAATGGCCCGCATGATGTTCCACTAAAATTCCCATGAAACGCTCAACACTTCCTAAAATAGCTCTGTGAATCATCACGGGATTTTTAGGTTGGTTATTGCTGTCGGTGTACTCCAATTCAAATCTTTGAGGTAAGGAGAAGTCGAGTTGAATCGTTCCACATTGCCAAGACCGTCCGATGGCATCTTTAATGTGGAATTCGATCTTAGGACCATAAAAAGCCCCTTCTTTGGGGACAATTTCGAAATTTTTTCCAGCAGCTTTTAAACTGTCTGCAAGAGCTTTTTCAGCTTTATCCCAAAGCTCAGGAGATCCTAAAAATTGGTCGGGCCGAGTGGCTAGTTTTACATCTACGACATCAAATCCAAAAGCCAAATAGACTTTGAAAGTGTGCTCAATCCCTTTTCGAGCTTCTTCTTGAATCTGCTCTTCAGTGCAGAAGATGTGGCCATCATCTTGAGAGAAAGCTCGAGTTCTCATGATTCCGTGAGTAACACCTCCACGTTCGTTACGGTGAAGCTTGGTGTATTCGGAGAAACGGATAGGAAGTTCTCGATAGCTTCTTTTACTGGTTTTAAAAAGTGAAGCGTGTCCGGGACAGTTCATGGGTTTTAGACCCATCGCTTGCCCCTCTTCTTCTTCAAACAGAAACATGTTTTGTCTGTAGTGCTCCATGTGGCCGCTGGTGACCCAAAGATCGGTAGACATCATTTGAGGGCAAATGACCTCTTCAAAACCTAATGACTTAGTCTCCTCTCTCATGAAGTCGACTAATTTATTAAATAGCCAAGCTCCTTTAGGGAGATAAAATGGCATAGCGGGTGCGATGGATAAAAAAGTGAAAAGCTCAAGTTCAGGCCCTAATTTGCGATGGTCTCTTCGTTTGGCTTCTTCTAAACGGTGTAGATATTCATCGAGTTCTTTTTGTGAAGCAAAAGCAGTTCCGTAAATGCGTTGGAGCATTTTATTTTTTTCATCTCCACGCCAGTAGGCCCCAGCGACAGAGAGGAGTTTAAATTTTCCTAAGCGAGAAGTGTTGGGAACGTGAGGACCCCTGCAGAGATCGATAAAATCACCTTGTTGATAAGCACTCACAACTTCGCCATCAGGTAGACCTTGAATGATCTCGGCTTTGTAGTGCTCGTTCATTCCTTTGAAGAGTTTGACCGCTTCGTTACGGTCAATTTCCTGTCTTTTGACATCTAGCTTTCTTCCTGCAATTTCAGCCATTTTTTTCTCAATGGTTGGGAGATCTTCAGGAGAAAGTTGTTTTGGGCAATCGATGTCATAGTAAAATCCATCTTCGATAACGGGACCTATTGTGATTTGAGCAGATGGGTAAAGTTCTTTGATCGCCTGAGCTAATAGGTGAGCTGTAGAATGGCGAATCACTTCCAAACCCTCTTTGGATTCTCGAGTGATGATAGCCAATTGAGCATCTGAACTAATCGGTTTAGAAAGATCCACTTCTTGGCCATTGAGTTTGGCTGCCACAGCTGCTTCTTCTAATCGGCGACCGATGCTTAAAGCCACTTGTTGGGGCGTAACTTGTCCTTCAAACGAACGAGTTGAGCCGTCTGGTAACGTAATGGCAAAAGATTTCATGAGTGGAAGAACTTTTGAGCTAAGGTCATAGAAGGTGTGCAAAAACAATTAACATTCAGATTTAAATCTATATCTGAAGAGGGCCAAAGATCAAGAGGATTAAAGCTTTACGGGAAATGAACCCAGTTTTTAAATGGGTCTACTTGACCTTGAGTACATTTAAAGAAGGTCTCTTTGATCTTTTGAGTGATGGGGCCCGGATGGCCCAAACCAATTTTTAGATGATCAACTTCAGTAATCGGGGTTACTTCGACAGCGGTTCCAGTAAAAAATGCTTCATCGGCCAAATACAGCTGATTGCGAGTAATAGCCTCCTCTCTTAAAGTGAAACCTAAATATTTTGCTATTTGAATCACGCAATCTCGCGTAATTCCAGGCAGTAGATAGCCTACAGAGGGAGTCATAATCTCAGAATCTTTGACAATAAAGATGTTCTCTCCGGAACCCTCGGCAACAAACCCCTGAGGGTCTAACAGAATCGCTTCATCGAAACCATCTAGGGTAGCCTCTCGTCGGGCTAAAACCGATGTTAGGTAGGCTCCCGAGATCTTAGCCAGTGGCAAAGAAGAAGCTACGTCGGGCCGTCGAAAAGTTGAAGTTTTTACTTTCACACCCTTTAGATGACCTTCATCCCCCATGTATTTTCCCCACGGCCAGACGGCGATAGCAGTATGAACTTCAGGAGAGGGTGGAAGTTTCAGCCCTCTCACGGAATCGTCGATGTAGGCAACGGGCCGAACATAACAGGCCGGAAAATTATTTTTGGCTATAAGTTCGTGGGAGATCCGGATCAAATCTGTGGTCGAGTAGGAGATAGAATAACCCATGACTTTGATGGACTGCAAAAACCTCTCAAAGTGCTCTTGGGGTCGAAACAGAGCAGGTCCTTGGGGCGTTGCGTAAGCTCGCAATCCCTCAAAAATAGCCCCTCCGTAATGGAGGCTGTGCGACAATACATGGGTGGTTGCGTTATTGTACGGAACCATTTGACCATCCATCCAAATGAATTGACTATCTGCATTGCTTTTTTTCGCCATGTGTCTCCTCGAGTCTACGTAGCTAATTCCGCAGAGTTACCATATAATAATCTAAGAACCACAACAAAATTTGCAGCCCTCAAGTCCGCACCTGTTGGGCTGAAAAAACCGTCTTCATTGGTTGGAACCATCATGAAAATGCTTCTTCTTAAGATTCTCAGCTTGGCCATGGTTTCTAATCTCGCTTTGGCAGCAGATGAGAATGTCATTGAAAAACAGCTCCAAGAAATTGGTGCGATTCCCAATGAAGAGGTCGTTGTTGTCCAAAGAAAATTTACCCGCAAACAATGGCGCCATGAGTTTTCACCATTAGGGTTTGGTGGAGTTCCCTTTGGAACTTATCGAAGAACCTTGCTAGGCTCAGCTAGTTACACTCTCCACGCGAATGATTGGTTGGGGTTAGAGCTTTTTAACTTCTCCTACAATAAAAATTTCTTTAGTTCGTTTTTGGATGACATCAATGATAATTCAAGTGGACCCAATATCTACCTGGACTACCAAAAACTTCTCTATTTCATAACAGCTGGAGTTCAGCTCACACCCTTTTATGGCAAAGTGTCGACCTTTTCTAGATGGCTAGCTTACTTGGAGCCCTATTTTTCTGCAGGTTTTGGAATAGCTAAAACCGAGACCAATTCTTATTTGGCTGCATATCCAGGAGTTGGGTTTCGGCTTTTCTTTACCGAATGGTTTTCGATGCGGATGGAATTTAGAGATTATATTTATAGTGAAAAGAAAAGAGACGGGAGCACAGACCTAAGAAATAACTATGCCGTCTCAGTAGCGTTGAGTTTCTGGCTCCCAAAAATGCCGCGATAAATTTAAGCGATTAAAATTTCAAGGATATGAATATGAAACAACTCAAAGTTTCTTTAGGGATTCTCCTATCATCTTCATTATTAATAGGAGCCCCAGAAAAAAACTCAACTTATGAAGCAGGAAAACGTCAATTCGAGAGCGGAAATTATTCGAGAGCTGTTGAGCTGCTTTCGCAAGCTATTTCGAACAGCCCAGATGGCGCAATGAGAAACAAAGCATCGTATTATCAAGGTCTCGCAATGTTTGAGCAGGGCCTATATTTTTCAAGTTTTATCTCGTTTCGTAATGCGCTTTTAAATCCCGATGAAAAAAATCGTGAGCTCTATGAAAAAGCCATAAAGAATGCGGCCATCATCACAGATAGGCTAAATATGACCGACAAGTTGGGTAAGGCACTTGAGAAATTTCCTCAGAGTTACGTTCCTAACTCAGTGGCAGGAGTCGCTCATTATGCACGTGGCGTGTATCAATTCTCGATCGGTCGTCAATCAGAGGCCTTTGGTTATTTTAAGTCGGTGAACCCTGAAAGCCAGTTTTACGACAAGGCCTTAATGTATTTAGGTATCATCGCAACACAAAAAAAAGACTACAAAGAAGCTAGTTTTTATTTTGGCAAGGTCATTGAACTTTCCAAGGGGAAACGTGAACAATTCGGGACACAAGAGCTTGCCCGTCTTAATCTAGCTCGCACTGCCTATTCTATGGGCAACTTAGAAAAATCGATTGAGCTTTACGCACAATTCTTAAGCTCATCTCCGTACTGGCTGACTGTGCTCCAAGAGGCTAGTTGGCCTCTCATGAGAGCTAACGATACCACTGTTTCGTTAGGAAATTTGCATACGGTTTTATCCCCTTTTTATCGGGAAGAACTGGTTGGGGAATCCTATATTTTGAGAGCCACAATCTTATATTCTCTTTGCAAATATGAAGAGATGAAGAGAACGTTGAACCAGTTTTTTACCGTTTATGATCCAGTTATTCGAAACATGCAGCAGGAAACATCGGCTCTTGGTTCGGCAGATGCTTTCTATCGTGCTTTCAGTAACCAACAAGGATTAAACCGGGGCTTTCTGAATTATCTAAAGAGGGACCCTGGCATATCCCAAGACGTTCAAGTGCTGAGCATGTTTAGAACCGAGAGGGCCGAATTGGCCCGATTTTCTAGAAACAGTCAGATCACTAGCATGATTGCTTCTATTGAGGATTCGCAGAGGTCATTAGAGTCACAGATAGGAAGAACAATTCAGGGAATCCATCGACAGAAACTGTCTTCTCTGTTGGCTCAGCGAGAGCAGGCTAACTACCTAAAAGTAGAGATCGTGACTGGAGAAAAAGAAATGATTGAGGGGCAAAAAGGCCTCCCACCCAAACGCTTAACTGATGTCGAAACATCAGTGGCTGCGGGTTACCAATTCTGGCCATTTACCGGCGAGTACTGGGAAGATGAGATGGGAACCTACATTTACACAACGGAGAGTGCTTGTGTTAACTAACTTCACAAAAATTCTCGTATTTCTGCCTTTACTAGCAGTCGCAGCCGAGCAGGATTATGAAAACTTTGATTTGCCAGCAAAGCCTGCTGTGGCAGCTATCCCCGAGTCAAAATTAGCCTATCAAAGTTCGAGAGTAAGCCTCAGAGGAAAAAAATTAACATTTAAAGAGCCTAGTCTGAATCATCAAACTTTCGTATTCGCAAAAGAAGCTTTTATTGCCGAAAAAAGAGATGAAGCTATCAAACTTCTAAGACAGGAACTTGACTCCGGCATGAAGTCGAACAGAGACAACATGCTTCTTCGTTTGGGGCAACTTTATGCTGAAAAGTATATGGAATTGTCCTATCGAGAAAATGAGTTTTTTAGCAAGCAGTTGCAAGAATACGAGACAAATAAACCAGGTAATCCGAAATTGCAGGCTCCCAGACTCAATAACTCTCGCTCTCAGAAGTATCTGAAAGATGCCCTGAATCTTTTTTACGGGTTGGAAAAAGAGTTTCCGAAACATCCAAAAATGGATGAAGTCAGTTTTTTTATAGGTTTTGTAGAGTTAGAGGCTGGAAATTCCAAAAAAGGGCTTAGTTATCTCGAGCGAGTGATCAAAAACCATCCCGAAAGTCGAAAGTGGCAAGAAGCGGTTCTCTATACTGGTGACTATTATTTTGATAATCACAAATTTAAAGATGCTTCCACTCGTTACCAAATGCTTTTTAACCGAAACTCCAACCTCCGTGATTATGCCGAGTACAAATTGGCTTGGTGTGAACTCAACACCGGCGATCCTAAAAAAGCCCTGCGCAGTATGAAGAAGCTCATTGAGCGTCTGGATAGAAATACTGAAACGGGCAAATTTAATCTAAGGGATCAGGCTTTGAAGGATCTTGTTTCTTTTTATGTAGAGGCTGAGAACGTTGATGATGCAGTGGCATTTTTTACCGAAATGCAGAGCAAGGATAAAGCACTCTCGAATCTGCGTCTCTTAGCAGATATGTATCGCAGCAAGGCCAAAGACGAAGCTGCAATCAGCGCCTATACTAAACTCATATCAGAGTTTCCAGATGGTTTAGATACACCTAATCTTTATTTAGGTCTCTACGAGTCGCAAGCTAGGATCGGCAAGTCAGCCCCAGCTACTAAGACGTTAATGACGGCCTTGGAAAAGTTTGGAGAAACCTCCGATTGGGCTAAAAATATCCCCGAGGAAAAAGAGGCCGAGAAAAAATCAACGATTGAAGGATTAGCCAGTGAGGCTGCCAAAGCCGCCTATTTTCATCACAATGCTGCTCAAAAAAGCGCAAATCGTGGCCACTATGATTATGCCCTTAAAATTTACTCCAGTTTACTTTCCAATTTTCCAAGCTTTCCCGACCGAAAAAAGATCGCTTTCTTTCAGGGGGAGGCTCTTTTTAACCTTGAGCGTTGGTTAGACGCCTCTGAAAGTTACATGGTCGCGGCACAGATCCCACCGAAGGATAAACTAAGCGCAGAATCGGTGTACAACGCCCTCTTGGCTTTAGACAAATTGACTGCGGCGAGCTCCAAGCTAAATCGCTACGATAAAAACGAGCAGAAAAATGTTGATTTAAAGCCTGAGGAAATACCTAATGCTGAGAAAAAATTTATTGAAGTTGGAGAGTTCTACATAAAAGAGTATCCCAAGGGCGACAGAGTCGTCGATGTAGAGTTCCGAATCGCATCCATCTATTATCGTAGACACCATTTTGATGATGCTCAGACTGCTTTCAAAAACTTAGCCCTCAAATATCCAGATCATAGAAGTGCTACTACGGCAGCACATATTGTTTTAGATATCGATAATATTAAAAAGGATTACGCATCCCTAACTGCTCATGCCCAAGAGTTTACTGCTGTTAAAAAACTGGGCGACGCCGGGTTTCGAAAAGAGTTAGCAGAAATTGTTGGAGAGATCGATTTTAAGGGGATTGAGACTTTTGAAAACAACCAAGATTGGGCTAAAGCGGGCAGTGGTTATTACAAGTTCTATGAATCGAATCCGAGCAGTCCACTAGCGGAAAAGGCGCTTTATAATTCCTACGTCAGTTACCAGAAACTTGGTGACAGTGGAAAAACATCGGAAATGGCCAAGCTGTTTTTAGTGAAATTTCCCAAAAGTAGTTACTCCGGGAAAATCATGTTGAATCTGGCTCAAAATTCGGAAAAACAAGCCGACTTTGAAACGGCTCAGAAACAATATCAGGAATTTTACAAAAGGTTTCCTGAAGATAAAGAAGCAAAAAAAGCTCTCTACAATGCGGCTGTTTATGCGGAACTGTTGGAGTTTAATAAGTTGGCTCTTCAGCTTTATGATACTTACTCCAAAGAAGCCAAGCCTACTGACAAGGAATTGCGAGCTATCGATATTTCCAGAGCGAAACTTTATAGAAAAGAAAAGGAAATGGACAAGTCGGCAGCTATTTATATGAAGCTTTCAAAGGAAAGTAAAAGCGCTACTGAGCGAATGGATGTTCTAGCTGAGCTCGCTAAAAACTATGAGAAAGCTGGAATGACATCGAAAAAAGACGGTATTGTTTCTGAAATTAAGAAAATAGCGATAGCAAACAAGAAAGTGAAACCTTCAGGGGTTGCAGCGTATTACTTAGCTGAAAGTTTTTTTAAAGAACTCCAGAAAGAGAAAACGAAATACGAGTCGATAAAATTAAGATTTCCGGAGTCTGATCTTATTTATTTAATGAAGAGAAAACAAAAAGCGTTAGCAAAGCTGGCCCAAAGCTACGACGAGGAAATCGAGCGAGGAGTTCCGGATTGGGGTGTGGCTTCACTCTTTGAAAAGAGCATGGCTTATGAAAATTATGTTACTCAATTTCGATCGCTCAAAATTCCAGGAAGGTACAAGCCCGAAGAGCGTCAGGAAGCCGAAACTGCCCTCAAACAGATCGATGCTAAACAGATTGTTCCGCTTGAGCAGAAGGCTCAGGAGATTCTCTCTGTCTGTGCCGAACGAGCAGCCCAGTTTCATGTAGTGAGTGACTACGCTAAAAAGTGCAGGGATAAAGCCAAAAAGTCACAGGGACAATTTGAACCCGAGGGGATAAGACCGGAAGCCGTCTATTGGAGCACTCGGGGACCGAAAGAGGGTGGGGCAGAATGATCCAGTTCAAATATAGTGTGGTTGTTTTTTTGTCTCTAACAGTTCTTAGCTGTTCGACTGTGGACTCAACTGAATTTAAAGGCAAAACCTATGAGTATACCTCTTGGTTCGATGGGGATAATTCAGCAGAATTAGAGCCCTATCGCATGATACTTTCTGAGAAACTTGAGGAGATAGACGGAGACAAAGTCGAATCTCTTGAGCCTGAAGCCTATCTCAATTATTTATCGATGCTCGATGCAAGTGGAAAAAAAGCGGGTGTGGAAGCAAAAATAAAACAGTTCATCGCAAAAAATCCTGAAGAAAAACGTGGCCTATTTTTATTGGGTGTTCATTACATGAGAACAAAGCGAAAAGAGCTTGCTAATTACTTTTTTAGTTCCTTAGAGAAAGATCCTAAGTTCCCATGGAAGTCGTTGCTTTTTAATAATTTGGGAATGCTCAGTCTTCAGGAAAAAGACCGTGAAAAGGCGATAGGTTATTTTGAGAAGGCTGTAAAAGCAGAGCCTGCTATTGCTGCTCCAAGAGTCAATTTGGGGGCACTCTATATTCAAAGTAAAAGCTATTCGGATGCTTTACCCCTTTTTGAAAAAGCTTTAGAGATCGACCGAAATTTTGAGGATGCAGTTTTGGGTTTAGGCCTATGTTATGAGGCTCAGGGTAAGTTTGATGAGGCGCATAAAGTATACTCTGACTTTTATGAGCGAGAGAATAAGGCTCTCACTGTTCTCTATAATGACGCGGTCATTTTGGGACGAAGATTGGGTAAGAAGAGCGAGGCATCCGAATTAATGCTTCGTTACATTCAGCGTGGGGGCAAAGAGTCATCTAAAGCTCATGAAATGATGCAGGGATGGCGATAAGAATATTGTCGAGCCATCAGATAAGTCCCAAACTTTATTTAAGAAAATAGGGTGGAGAGTAAAAATGAAAAAACTGGGTATTTACCTGATATTGATGATCGTGATGGCGTATCACCAAGAGGTATTTGCGAAGAAGAAAAACTCTATGCCACGGGTAGCGCCAAAAGAGAACGAATCGATTGCTCCCGGTAAGCGCGAAGAAGGTGATTTCATCGTCGAGAAAAAAGCAGACGGTTCGGTTGTGAAGTATAAAAAGAAAACAACATACGATTTTGAAGGAGCTAATATTGAGGGCTTATACAACAAGCCTTCGGGTTCCTATATTTCAAATATTAAAGACGTTAAGGGAAAAAGTATTATTAGAGTGAGAGAAAATTTTGATGCTGAAGTTACCGATTCAGCGAGACTCATCAAATAAGAGGCAATATGGACGCTAAAGAACAAAACCTAGTAGGGCTTGGAATCAGACTAGATGTCCTTGGAAAAGACGGAGAGGTCGTTCACAGTGGCGAGTATGTCAAAGACAAAATTGTTCTAGGAAGAATATTGTCTGCTGACTTGAGGATTGATGATCCCCGAGTTTCCCGAATTCATGCACTTATAGAAACTAAAGGTGATGAAATTGTTGTTACCGACTTAGCCTCGAGTCATGGGACTTTTGTAAATGGAAAAAAAGTAATCGAATCCAAAATTTCTTTTGGGGATTCTTTGCGTGTTGGTTTTATTGAGGTCAGAGTTGAAAAAGGAAGCGGCCAAGCCTCAGCTCCAGGGGTGGTTAAATTTGATGAAGCCGAAGTGAAAGACACAGACGCAACTCTTGTTGATATTGATCGAAGCAAAATAGACTCTGACAGACGGGGCCCCGATCGTAGAAAATTGAATGCCTTTCCCGAGGAACGAAGGCTCGAGGAACGAAGAGGCGGAGATAGAAGAATTGAACAGCGAAAAGGTGAAAGAAGAAAAGAGGAGCCCAAAGAAGTTGGAGTTCCTGACTCGGAAAGAAGAGCAAAGGCAGACCGTAGGAAACCGATTGCGGAGGAACGTCGTCAGGCAGAGAGGCGAAAAGGGGATCGCAGGGTCTTTGATATCACAAGCCTCGAGCGCCGAATCGAAGACCGACGCGAGAGAAAAACCGATGATGATATTTTGCCAGAAGAATTAGAAAAAGCTTTTGAGTCTCCGTCTCATGCGAGGGAACTCGAGGTTACAGCTCTCTGGGGTGATCAGATCCTCGATATTTCAAACTATTCCGATGAGTGTGTACTGAACATTGGTGAGAGTCCAAGGAACGATTACATTATTCCGAGCGTAGGCATTCCCGATGAATTTCCGCTTTTAAGTATTCAAGAAGATGGTTCAAGCCAACTGGCGTTCACTGAAAAAATGCATGGAACAGTGAGAGCCCGAGATAAAATGTACTCCATCAAAGAGCTCGCAGCTGAAAAGTTTGTTCGAAAAGAAGGGGACCACTATGTCCTCACATTGAAACAAGATGATTTTGCAAAGATTGCGATCGGTAATGTGAGCTTTTTCATTCTGTATGTGAAGCCCGCACCTCGTATTCTACCCCCACCCATTTTCGAGCAAGATGCTCTTTTGATGAGAACAACGGTAGGGTCGATACTTCTGTTTTTCGCCCTTTTAATCGGTTTATCTTTTGTTCCCAAACCCATTCCAGTGACGATTGAACAAATTCCAGAACGGTTTGCTAAAGTTGTGATTAAGAAAAAACCCGATATCTCTAAAATTGGTCTCATTGCAAAGGGTGAGGACGCGAAGCAAGGGGGATCTGTCGCTGGAGAGGGAGGACCCGCAATAGGGCCTGAGGGAGAAGCTGGTCGAAAAGATCTGCCTCGAAAAGAAGAAAAAGCGCAAACAATTCTTCCGAAATCTAAGCCAAAAGAGAACACAACTCCGTCACCAGTTACCAGCAAAACTCCCAATCCTTCAAAAGCAAAAGCTCCTGAAAAGAAATCGATCAAGAGTGTAGGTCTGTTGAAATCGATCTCGAACGGCGCTATTCAGAAAGAATTTAACAATCTCATCAATGCAGGAGAAGGGCCGGAGGGTCCGGGTGGATTTGATGATTTTGGTAAAGCTATTCGCGGTGCTCGCGGAAAAAGTTTAGAAGAGACCGGCGGTGCTGGGGGTATGGGACTTAAAGGAGTCGATGCCGGTGGTGGAGGTAAGACTGTAGGTATCGACGGTCCCTCAACCAAGGGACTGGGCCGTGGATATTATGGCGATGGAATCGGTGAGGGTATTTCAGGTCCAGGAAGATTCGGTATGAAGGGCGAACATGCGATAAGCATCGTCTCTGAAAATGTGCAGGTGCTATCAGGGCTCTCAAAAGATCTCATCAATGCAGTTGTTCAACGTCATCGAGCCGAGATTCGGGCTTGTTATGATTCTGCTCTACAGAGAAATCCCAAACTATCAGGAAAAGTGGTGATGTCGTTTAGCATTCAACCGAATGGAATTGTCTCAACAGTGGGCGTGAAAGAGAGTACGATCGGCGACAATGGGCTTGAGGGTTGTATTGCTAGCCGAATCAAGAGCTGGGTATTTCCGAAACCTGAAGCTCCTGTGGTAACTGAAGTCGCGGCCTATCCGTTCTATTTAAACCCGGCTAATTAAGACCTAGCCAGCCTAAAAAGCGACTGACGAAACCATTTTTAGTTTCGCCGTTTTTGCTGGTAATCGAACGGTTTACTTTCCGTGTAGTAAGAGATTTTTCCTTACTGTCTTTCCAATTCATCCACTCGGTAATGTCGGTGTTTTTTTCACTCCCTCCAATGGGGGAAACCTGAGCCAGAAATTGAGAGATTGTGTCTAGGCTAGGTTCTTTATTCAATATGTCCCATAAAGAGGTTTTTGCTTCTTCTGTAGCTTTTAGATCTATGTCTTTGCTCTCATTAACCGAGCCGATGTCGGCCGATATTTTCTCAATACTATCGATATTACTTGTTTGCTCATCGAGATCGGACTTTTCAGTGTTGTTACTTTGCTTTTCAGAAGTGTTTTTATCAGTTTTGGCAACAGCTTTTGAGAAAGTGCCATCCATGTTCTTGATGTAGGTTGGTTCAGGTTTCGACGAAATAGGCTTGTTTTCATTGAGATAGTTGTTGTTCTGGTACACATAGGTGTTCGAGAAAACAGTTTCTCCAGACCCGCTCTCGTTTTTTCTCGAACTGAGTTTTTGCCTTTCAGGTTGCTTTCGCAAGCTAAATCCGTCTTCTGTTGAATCCGATTCTTTTTCTTGATCGAACTCTCTTTTAGGATTGAGTGTGCTTTCTGTTGCTAACGTTTGAGACTTTTTAGCATCACTGAATGCCGAGTCTTTAGAATTCCCAGAGTCAGGTTTAGAGGCTTCGCTCAATGAAAGTTTCGAAAGGGATGAAAAAGGGTTTTGAGTGAACGGTGAGAATAAAGAACCTCGGTTGGGCTCCCCTTTCAAGTTCATTTTTAGGGTGTTTGAGGCGTCCTGTTGTTCATTGGCGACATCCGAATTACTAACCGAGGACAACTGTCTTTGCTGAGAATTATTTTCTAAGTTAGTTGTTTCGCCACTGGTTTTTGTGTCTTTGATGCTATTCGATCTTGAGGAGAACACAGAGTTCGAATTTGAATTGTCTCCCGTTTTAGAGCTGTTTCCGTAAACCTTATTGGGATCTGTTATTTCTGAAATTCGCGTTGAGGCCTGAGCTGTTGGTCTTGACTGTGAGCTTTGAGTTCCTTCTGAAACAGTCACAGGATCGGACGGTTTAGGCTTTGAACCAGTCGCAAGTGGTCCGGTTTTAAGAGGGTCTGTTTTAGGAGGTGTTGTAGGCATTGTGTTTTGTGAAAGCTTGGTACCTGAGTCAATTGGTTCATCCTCTTCATTAAAATCTCTCAGAGTCGACTGTCTGTCAGAACTATTTGGATCAAAAAAAGGATTGCTCTGAAATTGGTCGAATTCATTAAGAAGTGGTGACTCTTGACTGTTTAACTCTTTGAGGTTGTTAGAAAGTTCATTGATTATTTTCTTGTTCTGCTCTAATTGTCTCAGGTTGTCTTCGTACTGCGAACGAAGATCAATATCCAAATCGGCTCTTTTTAGTTGTTCTCGAATTTCTCTGTCGCGCACCTCATTTTTCTCGATCTGCTCGCTGAGCTCTTTGGGATTGAGTTTTTTTAAACCAAGGTTTTTCTGAGAATTTAGTTCTAGTTGCGTAAGGGGCAGATTTTTTAAATCATTTTTTAGTTTTGAGTCCGTATTTTTTTCTATGGCCCCACCTGAAGGGAACAACGATTGGGAATGAATAGCATCCCCTTGTTTTGGGGGAAACTTGTTTTGGCTAGGCGTGATAGCAGCTTGGTTCGTCAAATCATTTGTCAAATTCCCCATTCCTGAACCTATAGACTCCAATTTTTTAAATTCATCCTCTAATGTTTTGCTTTCCTTTTCAGACTTTTTAAGGTTTTCCGCCAATTTCACCAGTACCTCGAGTTCTGATTTGGTTTCTTCCCATAATTTTAGGTCCTCTTCCCTTACGTTCGACAGTGCGGAAACTTTGTCCAAGAGATCTTTTGCCCTAGTTAATTGCTCTTTTCGATTGTTGAATAAACCGAGGCCCTCCACAAATCTTTCTTCAGCATTAACGCCACATTGGTATACCCCGTTCTTAAAAATAATCTGCCCTGATTTGCACCCCTCCCAAACCTCGTGCGCCACACGACTCATCTCTGAAATGAACGCTGATGCTTCAGAGTGAAGTTCACTCTGGTCAAATCGCACGCTTTGTTCGGAAGAGTCATCGTGGGAAGAAGCTTTTAGAGCAATGGGGCACGAGGCTATAAATAGACCCATAGCCCACATAAAAAAAAGGAATGTTCGCTGTCCTAGCCCCTGACGCATTTTCCCCCACCCATGAAATCAAACGCAAATTAAGGAGTTTGCTAGATGGAAATAATGCAAGCCTAGAGCCGAACCATTAATTACTGGCTAAGTGATTGTTTGTTTTAGTGGAGTGACTACAAGTCGTACACAATTGTGTTCTGAGAATGATTAGGGAGCATTGGCGGTGTTTAAATTCTAGGCAATCTGTTTCACTCTAAATAAACCGTTGAAATAGTTCGGGTCTATGTTGAAAAGCAAGGTTAGACTCATCCGATTGTTGATTTGATATGCGCTTATAGCCCCAACCAAAGCCTTAACTTTTTTAGCCAATTTGATGGTGATTCAGTGGTTTGCTTTTGCATTGGTTGAATATTGGTTTCAGTGAACTTTAAGGGTGGCTGCGAAAAATTTAACATCGAGTCCGCAATAGGAATTTCTTTTTGCGTCATTGCCCGTTCACTCTGTTCCTTTAAAAAGACAGAGAGTGAATCGACTGTACGGAGCGATGCTGGAAGTGAGGATTCAGTAATATCTGTTGGAGAATCTAAAATCGGTTTTGGTTCCAGAAAATTTTGCCTTTTCAAGACAGTCTCAACTGGCGCTGTTTCTTCAATAGCTTCGGTATTAATCGATGAAAAAACAGGGCGTGACAGCAATTCTTGTGGACTTAGGGTTTCAATATCGTTGGTCACTCGACGAGTTGATCTTTCTTGGTTGAACTCTTTTGGCTCCGGCGCGTAACTTAATTGTTGGGGGGATTTATCGTCTTGTAGCGGTCGGTAACCTAAATCTTTATTCGTTTCGATTTTGGTGTCTGTCGGCGGAGTTGTTGGGTTTGAAACCGCTGGCAGTGTTGGGGCTGTGCGCTTTGATAGGGTTTTAGGCGCATCACTCAGGAGTGAATCTAATGTTCTCGGAGGTTTCCAATTCAAAAGCTCAGGTGAGGTTTTTTCAATTGTCTCCTTCATTGTAGGTGTCGTTGAGTCGTCCGCACTTTTTAAGTCTAGCGTATCTGTCAGATTTTCCGATAACGATCGGTAGGTTAGGGGCGGTGAGGGCGTGGGGGGCATTAAATCAAGGTTTGGAGTCGATGGTTTTTCGGAACTTGGCTTTAGTTCGTTCCTTGAAGTTTCTTTGAGTTGGCCAGTTTGAAACTGAGGAAGTTCAGATTCGATTCTCTCAGGTATTTTAGATGATTTAGAATGAGAAAGTTGATTGAGTTTGCTTTCAAAAGACTTGAGTCTTTCTTGGGCTGACTCTAAAAAACGGTTAAGGCTAGAAGTCGATTGACCTGCACTAACCTTTGCTTTTCCTAAGCTCTCTTTGAGAGATTTAATTTCAGACTCAATATCGTTAACTTTGGAGGAGTTTTCTGATTGCGTGGCTTCTGCAATGTCTTCGTTAAGCGTTTCTATTTTTTCATCCAATTGTTTTTTTAGTTCGGCTTCATCAACCCTTTTTTTTATCTCTTGTCTGATTTTGTCTAAGTTATCTCGGTCTCCAGGGGATGTAGATTGGCCATTGATTAGTTGATCGATACTTTCAATTTCAAATTTTAGAGACCCAAGTAGCTCATCATATTTGTCCTGAGTTTTTTCGCCGGCGAGAATGGCTTTTTCAACGGTTTCAAACTCTTCAAAGAGTTTTTTAAGATTGGTTAACTGCGAGCTAATATCAACAATGCTTTGCTCATTATCCTCGTTCGGGTCTAGAACACTCGGAGACGCATGGTTGTAACCCCATGACGAACCACTGACCACTTGAAGTGCCAAGCCCAAGAGGGCCAAGCTATTTAATATCGCCCGCTGCCCCATAATTTCCCCTATCGACTAACCGGTGCAATGGCGGGGCCTAGTGGATTAAGTCTTTGAAGTTGAGTCTCCAGTTGTTCGCACTCCTTTTGAATTCGTTTAGGATTTTGATAGATTCAGATGAAAAACTCATATCCTAAATAGGAATTTACATGGTTTGTTTACAGTTTTACTTAAAGGTTCGACAGCTTCTTTAGATGGTATAAGTAACTGAAACTGTTGAGCTATATTTTGAAGCTCAAGTATACTGGGAGTTTGGTATCGACGAATTGACGATATCACTTACCAACTCTTGCCAAGATAAGTAAAACCCATTAGGGTGAGCCTCTGTCGTTATTCAACGAATGCGGGACTAGCTCAGTTGGCTAGAGCGTCTCCTTGCCAAGGAGAAGGTCGCGGGTTCGAGCCCCGTGTCCCGCTCCAATCTAAAAATTATTTGGTAGGCGCTTTTCGAAGAAAAAGCTTTTGAAATAACCAGTCGAACTCTCGCTCATCTGGAAAAATAGATTCAGCCTCCATCGTATATCCTGGGCGGTCACTATGGCTCACTGGAGCGACTGTCACATTAGGCTGATAGTAGAGTTTTTCTAGGTCGGTAATTGAACCTCGATAGACTTGAAAGATAAGGAAAGAGACCGTCTCCGAGTAGGCCTCTTCTTGGGCGAGCTCGGGCGAGGAGGGGTTGGCTTTTCGATACTTGGCTTTGAGATTGGGATCATTTAAGAGCTGAGAGCGCTCTTTGGCTAGTGTAGCTGATCTCAAAAAAACATTTCCCCACCAAGCATGAAAGAGCTCATTATAGAAACTTGCGAAATCGTTTCTTTTCCAATCGCTAAGCTGTGTTCCTACAGCATCGTGATAGATAGTTCCCCCAGTGATGTATCCTGGCTGATAGTGGGGACCGGATTGGGTGGGTTTGATTTCGATCCAAGCATCCGCTGCAAAAAGATCTAGAAAAAAAGTACCGGGTAAGTTTCTACTGAGAGATTCATTAAAATAGGGTCTTAGTTGGTCAGAATAGTTCGCATGAAGACATAAACTAAAAAAGCTGATTGCTACAAAAAGAATTCTTTTAAGGACCATCACATACCCCCAGCAAAAACCCATCAGACCCGATTTGAGAGATTAAATCAACATGAAAGTCTTTTGACTCCACAAGAGAAGGAATTTAAATTGCGAAAAAACTGGAGAGAGATGAAAAAACTAAAAGAAACCGAGAAGTTCCTAAAAGTAGTCAACGACTTAAGAATCCAATGTCCTTGGGACAAAAAACAGACCCATCAGTCCCTAGCTAAATATCTCCTGGAAGAGGCCTACGAAGCGGTAGATGCAATACATTCGAAAAAAATGAACGCACTTAAAGAGGAGCTGGGAGATGTTCTGCTTCAAGTAGCTCTTCATTCAGAAATTGCTGCAGAAAAAGGCGCTTTTACTTTTGAAGATGTGGCCAAGCACATTGCTGAAAAGATGATTCGACGACACCCGCATATCTACTCAAAAGAGAAGGTTCTAGATTACAAGAATCACCTAAAAAATTGGACAGCTCTTAAGCAAAAAGAAAATCCAGAACGGAGTCTTTTAGAGGGTACTCCGAAGGGGCTTCCTGCGTTGCAACTTTCTCAGCGGTACACCGAAATAGCCAGTAGTGTCGGGTTTGATTGGGAACATAGAAAAGAGGTCATCAAGAAAGTAAAAGAGGAATTAAAAGAAGTTGAAAAAGCCATTGAAGAAAACTCTAAACCCTTTATTGAAGAAGAGATAGGAGATCTTCTTTTTGTCATTACCTCTCTTGCCCGGCACTGCAACGTCGATGCCGAAGCTAGTCTAAGGAAAGCGGCTGAAAAGTTTAAGATTAGGATCGAGACCGTTGAGCGAGAACAAAAATCCAAAAATAAAAAAATTTCTGACTGTTCTCCTGAAGAATTAGAAAAAGCTTGGACCAAAGCGAAAAGAAAAGCTAAGAGCCAAAAAACTCAGAAGTAACTTTTCTTTGTTCACGTGAGCCTATGCTGTGCCAATACTACGCATTCTCAATCAGACTTTTTTACAAATATCGTCAAGAGCTTCTTGAATTTTAGGAAACTTGAAAACAAAACCTGCGCTTTCTATTTTTTTAGCCTCCACTTTCTGGCTAGCGAGTACCAGTTCTGACATTTCTCCCATAGCTAGTTTGAGAGCAAAGGGAGGTGCTGGCATAAAAGCAGGTCTGTGAAGCGCTTTACCTAAAGCTATCGAGAATTCTGCATTAGTTGAAGGATTGGGAGCTACTGCGTTTGTTGCTCCTGATACAGTGTCATGAGTGAGCGAGTACATGATCATCTCAACAAGGTCAGAAAGATGAATCCAACTCATCCACTGTTTGCCATTTCCAACCGGCCCCCCGCCTCCGATTTTAAAAAGTGGAAGTAGTTTTTGGAGAGCTCCTCCACCTTTTTCGAGAACGATACCGATTCTTAAATTAACTTTTCTGACTGACTCTAGGCCAGGGTATTGGGTCTCTCTCTCCCAAGCTCTGCAAACATCGGCTAAAAATCCAATGCCCTGAGCCGAAGTTTCTGAGAGAGACTGATTACCACGGTCTCCATAAATACCAATGGCTGAAGCAGAAACAATCACTTTGGGTTTTGCACCGGCTTCAACAGCACCTTTGAGTAAGTTCCGAGTGCTTAAAACTCTTGAGTCTAAAATTTTCTTTTTTTGTTTTGCTGTCCAACGTCCGGCTGCAATAGATTCGCCGGCTAAGTGAACAATAGCATCAATGCCATTGTAAGCTTCTTTGGGGGGAGTGGAGGTTTCAGGTTCCCAACCGTAAACCTCCATGGGTGCCGAGATCGATTTTTTGGCAGCTTCAGGGTTTCTAGTTAAAAGAACAATTTGATGGTTTGCTTCGGCCAATTTTTTCACTAAAGGCCGTCCAACAAAACCAGTTCCACCAGTAACTAAGATCTTCATATGTAAACCCTTTCATTGAAAAGCGAATCGGACCATATTATGGTCGATTTTCTAAAGAAAAAAAGAGAAATTTTATGAAATTAGATAGCTATGGGATTCATTGGTTTAGGCGGGATTTAAGATTGGATGGCAACCCAGCGTTGGCTAACAATTTAAAAAAACATCAGGGTAGGGTTCTAGGGCTTTTCTGTTTTGACCACAAGTTTTTATCCAGACCCGACTTTTCCATCAATCGATTTCAGTTTTTTCTAGAAACCATGGGTCATCTAAGAGACGAGCTCAATCGAAGAGGGGGGGACCTCCTCGTTCTGGATGTTGGGCCAAAATCTGCTTATGAGAAGCTGTTTGAGAGTCTTCAATCTGCTCGGCTCCCACTTCCGAAGACCATCTCGTGGAATCGAGATTATGAGCCCTTTGCCACCCATCGAGATAAAGAGATGGACGTTTGGTTCAAGAGCAAAGGGATCGAAGTTTTGACAGAGCGAGACCATCTGATCATTGAGCCACATGAGATTTTTAAAGGCGATGATCCCTCCGCCACTTATCAGGTATTTACACCCTTTAAAAAAAGATGGCTTGAAAAGTTCGTGACTGGTGAAGTTCAAACACGTCTTAATTTGGCTGAAGTCACAGATTTTAAATGCAATTGGCAGCAGCTTTTCGCTGGCAAAATAAAGTTTGATGATCAGCTTGAGAGTTATTGCGAGAAGAACCGTACTAATACCACCATTAAAATTCCTAATTCGGGAACAAAAGAGGCTTTGAAAGCCGTTGAGATTTTCAAAGCCAAAATTAAAGACTACGGTGCCAAGAGAGATATTCCCTCGGTTCAAGGAACTAGCCGATTCTCTCTCTTTTTTAAAAATGGCTCTCTGACGACCTCTCAAGTGATACGAGAAATGGGTTTAAAAAATCCTAGTCGGTGGAGTGATGGAGAGGCTAAGTTTGTTTCGGAGATCATATGGCGAGAGTTTTATTATTATATTTTGTCTCGTAATCCTCGAGTTGAGAGAGAGTCGTTTAATCCACTTTATTCTAAAATCGCTTGGAAAAATAATGAAGAATGGTTTTCTGCTTGGAAAGAGGGAAGGACAGGTTTCCCAATCGTTGATGCGGGTATGCGCGAACTCAATGAGACTGGATGGATGCACAATCGGGTTAGAATGATAGTAGCTTCTTTTTTGACGAAAGATTTGCACATCGACTGGAGATGGGGTGAGCAGTATTTTATGGAAAAATTACTGGACGGAGATCTTGCCCCCAACAACGGGGGATGGCAGTGGGCGGCTTCCACGGGGTGTGATCCGCAGCCGTACTTCCGGGTTTTTAATCCCTATCTGCAAAGTGAGAAATTTGATCCAACCGGTGTCTATATCAAGCGCTTTATTCCTGAGCTGAAAGACTGTCCTGTAAAACTTATCCATGAACCACCACAAGATTTGATGAATCGAAACTACCCAGCTCCGATGGTGGACCATTCGGTGCAACGATTAGAAGCAATAGCGCTTTATAAGTCTAGGCCATCTAAGTAGTTTTGATTCGCTTGATCAACCAACCTAAGGCCCCAGTGATAAAGTAGGAGAGCACTTGTAAACCGTGATGAACTGTCGCAATAGCGAGAGCCGTTTCCAGAGGTAACCCCAATTTCTTGAGAGCAAAAGCGATCGAAGCTTCGAAAGGACCTATATTAGCAACTGAGATGGGTATCGCAATAGCTAGGTTCAGCACTGTTAAAACAAAAAAACACTGAGTTATTGTGAGCGGAAAGTTTTGATAGAGACTCAGTTGTTGCAGTGCCCAAGCTTCGACCAACCAGACTAAAACTGCAAAGCTCAATGATAAAAAAAGTTGTTTTGGGGAAAGTAGATTTTTGAGGCCTAGCAGAAAGTCGGTAAGCCATGTTTTGATCTTTGCCCAATATTTTTTTAAACATAATGGCCAAAGAGCCAAGACTAAGAGAACAAGTCCTAAAATCCATTTCCAAGTGTTAGGTCCAAAAAGCTGCAAAGACTCATAGCTTTCGCGATAAGATCCGAAGGCAAAGATGAGAACAAGAAATGAGCTTAAATCCACCAACTTATCCGCGGTAAGGATCCCGGTAAGTGTAAGAAACGTGAAATCAGGTTTTGGAGGGGTGGGTGTCAGTGCCGCAACTTTATAAACATCCCCTGCTCTAGCAGGGAGAAAAGCATTCATGGTTTGGCCAATCGACATTGCCGAAAATACGTTCCTCAACTCAGTTCGATGAGCTTTGGGATATAGAAGCCAAAATCTTACTGCCATGAAAAATATCTGTAAGCAGTCAAGCAGTATGACAATTCCTAAGCACTGATAAGAAAAGTTGGGCAGTACGGAAAGTACTTTTTCAAAAGATTCTTTTTGGCCCTTCGCTAGTCCAAAAAGGACAGCCCCGATTAAAATAAACCCTATTGCTAAACGAATATAAAAGGATTTGTTGGATTTTTCCGACATAAATTGGAGTTTATCCTAGCTTCATGGAGAGACTAAAGAAACTGAGAAATGTAATAAATTCTGAGCTCTGAGTAGTCCTTTTCCAAATAAGTTGACACTGGGTAAAAGCCTGTTAACTCCAAAATTATGCTCGTCGTTCAAAAATATGGGGGAAGTAGTTTAGCTACCCCGAAACACATACAAAATGCAGCCAAGAGAATTGCAGACCTAAGAAAGAGCGGGGCTGGTGTGGTTGTCGTGGCTTCGGCCATGGGTCATATGACCGATCACCTCTTAAAACTAGCATCAAAAACAGTGGTTTCTCCCCAACCTCGAGAAGTAGATATGCTTTTGACTGCAGGAGAGAGAATTTCTATGTCTCTTCTATCGATGGCGCTTCAAGAGTTAGGTGTACCTGCAATTTCTTTCACTGGGTCTCAAAGCGGAATCATAACAACGAACGACCACAGAGATGCAAAGATTATTGACATTCGTCCCCATCGTATTTTGGAGGAGCTTGGTTCTGGCAAAGTAGTTATTATTGCTGGGTTCCAAGGGGTGAGTGAGAAAAAAGAGATCACAACTTTGGGAAGAGGGGGCTCAGACACAACGGCCGTTGCTCTTGCTGCCGTTTTGAAAGCCGACCGATGTGAAATACTAACTGATGTAGACGGTTTATATTCAGCAGATCCGAGAGTCGTTCCTGAAGCTAGAATTTTAACCTCTATCGATTATGACTCTGCTTTGGAAATGGCAAGTTTGGGTGCCAAGATGCAGGCTAGAAGTATTGAGCTTGCGAAAAAATACAATGTTGATGTGAGAATTGCCTCAAGTCAGTCGAATAATTTTTTAGGTACTCAAGTGGCATCGCAGGATAAATCCAAATCAAACGCGATTGAAAGAGTAAAAGTTTCTGGAGTTGCGACTAAGGCCGGTTTTCATCTCGTAAAAGTAAAAACCTCTTTTCAGAACTTCCTTTCTTCTGTCAACGACTTGTCACTACCTCTTCGGTTTGTAACTCAAACTACATCGGAGGTTACGTTTCTGTGTGAGAAAGAAAAGATAGCGACTCTGAGAGAGGTTTTTAAGTCTCAAAAAATGAGTTTTGCCGAAGAGGAAAACGTAGTCGCTGTGTCTGTTGTAGGTGAAGGACTAGCCCAATCCAATCAGTTGTTCCATCAAGTATTGGATTTCATGAGAAGAGAGAAAGTGGATTGTTTGATGACAGTGACTAATTCCGTGTCAGCTACTTTTGTGGTGAATTCTCAATTTAAAGAGTCTCTGGCCAATTTTTTACACCAGCAGGTTTGTCGCTAAAAACATCTAAAATACAAAGGCCCCACTGATGATGAGTCAGCAGGGCCCCTGAATAAAAAAAGGCGAGGTCGAACTGTTTTATGTCGACCTCACCTCGTGATTTGGTAAACCTAACATCACACCACCCCCTTCCATGGGGCATATAGCCCGGAGCCCCTCCAAGGTGAAAGAGCTTCATAGTTTTACTTTAACATTTCTGATCCCAAACCACACTCACTAAAAATTAGACGGTTCATAATATTATGAAATTATTTGTGAAATCAGCGTATTTGTTAAAGGTCCCCCTCTTCATTTTTGACAGTGCGGAGTGTTAAAATAAGGTATCGACGAGTGTGATTGCGCATCACATTAAGTCGTCAAGTTATTTAGTTTTTTTTCCGAAAAGAAGGTTGAGGGGATCCATAGAATTCCCAAGTCTGTTTTATACAGGGGACTTTATGTTTTTAGCTTTAATCGGAATTGGACTTGCTGGTGGCAGCACATTTTATATTTCCTGGAATCTTTTCTCCGGAGCTCTAGAGAATGCAGCTGCCGATCGCTTGGATCAAGCAAAAAAGAAAAATGGTTCAGGCTTACTTAAATTGTCTCGTCCTTTGTTTCGGGGATTGGTTCAGCCATATTCACAGAAATTGAAATTAGAAGATTGGCGAAAAGATGCTAAACGCAAAATAATTTCTGCAGGTTTGGAAGACGTTATGGACGTAGAGGATTTAATCGCCTTCAAAATCTTCATGGGTTTCGTTGTCCCACTCGCAATTTACACCTATTTCCTTGCCATGGGTGGAGGCATTCCACTTTGGATTTTAGCTGGAATGATGCTTATTGGTTTTATCTATCCGAGTCTCATGGTCTCGGGGGCTCGGGCAGTTCGTCATGAAGAAATCAAATTCAGCTCCCATTTGTCATTGATCTTCTAACGCTATCAACAGAAGCAGGCTTGGATTTTATTGGAGCCCTACAAAAAGTGGTTGAAAAAACGCGTCCTGGCCCATTCGTAAACGAGATAGAACGGATGTTGCAAGAAATTAGATTGGGAACAACTCGAGCTGATGCAATGAGAACTCTGGCGTGGAGAATCGATCTTCAAGAAATATCATCACTGATTGCGGTGTTAGTTACTGCAGATCAGATGGGTTCGAGTCTTGGGGATGTTCTGCGCGTTCAGTCTGATTTAATTCGAACGCAAAGATTTACTGCGGCCGAGAAAAAAGGGGCTGCGGCTTCTCAGAAATTATTGTTTCCCCTAATTTTTTGTATCATGCCTGCGGTGTTCATAATGATTTTTGGCCCTGTGGCTTTAAGCTTCTTAGGAGTGAAGTGATGAAAACTACAGCTCTTAAAAAGAACAACCAGATATTGATACCGAGAGTTCAAATTGCCCAGAAGTTTTTTGAGCGATTTTTTGGGCTAATGGGAAGAAAAAATATAAATGAGCAGGACACAATTGTGTTTCCAAACTGTAATTCGATTCATACGTTTTTCATGTCTGAAAAAATTGATGTCATATTTGTTTCTGCTACTGGGGTTGTGACCAATATTTTCTATTCTCTTAAGCCGTGGAAACTTTTGTTGCCGCAAAAAAAAGCGGTTCATTGCATTGAAATGGCATCGGAGAGTTCGCGAGTGCTAGGTATTTCGGAAGGTGATTCTCTCAGTTGCGAGGGGGTATTTTAGTGAAGTTTGAGGTTAAACAAAACGGTGCAGTTGTGCTTTCGAAAGAGCTCACCGAGGGGTCCTACAAAATCGGTCGTGGGACTGACTGTGACATTATTTTAGACTCAACTAAAGTCTCAAAACATCATGCTCTCTTGGTAGTAAAAGGAAATAGAGCTGCTATTTTGGATACGGACTCTTCGAATGGCACTTTTGTTAACGGATTTCTAGTTAAGAAGCAGCTTCTAAAAGCTAAAGATGTGATAGAGATTGGGGACTTTGTGATAAAAAACATCACCCATCGACAAGTGAAGCGCAATCTAGAAGTTTCTTCGGTTCAGGGTAATGTTGCGTTGGACACAGATCCTTCGAATGATTCACTGCCTAGCGAAGAGTTTCAGGTTGAAAGTTCCCCTGATGAATCCCCTCAACAAAATAAAAACATGGCTGAAAATATCGTTACGTTTGTAGACACAAAAGTGTTGCTCCCTTTTTACGGGGTCATGAAAATTACAGACTATAGATTTATTCTTGGCGTTATATTAGTGGCAGCTATTAGTGTTGCTTCATTTTTTAGTGTTGCACCCATCCTAGATTGGGGCGTGAAAATTACAAAACAAGAGTCCATTAAACGGGGCCAAACCATACTGAAACAAATCGTTCGAGAAAACTACCGAATTCTTAGCAAGTCTAACGATACGACTCTTCTAACCGTAGCCGCTGCCGAAGCTGACAAAGATATGCTGGAAGTTTACATTTTGGATACTCGCACAAAGAGCGTGCTTGCTCCAACGCAATACCTTGGCAAATCAATCAGCGATAACTATGTTTTGTTGGCTTTCGAGGATCTCATTGAACAAGGAAAAAGTGAAACAGTCAAAGACCGAGGCGATGGAACTTATATTCTAGCTCAAAGTATTCCCTATTTTAATAATAGCGATTCGAACTTATTGTCTGATTCAGAGGCCGAGCCTCAGGTTCCGGCGGCTTTGGTGGTTGGTTACTTTAAACCTCCTAAAAGCATCGTCGGAATCTATGAGCCCTTGGCAATCTCGGGTTTGGTATCTTTGCTTTTGGCGTTAGCTTCTTTCTATCTGCTTTTTAAAATGATGAGTTACCCAGTTGGGCAGTTGAGCGAGCAACTAGATTCGGCATTGAAGGGAGATGAGGTTGAAATATCATGTAAAGCTAAGTTTCCTGAACTTGAGTCGCTGGCTACAGTGATTAATTTTGCTCTGAGCAGAGTGAAGAGTTCAGGTGGTGGAAATGCCGAAGTGCCTTCAGGAATTCCTGGCGGATTAGACATGGATGGCGAGGAGTCCGGTTATTTAAAAAACATTGAGGAGTTCTGCTTTGGTTCGACGGACGGCTTATTAGTCTTGGATAGGGATAAAAAAGTAAAATATGTAAGCTCTGTCTTGTCAGATCTGTTGAGTCTAAGATCACAGTACGCAGTTGGCCAAAATATCGGGGATGCATGTCAAGATGGGTCTTTCGCCGGAACTGTAATTGACATGGTAGAGCGAGTTATTACTTCACTTGGAGAGAATCAGACAGCTACTCTCGAGATCAATGGGGTCTCACGGAATTTAACTGCAGTCGGACATCGTTATTCGAATGGAGATATTGGTTTCGTATTGATTACAGTGAAAATGAATGGCTAAAGCAATCGACATTCTAAGTACGCCAGAAAGCGCTCCTCTGCTTGAACAATTAGCAGGTCAAGGTCGGGGACGTGTTTTCGAGTTGTCTATCGAGCAAATTAACCTTGGTCGGGAAGATGATAACGATATTGTGATCAGTGATGAATCGGTATCTAGAATTCATGCGAGAATCGAAAAAAATAAATCAGGAGAATATGTCATCACGGATAACAAGAGCAAAAATGGTGTTTTTGTAAATCAGCAAAAAGTGGAGAGCCTCGTGTTGAGTCACGGGGACATCATTCAGATGGGTCATTTTACCTTTCGTTTCCGCGTCCCTGGGGCCAGTAGTCCAAATTTAGAGTTGAGAAGCCAAAGTAAAGCGAATTCTTTTAAGTTTGGTGCGCTTCCAAAAAGAGCTACTTCTAATCGCAAGAGACTGTACTTGTATGCGGGTCTGGCTCTGTTCTTGGGAGTTGTACTCATGTTCTCAGGGGAAGACACTACAAAACCTGCCGAGGAAAAGAAAACGGTCAAAAGTGAAGATGCTGAATTTACCCCAACATCTGCTCCGGAGTTCAAGGATAGAGGGACTGCAGTCAGCCGAAATAATTTAGAGGATCCTCTGATAAAAACAGAAAAAGAGATCAGTAATTTAGAAAATAAGGAGAGTTACATCAAAGAAGCAGAAAGCTATTTTCGAAAAGGGCAACGCGATTACTTTAATAAAAACTATCAAAATGCAATTGATAATTTCGATGCAGCCATATCCTTATGGGCACAGCATCCACTGGCACAGTATTACAGGGGGCTCGCAATTCACGACTCGGAAGTTGAAGCTCAGAAACATCGTGAAATTGGACTGAAATATTACAACTCGCTTCAGTATCGACGGGCTATGTATCATTTTAAAGCAGCCATCGATAGCTTGGCTCATATAAAGTCAGATAATAATCCTGCCAAAAAAATGATTCAGGAGTGCCAAAGGTATTACGAATTTTCACAAAGAAAGCTTAAAGCTGCGGAGATGGTGCCATGAAGATCACAGTTAAAGTTTTCCAAAATGAAACTTTAAAGTTTTCTCAGGTTTTGGAGAAAGGCAGTTTCCGTGCAGGCAAGTCCGAGTTTTGTGATCTTATTTTAGAGGGTGACCAAATTAGTCGCAGTGCGATTGAGGTTCGTATTTCTGATGGAGCCGCTTATTTTACAAATATGGGACCCATCGGAAAGCTAAAGTTTAATGGTAAAAAGCGAGAAACTGGCGAGATAAAGAATGGGTCAACAATCGAAGTGGGTGAGTATAAGCTTACTTTTGTTTTTGGCGTGGAGGAGGCCCTTTCTCAATCTCCGATAGAATCCCCCATTCCGGAAAATCCGGCTTCTCAGGAAAATATCGCTGTTGAAAGTAATGGCCCTTTCAATAAGGATATTTTTGGTGATCAGATTTTAGAAAATATAAACGGTGAATCTCCTCAAGCTGCTGAATCGGAAAAATCTCCCGATTCCGAACAGCCCCCTGAAGTTGCAGAGCCAGCTAATAATAATGTAAATCTTTTTCCGGAGAATGACAGAAAAGCTGCTCCCCAAGAGACTCAATTAAGTTCTGGTAATTTAGCCCTAAAAGAGGATACGGAGCCATTCGCAAAGTCTCTAGTTGCTAAAGTTATGATCATTGATGGTCCCCGACGAGGCGAGGAGATTGCGTTGCAATCCTTTGAGCTTAGTTTTGGTAGGAGTTCAAAAGCCGATGTTGTTATCAATGATCACAAGCTTTCTAGGATACATGCCAAGATAATCAGGTTTGGAAACGGCTACCGAGTGATTGATCTCAATAGCCACAATGGAACACGGGTCAATGGTATACGAATTCTTGAGCATCCACTGAGCAGCTACGATGTGATTGAGTTCGGAAGTACAAAAATAAAGTTTTTGATTCATGATGTTGTTTTGAGCGATTCAGGACATTCAACAACACTAGTTCCGGTGGCGAGTAACAGAAAAGACGCCACAAAGTCGATGCACATCGATGCTTTCGGGGTCAATGGTGGAGGAATGGTGGAGCATGGGGCGGGTGGTCCTCCTTCCGGGCTAGAAAATATCAATCAAGAAGGCATGGAAGATGTTCCGCCTACGACACAAAAGAGGTCACCTCTAAAAATTTTGGCAGTTGTCATACTGGCTGTCTTTATCTCTGTATGGATCATTTCTACAAATCAGGAAAAGGAACCGGAAGTAAAAGTTGATAGCAAGGTGACTGAAACCAAAGATACAGCCGAGAAAGTTGCTGTACTTCCAAAGATCCCGAAAGATTTTTCCGAGCTATCGGATGAAATGCAACGAAGAATTGAAGGTTTTTACAATTCCGCATTTTCTATCTCTCAGAGGTCAGATGCTTCTAAAGAAGAGATTGAGAGGGCCAAAGAAGACTTGGCTAGGATCCATCAATCACTGCCTTACTATAAAAACTCAAGAGAGATGTTCGATCAATTAGATAAAAGATACCGTGATAAACTTGCACAAATTGCTTCAGAGAAGGCCAAAGAGGAAGAGGAGCAAGACTTTAACTTATATTTAGAGGATGGTCTTGCTGCCCTCAAACAAGGCGAATTTGATCGTGCTGCTGAGTATTTTGCATTTGCAATGAACCTCCGTCCTAATAATCCAATCGCAAAAAAGGGTCTCGCTGCAGCTCAAGCCAAAGTACGAGATTTAGAAAGTATCCCACCCGAAGTAGACCCAGAGCTCGAAAAGATTAAACAGGTAAAAGAGCTCTATTCTAGAGCAGTTGAGGCATTGAATAACCGCGCTTATCAAGAGGCTATTGAACTTGCAGACAGCATAAGGAAATTCATTATAAAAGGGGACCAAACTTATTTAAACGAAGCAAAGCAGATTATTGATCGTGCAAAAATTGCTCAGAAAGAGGAGTTTGAGCCTTTCTTAATCCAGGCAAAAGAGAAATTTTCAGAAGGGGATTACAACGCTTCAAGAGATCTGTGTGAGGAAATGTTAAAAAGAGATCCTGCCTACGAAGAAGCAAAAGAGCTTCTAACAAAATCTAAAAAACAATTAAATCGCATGGCCAAAGAAGCATATACGCACGGATATATTCTCGAAAGCATAGGTCAGATTGAACAAGCAAAACAGTTTTGGAATCGAGCTAAGAACTATGTCCGCCAAGGGGATGAGTACTTTGAAAAAGTGAATAAAAAATTAGAGCAGTATCAGTAACTCCGAGATTTAAAAACACTGCTCTTACTTAGTCGAGAGAAACCCAAACACTTTTTACTTGAGTGTAGAGTTCCAAAGCATATTTCCCTAATTCTCTGCCAAATCCACTTTGTTTGAACCCACCGAAAGGTGACGCTGCATCGAAACAGTTGTAGCAGTTGACCCAGATTGTTCCCGCTTTGATTTCCTTAGCAAGTCGGTGAGCTTTTCCAATATCTCTCGTCCAAATACCTGCCGATAAGCCATAAACCGTATCATTGGCTTGATGAACTAAATGGTCGTGATTCTTAAAGGGAATTGCGCATACTACCGGTCCAAAAATCTCTTCACGAGCAACGGTCATGTCGTTGTTTACACCTTCCAAGATCGTTGGTTTTACAAAGTAACCTGTTGCCTGAGCTGGTGATCCACCAGTGACTACTTTGGCACCCTCTTTTTTACCCATTTCAACGTAGCCTAGAATCTTTCTAAATTGCTCTTCAGAAACTTGGGCACCCATTTGAGTTTGTGGATCCAAGGGATTTCCGACAACCATTTTCTCGACCCTGGTCTTTAATTTTGAAAGGAATTCATCATGAATTCTTTCTTCTAGGAAGAGTCTTGATCCAGCGCAACAAACTTCTCCTTGATTAAAGAAAATGCCTCTCATAGCGCCATTAACCGCTGCATCTATATCGGAGTCTGCAAAAACAATATTGGGAGCTTTTCCTCCAAGCTCCAAGGAAACTCGCTTCAGATGAGAGCTTGCTAATTGCATCACAGTTTTTCCAACTTCGGTGCTTCCAGTGAAAGCAATTTTATCCACTTCGGGGTGGGTTACCAAAGCTGCCCCAGCAGTAGGACCAAACCCCGGGACGATATTTACGACACCTGCAGGAAGTCCTGCCTCGAGCAAGATTTCTCCCAATCTTAATGCTGTAAGAGGAGTTTGTTCTGCGGGTTTTAAAACGACTGTGCACCCTGTCGCTAAAGCGGGTCCCAGCTTCCAAGCCGCCATGAGAAGGGGAAAGTTCCAAGGAATGATTTGGCCAACAACTCCTGCGGGCTCTCGTAAAGTGTAATTGAAGAAATTTCCATTTACCGGAATAGTATCTCCGTGAATTTTGTCTGCGAGCCCTCCGTAATATTCGAATGTTTCAATAGATAGAGGAAGATCTGCATTTCGAGTTTCGTGGATTGGTTTTCCATTGTTTAAAGTTTCAAGTTCAGCAATTTCTTCTTTGTGTTTGTCCAGAAGCAAAGCCACTCGGTTGAGAATACGACCACGTTCTCTTGCGCTCATGGTTTTCCAGGGACCGCTTTCGAAAGCTTGCCGAGCAGCTTTAACAGCGCGAGCGATATCGGCCGCATCGCCTTCTGCCACATCAGTGAGTTTTAGCTCGGTAGCTGGATTTATGACATCAAAACGCTTGCCGCTTTGCGACTCGCACCATTCGTTATTGATTAAAATTTTACCTGGTTTTACTACCTGCATAATAACCCCCTGTTTAAAGCTATATTTTCCCGTAAACCTTTACTCAGCTTGGATTTTAAGTCAAACGTTAAACTTGCATGGACAGGTGTTAAACTTAGAGAAGTCAGCTTTGGCATCCTAATGATTTTTGGGTTAAAGTGATATAATAAAGACTTTTTAATACCTCAGTTTGAACGTTTTTTGCTTCTCGTGGGCTTTCACAATATTTTGGAGAGTTATGAGAATTATCAGTAACTTAATATTTTTGAGCAGCTTACTCATTGGGTTGACGCAATGCGGCCTTAAGCCTGCGGGTTCCAACGAGTCTTTGATACCCTCTGAGCCGGGGGCAGGTAGTAAAACAATTTCGGTTTATGTTTTTTCTGCTCCATGGTGTGCTGAATGCAACAGAGAATTGCCAATCTTGAAGGAAAAATATCTTTCAGAATTAACCTCGGAGCAGCAGAAACGTGTTTTAGTGTCCATCTACGTTGTGACCGGAAAAACCGCAGGTCAAGTTGCAACCCAAGAAGTGGCTGATGAATACGGAAAATCCCTAGGTCTTCCCTTCACGATGTTGGCGGATAAATATTACAAAACTTACAGACAATACTTTGAAGAGGGGAATGCTATTCCAGCAGCAGCTTTGCTTGATAATTCAAAAACGATTATTCAGTTGTATGAACCCGGTAGCACAGATTTAGATGACCTTTTCGCAAAGATAAAACAGAGCCTCAATTAAAAAGGGGGTAGAAGTGAAATTTGCTTTTCTTGTAGTCTCAATTCTTTCGACCGTTTCGTTAGCTAAAGTTGCTCCTAGTTTTCAAGGGGAGTTAATCGGTGGGGGACGAGTTTCTTTGTCAGAGGAACTTGCCAAGGACAACTCCAAGGGTTTGTTGTTGTGTTTTTGGGCCACTTGGTGTGCCCCGTGTATGCAAGAGCTCAAACAAGTTACTGAAAAATTAAAGAATGACCCCACTTTACCTTTGAGAGTTTTAACTGTGAATGTGGACACGGCAGAAACCTCGAGTGATGTTAAGCCTACTCTTAAGCTGTATCAATTTAAAATACCTGTCATTACTGATCCTAAACATGAAATATTTGCCAAGTATCAGGATGCAAAAACTCTTCCGTTTTCAGTTCTCATTAAACCCAACGGTGAGATCGCTGAAACCTTTAATGGCTTTCATGAGGAAATGTTTACTAAAGCTAGAGAGGCCATGAAATGAAAAGCGCTTTAGCTTTTCTGTTATTAATAGGCCCTTTTGCCTATTCTGCATCTGAAACTGTGAGCCTAAGCGAGAGTTTACCCAGCAGGTTTAAAGTAACTGCTTCAGATCATCTTATTTTTTCGAACGCAAAAAATGATGTTGATCAAACTTCGTCAGCAGAGCAGCTTTTTTTAAATGAGGGAAAAATACGTGCGGAATTTGGAGATTGGAGCGGGGATATCCACTTCACTAATCGTTATCAACCCAATCCGAACTTAAATACCCGCCCTTCAATCACGCTTGAGAAAAAGACTTTGCAGTTTGAATCTAAAGATTGGCAACTCGTTCTAGGAGATAGTCATCAGGAATTAGGCAGAGGAATTGCTGTCTCGCTTTTTAATGAGCCAGCTTTTGGAATCGATACAACCCTCGAGGGGGCTGCTGTGAAATACCGTCCCGAGGGATTCGAATTTAACTTGTGGGGAGGCAGGGTCAACGCTATTTCAAATCCAGTCGCAATTAATCCTGTTGATATGAGAATGAAAGATCGAAATGTTCTCATGGCCAGCAGCTCAATGGCAGTTAAGCTCTCTTCAGACTCACGATTAGGCGGGCACTATTTGATGACCGTCAATCAACGAAAGTCAGATCTCGATCTTGATGATAGATTTCAAACTGCAGGTCTCACTTTTTCTCAAGATAACATTTACGAATCGATCGATCTGTACACGGAAGCAAATATGATGTTGTCCGACAAAGCATCGAAAGGTCAGTGGATTAGAAGACCTCTTGCTCGAGCGAATTATGCATCGATTTCATGGACTGAGGCTCCATGGAAGTTTAAAGCCGAGTTAAAAGACTATAGCCATTTCGATTTTGACTTTAGAAAGCCTCCCTCGATGGAGGAAGAGGTTCCGCTTGCTAATGTTCCCAATAATTTTTCGGACATTACAGCGGGGAAATTGTATGCCGAGTATTTGGTTCTCGGGAATGGAAGTAAAGGTTACTCCTCGATGTTGTATGGTAGAGACAGACTTGAGAATGCTGATCTTTATCACGCAGTCACTGGCGGTAAAATAAGCTTGAGCTCAAAATCCGAAATTGAGATGAAAATTGGCTATCGAGCCGTGCTTGAAAGAAGTGAAATTACTCACGGCTCAGTCAAGGGCAAACTAAAGACTTTACCCGGTCAAATGGCTGAGCTTGAATTACGAAAGCAGTTTTCAAGACTCCAGTTAAATACGAGCCCCTCCAAAGAGGATAGAAACAGCGTTTATCTTACCTATTCCTTCTCAGAATCATGGAATGTAACTGGAGGATTGGAGTTTATTCCAACCAATGATGCAGAAATTGGAAGACAGTTCTTTAATTTAGGGACTTCATATCGAAGAGGAGCTCTCGCGACTCGAGCATTTGTAGGAGATACCAGTGGTGGTGCTCAATGTGCGGGCGGTGTTTGTCGACAAGCTCCAGCTTATTCGGGAGCTATGTTTGAAGCTTCTTACCTCTTTTGATAAGCTATCACCATGTTAGTTGACTATTGGCAGAGTTTTTCTAAGTATCCTTTCGGTAAACTCATTTTTAGCTATTTACTTGGCTTCTATATTCCTTACTCTGGTTCTATCACTCCCGAGATTGTAGAACTAAAAGCAGGCTATGCAAAAGCTGTAATTCGTGACAGAAGACGCTTAAGAAATCACTTAAAATCGATTCACGCAGCCGCCCTAATGAACTTTGCCGAATTGACGAGCGGATTAGCGTTCATTTCTGGTCTTGCTCCCGGAATGCAGGGGATAGTTACCCACTTTGAAATGGAATATTTGAAAAAAGGTCGAGGCGACCTTTACGCCGAAAGTCAATCTGAGTTTATTGGTGTTTCAGAGGAGAAAACCTGCGTGGTTGAGGCCATCATAAGGGATCATACCGATGATATCGTTGCTCGCGGCAAAGCGACTTGGCTTATCCGTTCGAAAAGAAAATGACTAATTTGAAAACCCAATTTACTGAACAGGCCAAAGTCCAATATCCGATTATTTGTGGAGCCATGTATCCGTGCAGCAATCCTGAACTAGTTGCTGCTGTCTCTGAAGCTGGCGGCTTAGGCATTATTCAGCCACTTTCCTTGGTCTATGTTCATGGCTATGAGTTCAAAGCAGGTCTTAAGAAGATTCGTGAACTCACTCAGAAGCCGATTGGTATGAATGTCATCGTCGAAAAGAACGCGAAAATTTACGAAGACAGAATGAAAAAATGGGTCGATGAAGCCATTGAGTTTGGTATCCGCTTTTTTGTTACGGCTTTGGGTAACCCCCAGTGGGTACTAGACAAAGTGAAAGCCGTGGGTGGATTTGTTTATCATGATGTCACTGAAAAAAAATGGGCCCTAAAAGTTGTTGATTGTGGAGTAGATGGTCTTATTTGTGTGAATAATAGGGCGGGAGGTCATGCTGGAGTTCGGTCTGCAGAAGAGTTATTCGAAGAACTCGGTGTTTTTAAATTGCCATTGGTTTGTGCGGGGGGAATCGGTGACGAGAGCGATTTTATTTCAGCTCTAAAAATAGGTTACTCTGGAGTTCAAATGGGCACTCGGTTTATTGCAACCGAGGAGTGCAACTCTCACGAGGATTACAAAACAGCCATTGTTACTTCAGAGGAAAAAGATATTGTTAAAACAGAAAGAGTGACCGGTGTTCCGTTGGCCGTCATTCGTACTCCGTACGTCGACAAAGTTGGACTTAAAGTGGGCCCTTTTTCTAAGTTACTATTTAAAAATAGGAAGACTAGGCATTGGATAAGGTTTCTCTACAACTTAAGAGCTGTAGCTTCGATGAAAAGAACAGCTTTAAAAGGTGTCTCAACGAAGGACTACTATCAAGCAGGAAAAAGTGTTCATGGGATTGAGAAAGTGGAGTCTGTCAGGGTTATCGTGGAGCGATTTGTAGCGCATGCTAAATCATGAGGGAGCTGAGCCTCAGCCCTCTTCTTTTTTAAGAACCGCTAGTTTCAAAGTCACAAAGTCAGAGATTTGAGCTGTATATAAAATCTTCTTAAGCACATTAAACTGTAGTGCTTTGTCAGCTTGCATGACAATCATTCCAGCAAAGTTTTTCTTGTCGACATCGTTTTGAACAATATTTCTATCTTTTTGCTTTTTAAGTCTGACTACGAGTGGAGCGATAAGAATTCCCTCACGAAGATCCTCTTTTCGAATATCGCCATTAACAATGTCAGCAACTTTTTCTTGGTCAACTAGGATAGCTTTTTGAGTTACGACCATCTGAAGAGCATTCACAGGTGGTGTGACTGAAGAAGAGTAGGGCAAGCTGATATCTTTGCCAATATTAAAGTCAGATTGGATCTGAGAGTAGTTCTTCATTAAGAAGAACAAAATGGCCATCAGAATATCTAACATACTGGCCAACATAAGACCCGTATTTACAGATTGCCTACGACGACTTTTTTGTGTGTATTTTCCGCCGTGGTGTGAGCTTGATCCGCCACCACCGCCTCCGCCGCCAGCCATTAGACGCCTCCAATACTTACTTCAGGGAAAAGCCGATTAAATTGTTGGCTTTCCGGTTTTCTAGCAATTTCTGGTGAAAGAGCCTGATATCCAGGATCATCTTTAAAGAGCTCTCTTGAAGCATCCATGACACCGATCATGGTTTCATAAACGGTGTCATCGGATGGCATCAGAGTAATTTCTTTAGCGTTGGGCCGTTTGGATTTAAGTCCAACTAAATATTTGTGAAGATCGGTATATGGATAGCCGGTCGGCCCTACAGAAAAGCTTTTTTCTGGAGCTACATCACTTTTCACAGTGAAACCCTTTGAATTAATGGTTACCGTCACTTCCATTTTAGCTTCGTCATTTTTCGCTTGCTTGACTTCCTCAGCGGTAGAGGCCACTTTTGGAAGTGGAGCATCGATCATAACGACAGGCAAAATGCTGGCAAACATCAACAGAAAGAACATCAAGCAAGTGATCATGTCGATCAAAGGCGTGAGATTCAAACTGTCATCGGGTCGACTTCTGTGTGTTCTGCTACTGGGCTTTTTGGCCATGGCTAACCTTCAAGTTGTTTAGTCTTTTTCGTCTACCGATTCGTCATCACTGCCAGCTGCTGCAGCACCACCCATTTTTTGAGAAGCGCTCAGCAAGTTGATAAGCTTCACTGAATATTGGTCAATGTCAGAGATGATCGAGTTGATCTTAGATTGCAATACAGCGCTCACGAAAAGTGTCGGTATAGCTACCATAATTCCAAGAGCTGTTGTGTGCATCGCAACTGCGATAGCATTTTGTAGAAACTGTTGTCTTTGAACAGCATCTACGGCTTGAGAGCCGCCTTTGAAACCCATGATAAGACCGATGATGGTTCCAAATAGCCCGATCAGAGTCGCTAAGTTGGCTAATGTCGGAAGATACAGAGCTCTAGCTTCAAGCTTCGGAATCACTTCAAGAGTTGCTTCATCAATAGCGTTTTGAATGTCTTCGGTGGAGTCTTTAGCTCTTGAGAGACCAGCTTTTAAAACCTTGGGTAAAAGAGCTGAGCTTTTGCTATTGCATAAGCTGATAGCTCTATCGATGTTATCACTTAAAATATATTTTTTAAGTTTGGCCATGAAGGCTCGAGAGTTCACGGAGTATTCGATTTGAATTCGAATCCACCGCTCAATTGCGATACCGGCGCAAGCTATACCGACGAAAACAACCATCCAGCTAGGCCAGCCCCCTTCTTTAATAAATGATGCAAGTTCTGTTAGTTCACCCATGGTAAGACTCCTCTATGTCTTTTAAAAAATCATTCGTAAGTCCGTCGGGGTCATAAACACACCCCTTATTCCTACTTATCGGAATCACGAAATAATGTTTGAGTTAGAAAACCTAAAGCCTTTTAAAACCTTAAAACAAAAAGAAGAGCCCACTAGCATACCGCATTGACCAAACATTCGCTTGATACTGGAGTTTCGGTCGGTCGGCGATTGTACCTTGGGGATCATACGTTTTTTGGGGCAAATTCATGTAATAAGCCGATGCTTCAACCCGGAGGCCTGCTCGAGGGGCAAAGAAAAATTCAAGCCCTGCTGAGGCATGGCCACAAGCGACAGTTTGGTAATCATCGGGAGCTGTGTAAGCGCCTTCTATAGACCCGCTGCGTTTAACATAGGCTGCACCCACTCCTAAACTCACGTAGGGTACTAAGTCATCAGTCGACAATCGATACCTGAGCCCTAATACTGCGGGTATGGCATCCAGTTCGAATTTTTGGAAAATGGGTTGGTCTAGGGTTAAGGTCTTTTCGTTTTGTTTTCGGGTTTCGTAGTTGTACTTCCCGATATTTGCATAGACGACCCAGTTGTATCCTAGTGACAACCAAAACGAAGATTCAAAATTGAAGAAAGTGGCATAATTTAGGGCTTGGTAATTGAGAGCAGTAGTTTCAGCGCTTTTTGCGATCGAGGTTACAGGCAAAAGCGTGGACAGCATGATATCTACACCGAAGTCAGTTTTATTTCCTTCATTCTCAGTGAACTTTTCTCGACGGTAAGAACCAAATAATCCAGTAAAGTCCTTCTTGGCGGCATGGGCTTCAAACTCAAAGCCGAAGCAAAGAAGCCATAGGCAGAAGATGGAGAGATGGTGTCTCTTCACAGATGCGCTCCTAATGTGATGTATGTAAATCTTTCTTTCTTATTATAGCACAGACAGGACTAAGAATTAAAAAGGATGAATGTTCAAAGTTATGCCCAGCAGCAGAATAAAAAAACATTGGCGCACCAAGTAAAACGATTCAATTTTTCAATAAAAAAACCGATAGGAATAAATAGAAAGTTTCTGGAGGAGTAAATATGGGCTTTGAAGCCAAAATTGTTAAAGATTCTTTTGAATTAGCAAAACCCATCGCTGACAAAATGGTGAAGCGATTTTATGAAAATTTATATACCGATTTTCCTCAATCCAAATCTCTGTATTTCGAGGGAAATTTACCTGAGCAGCAATTGGCTGTTTTGAAAGCCTTCATTTATATCGTTGAAAATATGGACAACAAGGAAAAGTTGGGAACTTTTTTAAAAAATCTCAATGACCGATACGATTTGGGGATCGATGATCCAGTAACGCTTCAGTGGGTAGGGTCTAGTGTCATGAAAACTCTTGCCGAGGTTTTTGGAAAAGATTGGACTCAAGAGCTTTCTGAGCAATGGAATATGGCTTTCCAAACAGTTGTTAGCTTTTTGTTAGATTCATCATCGAAAAAAAGCAGTTCATCTAAACCGTTTGAGTTAGCCACGGTTATCTCTTTTCCTGGGGGAGTGAATTTGACTGGAATGAGCTCACTCCCTTCAGATCCGAAGTGCGATCTGCCAGGCGAGGTGAGGAGCAATATCCGAGAAGAGGCAAGAAAAACAGTTCATGCGCTTCTTAGAAAAGAATACCAATCGGCACTCAACGCCGAGATCGAGAGCCTAACCGACGACTCGGTGAGAGCCGTAATTCTTAAGAAAGTCGCTTAAAATCTTTTGGGGCCAAGAATAAAGATACCTTTTCCTTGGCCTTTTCTTTTTTTCCTCTCATTTTCGTTGCCATCACTAGGCTTGTGACTAAAATCCGAGCCATGTTTTATTTTGCTAAATCCTTACAGGCCGCAGCTCTTGCGGTAACAGCATTGGCCCTTTATGTGGGTTTCAATGAACAGGAAAAAGCCATGACTAAAGAACTTACCATGCTAGGTATCGGCGTGGTTATTTTCCTAATAGGAAGGTTGATCGAAAATATCGCCGCTAAAAAATAGAGGAAATTTGAAATGTCAGGCCACAATAAATGGAGCAAAGTTAAGAGAATCAAAGGTCCCCTGGATGCTAAACGAGGTAAGCTATTTACCAAACTTATTAAAGAGATCACAGTCGCGGCTCGTTTGGGAGGAGGAAACCCCGACGGTAATCCGCGATTGAGACAAGCTATCAATGCTGCCAAAGGGGCTAGTATGCCCAAGGACAATATTGAGCGAGCTATTAAAAAGGGCACGGGAGAGCTCGAAGGGGCGATGATCGAAGAGATTACTTATGAAGGCTATGGACCGGGTGGAGTGGCCCTCTTAGTTGAAACCACAACCGATAATAAAAATCGCACAGTGAATGACTTAAGAACCCTTTTTAAAAGTGGCGGTGGAAGTCTCGGCGAGAGTGGAAGTGTGGCTTGGATGTTCAATCGCTATGGTCAGTTGATTTTTGAAAATTTAAAATATCCTGAAGACCAAATCATGGAAGCCGCCCTTGAAGTTGGGGCCCAAGATGTCTCCTCACAAGGAGATGGGTTTAGCGAGGTTTTAACTGAAGTCGCCGATCTGTACAGAGTTCGGGAGGCTTTTGAAAAAATAGGGATGACTCCGTCCCAGTCTGGTTTTTCGTATGTGGCCAAATCTACGGTTCCAGTGAATAAAGAGAGTGCTGAGCAGCTAATAGAGCTCATTGACTGCATTGAAGAGCATGACGATGTGCAGCGTGTGCATGCGAATGCAGATATTGATGAGAAGATATTGGCAGAGCTTCAAGGACGATAGACAATATCAACGTGAGTAGAGAAAATCTCATTGTAGGGATAGACCCCGGCTCGCACAATTTTGGGGTGGGTTGTATCCAAAAGTCTGGCAATGATCTGAAACTTGTAACTGCTCAAGTCATTAAAGCCCCGGCTAAAGAGGGTCTATACGAGCGGCTCAAAGTAATTACCCCAAAATTTCATGCCTTATTAGATGAATTAAAGCCCAAAGAGCTTGCGCTAGAGGATGTCTTTTTTGCAAAAAATGCCAAGAGCGCTTTTCAGCTTGGCATAGTTCGCGGAGTTGTTTTTGCGGCGTGTCTAGAAAGGGACATTAAGATTTTTGAATATGCACCTACCCAAGTGAAATCGACTGTGACAGGTTATGGGAGGGCTGATAAAGCTCAAGTTCAAAAAATGGTAGGGCTACTTTTAGGAACTAAACTTAAAACAGCTTATGATGCGAGTGATGCAGTGGCAATTGCGATTTGTCATGCCTCTATGAATCGTTTTCTAGCTAGGGAAGTTAAAAGTACATGTTAGGTTTTATTGAAGGAAAAATCATTTCTAAGAGCATTGAGACCTCTCAAGCTGTCGTGCTTTGTGCAGGAGTTGGTTATGAGGTCACTCTTTCTAAACAGACCTTAGAGATGACCCATGTGAACTCCAATGTAAGCTTTTGGATCCACACACATGTTCGTGAAGACGCTTTAATTCTCTTTGGATTTTTTTCAGAGGCTGAAAAACAACTTTTTAGAATCCTTATTGGGGTTTCAGGTCTTGGCCCTAAAACGGCTCTTTCATTGTTGAGCGAACACGGTCCGGAAAAATTAATTCAGCTTATTGTGCATAAACGCATTTCAGAAATTGCCGAAGCTCCCGGAGTGGGCAAGAAATTGGCCGAGAGACTTTCCTTAGAACTGTCAACAAAGCTTGGAAAACTTGCTTGGATTCAAGCTATGCCTCAAAGCGAAATGGCAGAGTCCCCAAAAACTCTCAGTAAAGATGAACAGATTCGGGAAGATCTTAGTTCGGCTCTTACAAATCTGGGCTATCCGGTCGGACAAATTAAAAACACTTTGGATCGAATGTTTCTTAGAGAAGATAATACCGGGCTCGGTTTTGAAGCTTTACTTCGAATGGCTCTAAAAGAAATTTCAGGAAGAGCTGTCTCTTCCTCAACTCAGGAGAATTCGCTTGTCTGAAGAAGAGATCTTAAACGGCCAGCTCCTTTCTGAAGATTTAAAGTCAGATCACAGTCTGCGACCCAAGCATCTTAATGAGTTCATTGGGCAGCCCGATCTCAAAGCTAAGCTTGAGATATTTATTGAAGCTGCTAAACGCCGAGGCGATGCATTGGACCACACCCTGTTCTGTGGCCCCCCAGGACTAGGAAAAACCTCATTGGCCCATGTGATGGCGAAGGAAATGGGCTCGCAATTAATTTCCACTTCGGGTCCGGCGCTTGAGAAAGCTGGCGATTTAGCCGCGATTTTAATGAACTTAACTCCGAGAGATGTTTTGTTTATCGACGAAATTCATCGGCTCAACCGTGTAGTCGAAGAGTCTCTCTATCCTGCTCTTGAAGATTTTCAATTAGATATCATTGTAGGAGAGGGACCTAGTGCCCGAGTGATGAAGTTAAAACTTCCTCCTTTCACATTGATCGGAGCTACCACTCGAGCAGGTCAACTCACTTCACCTTTGATGGGCAGGTTCGGGATGGTTTTTCGTCTTGAATATTATGCTCCTGAAGATCTCCAAATGATTATTGTGAGATCGAGTGGCATTTTAAAATGTCGAATTGAGATGGACGGAGCTTTAGAAATCAGTCGTCGAGCAAGAGGAACGCCTCGAATAGCAAATCGTCTTTTGAGAAGAGTAAGAGATTATGCAGATATTAAAGCTAAGGGAGTCATCACTCAGAGTGTAGCTGCTGATGCTCTCGACATGCTTGATGTCGATGAAAAGGGGCTTGATCAAATGGACCGCCTCTTTTTAAGAACTATCGCGGAGAAATTTTCGGGTGGTCCTGTAGGAATTGAAACTTTGGCCTCGGCTCTAAGTGAAGAGAGAGAAACTTTAGAGGATGTTTACGAGCCTTTTCTCATCCAGTGTGGTTATTTAAATCGTACAAATCGTGGGAGAGTGGTTACAGAACTGGCTTATCATCACTTGAAACTGCAGATGCCTAAGACTGCTCCGGCGGGGCAGCCGACTTTATTTTAGAAGCTGCCGTTTTCATTTTGGATCTCATCCAAAAAATCTCGATACCCATATAGGCAATTAAACTCATAGTCAGTCCAACTCCTTTCAGTATTGCCCAAGCTCTTGTGGACCAATAAAGAGCTGCCCAAGTTGCTAAAACAGAATGTACTAAAAAGAAAAGACCTATTCTGAAATTTAGCCCTGAAAATTGTTTTTCCATTATTGGACGAATGGGCTCAGGTAATTGGGAGAGTGTATTTTGTTTCTTTGCCATCAAGAGTAAAAATGGCTTTCCCATAATTGTCGAGCCCAGGAGTAAAATGGCCATAAAAAGCTCAATGATGGCAGGTTGAAGCTTGAACCAAATTCCCTCTTTAGTAAAAAGCGATATAGCCCCCATGCCGAGTAAAAGCCCGTTTCCTATCCAAGTGATTGAATCTACTTTTTTAAACTTAACTTTTTCGAAAATAATTTCACCCAAACCAAAGACCATCCCCGAGACAAGTCCCCAGTAAGTGCCATACTTTTCTTCAATCACTGTGAAAATAACAACGGGTAAAATCCCACCCAAAAGCAAAGCTCGAACCGAGTTTTTTGAGGATTGGGTAGGGGACATGAAACTCACGATAACATTTCACTGTGGAGTAGCCAAAAACTTTGCGATGCGGTAGTCTTTTAATAAGTGATTAGGAAGTCTTCATTCCAAAGCCTATTCGTTCTGGGGTTGCTCGTTTGGGGGCTGATAGCAGCCGAGCAATCTTTTGCAGTTCCAGCAAAATCAAGTTCTAAAAATCAAATTAAGAACCCTACCCTTGTTGAATCGACATGGTTAATGCCACAAGTTTCGGTAGTCATGCCTTCAACTTTAACACTCTCAAATCCAAATTTTGAAGTCGATTACGCCAAACAGTTCCCTAGTTTAACTCAAGCTGCTTTAGCAGCAGTTACACCAATATCTAATGTTGGGGGATTTAGAATCTTATCAATCGTAAAACTCGGATTTAGCTACAAAGCCGGAGTTTTTGAGATGAACCGAATCGATGGGGAAGTCATCAAGGAAAATTTGAAGTTGAGTTGGGTTCCTATGACTTTGGGGGCCAAGTTTATTTACACGGCACCCGATTTTCCATACATTAAACCTTCTGTGACTTTCGGTGGGGGGGCCCACTGGTTTTATCAGACAATTGCGGTTGCTGGTTCTAATACCAGTTTCTGGGTTCCTTACTATTTTGTAACTCCAGCTCTTTCATTTTTGGAGGGAACAACACCCTCAGATTGGTTCGGAGGATTTACTTTTGGAGTGACTTACCAGCAAAGTTTGAACTCGAAGCAGCAGGTAAGGGGTGTTTCGTTTGATATGGGTGTGAATATTCTCCTGTAAATTAGTTGTTTCGGTATCATTTTGCCCCCATTTTGTGAAAAAAAGTTAGAAAATCTCTAATTAAAAAAGAGTTTTAGCCTAAAAACGGTTGGTCTGTCCTTTGCTCCTCATGGTTCCCATTCATGGGGGGATAAATGAACCTATTTCCAAAGTTTTTAACTGTTATTTTCTGGTCTGGAGTCTTAACTATCTGTCTAAGTTCCTCAGTTACATGGTCAAATGAGTTACAGGCAACCGGATATTTAGATCTGCGACCCTCGTGGATTACGAAGACCGGAGGATTTACAACTGAAAATACTGCTGAAATGGGAGCACGAATTACCCAAGACATTTCTATCAGTTATATGCAGGGGTTTAATACCAATCTTTTTGATCCCTTAAGTCCAGAAGTTTCTAGCGGAGTAAGACTGGAACTTTCTCCTGGAGCTGTTCGAACTAAAATCAATAATCTTTGGAGAGATGACCGAGCGGGTTTGTCACTCAGTTATGAAAATAGAGTCTATCTTCCCATAGATGCTGCTTCGAGAGAGAGGGGTTTTGTAACGGCTCTACGTAATTACATCAAATTATCAAAAAGTTTTTCAAACACTCTAACACTGACTCTCAGCGATGCTGTTATTCCCATCATTCACTCAAGATCTGGCAATGTCTCACCGATGGGTCTTGCATCGCCTAATGGCGTTTTTGAAAATAGAATTCAACTAGTGACCGATCTTCAGCTAACCGAGAAGCTTTCTCTATCGTTACCGTTGATGTTCCACCAGACAAAACTCGCAAATTTTAGGGTCGATGCTATAGGAAATGACTCATGGACGTTCTATGTTTGTACAAGTCCTGAGATTGATTATGCAGTTTCGGAAAATCTGACTTTAGGACTCGCTTATTACAATATAAAGAGCTTTTTTAATACGAATCTGTCCAAATCTCAGTTTGGCCAAGCTCTTGAAAGTGGAGAATTCCAGTTTGTATTGACTGCGTCTCTCTAGTTTAGAGCCAATCAGCATGGTTGATGTGTTTCGGAGGATTATCGAGCCAAGCTGTGACTTTATCGAGACCAGCTCCTTCTTCAACCAATGGTTTACTGGGATCTGTAACATCTCCATCAAACCTCCAGAGTGAAGGAAAAACGGGGCGAGTTTGTTTCAGCTCGTTGTTAGACTCAAGTTTCATGAATTTTTTTGACTTTGCAATGGCATTAATCAAGATGTTTTTACTCTTGTCATTTTGGCTTGTATCGATTTCGAAGATGATCTTTCCTGCAGGTATATTGCTTGCGAGTCTAGGTTTTAAAGCAACGCAGTTAACACACCACTGGCAACTGGATGTCTACTCTTCGATTCGCTATCGGCATGCTTGGAGTCCTTTGACGATTCAACGGCAAAGCTAAACAAAGGCAAAACTGAAATTAGAACCAAGCAGTTAATGATATGTCGGGACATAAAAAGAACCCCCTAAACTTAAGTCTAAGCTAAAAATGTGGAGGAATTATGTCGGAGGCGTATTTCTTTTATTACTTATTTCGTCTCATAAATACTGAAGCCGTGAGCTCGCCAATTTCTGTCCACGGGAGAGAGGTACACCCGTTTTAGCCAATCATGATTTCTAACCATACGGGGGGGGCGGCCTACTTGAGCCATCACGATTCGAAGCTTTTGGAATTGTGCATTTTCCTTAAGCCCTAGAAAAACCCGTCGCAAAGTTAGATAAGAGAAGGGGTTAAAAAGGTAATAGGTTTCTGCTCGGGGTATGGAAATTTTCGAGAGATCACTGCATTGGAATTTTATCCGTTTAGACATTCCTAGATTCCTAGAAGACTTTTCAGCTTGCGAATGCCTTTCTTTCATCAATTCAAGCCCCAAAAAGTTGAGCTTAGGGTTGAGAAGTCCCAAAACAATTCCCACTCTTCCAAGACCACTTCCTAGATCAACTAGAGTTTCATTGGTTTTGAATTTAAGCTTTTCTGAAATTTGAACAAGAACTCTATAGGGTGTGAAAAGATCTTCGGGATCGAGGTCAAGATAGATATCTTCGTTTCGATAAAGGGCTCGGACATTTTGACCAAAAAGTTCCGTTTTAACTTTTCTTTCGTTAAGCCCTAAAATGCGGTCTAAACACTCATCACCAAGAAATGTTTTTTTGGAAATATGAAGAAAAAAATCGGATTGAATAGTCTTTAGAACCCAGTTCTTTTTCTGCTTCGGCGAACCTTTTTTGGCCATGATTGTTGATATCTGGAAAGCTTTATGTTTCGCCAAATGAGCTATTTCAACCTGAAACATTTTGTCTGAGGTTCTTTTGAGGGGCGCTAGATTAGCCTCTTTCCTCCAAAAATTGATCGATTCAATGATTCTTTGGCCTTCTGCTTCGGAAAGAGTATCAATTCTACGCCGGAGCGATTTTTTTGAAGGGAAACTCCATTCGATAGCTTTGATTAGGGCTGGCTGCAGTAAATGCATGGGCAGGTAAACCCTAGTACTTTTAGCCGTAATCAGTTTTAAAATCTCAAAGTCACTCCACATCAACGCCAACTTAAACTAAAGCTTTCCCAAAGACTACTGTTCGATATAGAAAAGAGGCCCATGAAGATTGAGCTTATCAAAATAGGAAAGCCAACTACGCCGGAGTCTAGGGTTCTCGCTGAAATGTATTTGACTCGAACTAAAGTACTGAATCCTATCGAAGGCATCGAATTTAAAGATTTAGAATCTTTACAAACGCGAAATAAGACCTTGTTTTCGCCAAGTCAGTGGATAGTCGTCTTGGATGAACGCGGTAAGGAGTGGACTTCTCCAGAATTATCTCAACAATTTAAAAAATGGCTTGATGATCCCGCCATCAAATCCGTTGTGTTTGTTATTGGCGGTCCTTATGGACTCAATGATGAGATTAGAAAACAGGCCAATGTGGTTTGGTCCCTTTCGAAGGGAACTTTGCCAAGTGATTTAGCTTGGGTGATGGCTTGCGAACAAATCTATCGCGCGTTTACTATTTTAAAAGGTATGCCTTACCATCATGCCTGAATTCAAACTCGTCATGGGGCCACATAGGAACCATTTATTTTGATCCAGAGAAGTTGAGATCATTAAGTTCCAATCAGAGCCATCTGGTCTGAACTTATATTCAATAGTGTCCCACCCATTAGATGGAATGAATAATTTATAAAATTCGGATTTGTAAGTTTGAAAAGCTCTTGATGCATGTGCAACAGTTGCTAATTTACCAATCGTAATTTGTGCAACTAGGGTTTCCTCTGTTGAAGATTCTGAATCTGCTTGAGTCAAAGTCACTGTAAAATCATCGGAACCCTGTGGAGTATTTAAAGATAAAGTGCACCTATTACCTTTTTCTGTTTTGCCATGGAACTCAAATGCACTGTGGTCTGTTGCGGATGGAAAAAGATTTCGAATACTTTCTTCGGCAGCTTTGCCGGTCATGATATCGAAGCCTGCCGGTGCTTCAGCCCTCAAAAGAGCTGGAATTGTTAAAGCGACTACCAAACTAAGTAAACAAGCGAATTTCATATCTCCCTCCGTCCCCGCAATTCTACCACAAGGTACGGCTTTACTTTTGGGGGGGGTGCATTACCCCACTACCAAAAGTAAAGCCGTACCTCATGAGAAATCTCAAAAGTGGGAGCTAATCTCTAGTTCGAGAAGTAGTTAGCGCTATGCCCGACCTTTTCATGCCAGAGCCGGTTCTCTAAAGAGTGGCATGCGCTCTGCAGAGTGAAGATTTAAGAACAAAGTCCTAGTTTTAAGGTTTTTAAAAGGGAGGAATCTATGGAAGTTTGTTTAGAGTCTATTTTTAATCATGTCGATATTTGGGACCGTGGAGGGTTGCAAACGACGGTTAGAAACTTAATGGGGGATGACTACGATCTCACACCTCAAGAGGTTTTTGATGAAGAAGACTTAATTTATCTATCACCAACGAATTTCAAGAAGCCCATCTCGGCCTAGAGATTGCCAACGATTGGTGTGAGAAGCGCTCAGAAAAGGGACTTGAGCTGAATTAAAAGCTGAAGTCCCTTCCGGACCCACCCAAATCGGACATGAGTAAATTAAAGTTCTTTTGACCCATTTTTCTTGATGCAGCCGCTGAAAAAGCTCCCCACCTGCCTCAACCCAAAGTTCGTGTACTCCTTCTCGTCCAATGTGATTTAAGACCAGTTCCAGATCCAGAAAACCCTGAGATTCTTCAATCGTCACAATGGAAAGATTACTTTTGGCTCTAGGGTGTTTCTGGGTTTCAAGAGCTTTAGGGCTACAAAAGAGCGTGACATGAGAAGCTGTTGAGAAAACTTTTAAGTCTAAAGAGAGTTCAAGATTTCGGTCCAAGATGTAGACCGGCTTCGCAAAGGTTTCATGTTCAAGTCTTACATTGAGCTGAGGGTTGTCTTTTAGAACAGTTTTAGCTGTCGTTAAAATAGCATCTGACTCTTTTCGGCAGAGGTGGGTGAACGAATTGGCGACAGAACTTGTAAGTAGCAATCGTGACCCATTGGTTCCAGCGATTTTTCCATCGAGGCTCATAGCTAGTTTAGCAGTGACCCAAGGTAGTTTTGAGTTAGTCCAATAGTTGTAAGCTTCGTAGTACGCATCTCCCTCTTCAGTCGAAACGAACTCAACTTCTATTCCCTTTTCCTTCAGGATTTCGTCACCTTTTCCAGCCACAAGGGGATTGGGATCTTTATAGCCATAGACAACTCTCGATATCCTTTTGTCGATAATGATGTCTGTGCAGGGAGGAGTTTTACCAAAGTGGCAACAAGGTTCCAAAGACACATAAAGAGTTGCCCCCTGAGCATCCTCAGGAGTTAATATCTTTAGAGCTTCTACTTCAGCATGCGGGGCTCCACTTTTGGAGTGGTACCCTCGGGCAACAACAACTCCATTTTTTACAACGACCGCTCCAACCGAAGGGTTGGGGGCGCAAAAACCCCTGCCTTTCCGTGCTTCATCGAAAGCTTGGAAAAGAAAAGAGAAGTCTGAGTCGCGATTTAGCGACACGAGGGCCCACCTTTCTTTCAGACAGAGAAAATTAACGTAAACTTGTGTTAATTTTCTTCAAAACTTCGGCACCTGGATCGAGATCCTTCTCTCCTAAACTCCAGAGAGGAACATCAACGGTGTTAATTAAGGTATTCAGATCGGTACCTTTGTCATTGAAGTAAAGAAGACCGGTGATCAATTCTTGTTTTTCCCGAGCTTCGTGGATAGCGGCCATCGCTGCGATCTTATTAGTAGGATCGTAGTCTCTGTCTAGTTTACGAAGCATAAGACGAGAACCGTCATGAAGTTCGATCTCTCGGCGTTCCCCGTCTTTCATTTCGACGGAGATTTCTTCTTGGGATTGAATGAATCCAAGTTCATGAAGAGGAATGTCATGCTCTTTCACGAAAGTATAGCTCTTAGTACTGCCCTCATTGTTGTTGAAAGTAACACATGGGCTGATGATATCTAGAACAGCCATTCCTTTGTGGGCGTAGGCTGCTTTGACTAGAGAGATAACCTGTTTTCTGTCCCCTGAGAAAGATCTCGCTACAAAAGTAGCTCCGAGTTCAATTCCCACTGCACAGCAATCGATCACTGGGTAAGGGTTTACCTGTCCTTTTTTCAGAACGGAGCCCACATCTGCAGTCGCGGAGAACTGACCTTTGGTTAGACCATAAGTTCCGTTGTTTTCAACGATGTAGACCATGTCTACGTTTCTTCTGACAATGTGACAGAATTGACCCATTCCAATACTTGCTGTGTCTCCGTCTCCCGACACCCCAATAATCGTTAGTTTTTTATTGGCGATGGTGGCTCCAGTAGCTACTGAAGGCATCCGGCCGTGAACACTGTTAAAGCCATGTCCGCGATCGATGAAGTAGGTCGGAGTTTTAGAAGAACAACCGATACCACTGAATTTCGCTACTTGATGAGGAGGAACTCCTAATTCGTAGTAGGCCTGAATAATGGCAGCCGTGATGGAATCATGACCGCAGCCTTTACAGAGAGTAGAAGGTTTTCCTGAGTAATCGTTTTTACCAAGTCCAATTCGATTGCAATTTGTTTCAGCGTTCATGGTTTATTTCCCCATCTGTTTGGTTAGTTCTCTTTCAACAATATCTGCTGAAAGCGGGAACCCGCCGTAATATCTGATTGAGCGTAGTTTGCTTTGATAGCCAGGGATGTCAGTTTCCAAAAGCTGCTGTAACTGACCATCTCGGTTTTGTTCCACCATGTAAACCACGTCGCAAGACTTGATGAAATCTTCCACTTCTTGAGTGAAAGGATAGGCGCGAATTCTCATGTATTTGAGAGGTGTGCCTTTCAAACGATCCATCGTTTCAACGACAGCGTGGTCACTGGTTCCGTAAGCTAAAATACCAACTTTGGCTTTGGCATCTCCTTTTACTACGGGTTTTGGCAGATATTTTTTGGAGGTATGCCATTTCTTAAGAAGACGATCCATGTTTCTTGAGTAAACGACTGGGCTCTCGGTATATCGAGCATATTCATCGTGACCCGATCCACGAGTAAAGTAAGCCCCTTTCATGTGGTTGGTTCCTGGAAGAGTTCGGTAACAAACTCCGTCGCCATCCACATCAAGGTAACGTCCCCAATCTTTCACTTTATTTAGATCATCTGCCGAAAGTACTTTACCGCGATCATACTTCATCGGTTTGTATTCAAGTTCGTCATCGACCCAAGAGTTCATTCCGAGATCTAGATCGGTCATGACGAATATTGGAGTTTGCATTCTTTCGGCAAGATTGAATGCTTCAGCTCCCATTTCAAAACACTCTTTTGGAGAGGAAGGGAAAAGAAGAATGTGTTTAGTATCCCCGTGACTGGCTAGCGCGCAGCTCGTGATATCGCACTGTTGAGTACGCGTAGGGAGACCTGTGCTAGGTCCAACCCTTTGAACGTTGAATAGAACAGTTGGAATTTCTGCATAGTAGGCTAGACCTAAAAACTCGTGCATGAGAGAAATACCAGGACCTGCAGTTGAGGTCATAGATCTCGCTCCGGCCCAACCAGCTCCTAATACCATACCGATCGCAGCTAGTTCGTCTTCGGCTTGGATCACGGCGTACTTCGCTTTGCCGTCCTTATCGACTCGAAGTTTTTTCAAGTATCCTTCCATACTCTCAGCGAGAGAGCTTGAAGGGGTGATGGGATACCAAGCGACTACTGTACATCCGCCATAAATAGCTCCCAACCCAGAAGCTGTATTTCCTTCAATGATGATTTTGCCTTGATTGTTGTTGGCTCGTTGGAACTGATAATTGTCGGTTTTTTTGTAGTTGTTTTTCGCGTAATCAATTCCGATTTGAAGAGCTGCAATATTGGCATCGATAGCTGATTGCTTGTTTTTGAAAGTGTCCTGAATCACACTTTTCATCACTTCAATCTCAATGCCGTAAACATGAGAAAGAGCTCCAACGTAGAAAAGGTTTTTCAATAAGTGACGAAGTTTTGCGTCGGTAATTCCTTTGGACAATTCCTCTACGGGAAGGGCATAGACCGACATACCTGGCTTTAACTGGTCGTCGGTTACTTTGATCACGCTGGAGTTGTAGAAGATTGTAGTTCCAGGTCTCATCGCAGCGATATCATCTTTCGCTGTTTCTGGGTTCATGCAAACTGCAATGTCATCATGTTCACGAAGGTCCTGATAACCTTGAGGGCTCACTCGAATTTGGAACCAAGTGGGTAGACCTTGAATGTTGGATGGGAAAAGATTTTTCGCACAAACCCCAATACCCATTCTAAAGAGCGATTTAAAAAGTAAGTTGTTTGAGGATTGGCTACCTGTACCGTTGGCGGTAGCGACCCGAATACTAAAGTCATTTACGATAGATTGACCAGTGGCCATAGATATCCTTTTGGTAAGTTTTTAAGTCTAAACTCAGCACCGGTTGCCACAGAGGGTCAACACCGATTTTGAGTCGATACAGGATTCTAAGGCAGGCTGGAAAAGAGTCAACGTCAAAAGAGGGGAAAAATGGGTAATTTCCGCGGTTTTGGGGAAGAATTTTCAACCCATCATTTGACAAAGTTGGTCGAATGACATTAGTTACAGAGACCCACTTAGCAAATCTTAGTGGGGCGGTAGTTAAGTTGGTTATAACGCCTGCCTGTCACGCAGGAGGCCGCGGGTTCGAGTCCCGTCCGCCCCGCCATTTTTTTATTTAAACTGGCTCTACTCCAACAACGGGGGAAGGCCTCCGATTTCAAGTTCTAGTGAATACGCCATCCCACCCACAATGAGCAAGGACTCGCATTCTATAGTTATTAAAATTTCTAAACCCAAAGGCACGCCTGG
>Ga0214923_10000284_pt1 | contig 77280 bp, 55 predicted proteins | sample LL1510_MetaG_FD_177993 | JGI IMG/M metagenome (GOLD analysis project Ga0214923, IMG submission 177993) | Freshwater microbial communities from Lake Lanier, Atlanta, Georgia, United States - LL-1510 | ecosystem: Environmental > Aquatic > Freshwater > Lake | place: USA: Georgia | collected...
GGAACAACAAGAATAAAACCTAAAAGAGGTTGTTTAAAAATAGATGGAACAAGACATAGAGTAAGCTACAGATGCCACATCTCTTTGCCAAATGATATATCTATTTTCTTTTTAGATAGAAAAAAAATTAAACAAATACCAAGAATTAAATATTTTCCAAAATTATACATAGACAGAATAGAAAAACTTGATTATAAAGAAATGCAGTGTATAACAGTAGACCATAAAGATAGTTTATATCTCACAGATAATTATATTCCGACCCATAATACCCACTGTGCTGTTGGTTTAGCTTTAGAACATTTATTAGAAGATAAAATCAAGAAAATCATAATAACAAGACCAGTTGTTGAAGCAGGAGAAAAAATAGGTTATCTTCCAGGTAAATATGAAGAAAAATTATTTCCTTATCTTTTGCCTATAGAAGATGAGATAAATTATTTTATTGGCCCAGCACTTAATGCAACGCTCAAACTAAATAATAAAATAGAAATTGTGCCTTTAGGATTTATGAGAGGAAGAAATTTTCATGACTGTTTTATAGTAGCAGACGAATGTCAAAATGCTTCGTATGAACAATTAAAAATGCTATTGACAAGAATTGGTCAAAACAGTAAAATGGTATTAACTGGAGATGTTTCGCAATCAGATCTTGCTAGACATTTACAGGGTGGTTTTTATGAAATGATAAAAAATCTATCAGACGTAGACGGTATAGGTATTTCTACACTAACCGACCATGATATTATTCGTAATCCAATAATAGCAAAAATTTTAGCAAAACTAGATAATTATGAACAAGGCAGAAAATAGCAAGTGTTTATTATTAAATGCTGATTATTCACCATTAAGAATTATTAGTTGGCAAAAAGCTATTATTTGGTCTATCAAGTATGATAATAATCCAACTTTTAAGATAGAAATTATTGAATATTATAAAGACAAATATATTCAAGGAACTAATGATAAACAATTTAAGGTTCCATTAGTTGCAAAAACGCAAAAATATTTCAATATTCATAATAGATCATTAAAGTTTTCTAGAAAAAATCTATTTATTAGAGATGATCATACTTGCCAATATTGTGGAATAAGATTTAATCAGAATGAATTAACTTACGATCATGTTATTCCAAAAAGTCAATTTCATCCTGACAAAAAGAATGCTACTAATTGGTTAAATATAGCCACTGCTTGTGTTAAATGTAATAGAAAAAAATCAAATAAAACACCAGAACAAGCAAATATGAAGTTACTTAATATCCCTAAAAAACCATTTTATGAGCCAAGATACTTGCCGTTAGCTAAAGAACTACCTACTATATACAGTAGTGACTCAGATCAAAAAGAATGGATAAAATATATAGATGGCTATTTTTAATACAAATCGATCTACTTCTAATGAAGATAAATTTTATTGTTTATTAGGATCCGAAGACTATATAGACGACGATGGATATCCAAGATTGAATAATGAGAATATTTCGAAAGCCATTGCTAAGATAATATTTTCTAAAAAATCAAAACATTTTGCTGATAATGATAAGTCTTATGGTAGATATTATATTAAATTGGATCCAAATTCAAAAATTTTCAATCCTAAAAAAATTCTATCTCCTATAGAAGAAAAAAATTCTTTATCATTTATTAATAATATATGTAAAAGTGAATGGGACTTTAAAGAGGTTACTCCACAAGTATTTCAAAAATATATAAATTTTCTAAAGACAAAAAATCTATCTTGGCTAAAAGACGCTCAAAGAGATATTAAATAAATTATGCCAACGTACACTTACCATTGCGAAAATTGTAATAAAAAATTTGAATTATTTTTTTATATTAAGGATTATATTCCTTCGCCAAAATGTAATTTTTGCAATAGTAAAAAAACAGAAAGAAGCTATACTGACGATGTTTCTACTATTCAAAACTCAATCAAAAAACATGATACTGAGCTTAAAACGGTAGGAGATCTGGCTAACAGAAATAGAGATCGTATGAGCGATGATCAAAAACAAAGTCTATACTCCAAACATAATTCTTATAAAGCAACAGAGGATAAAGTCTTGCCCAAAGGTATGAACAGAATCAAGAAACCGCCAAAAACAAAATGGACCTAAAATGACAGACAATATAGAATCATCTCAATTTTTTACTAAAGAAGAAATAGATATTTATAAAAAACAAATAGACTCTTTAAAAGATTTTAAGCCAGAAGATCTTTCTGAATATAGTTATATTTTTGATGATCCTAATAATATTAATAAACAAACAGATGCCCAATATGAAATATATATCAATCTCACAGCAAATATTCTAAAAAAAATAGAAGACAATAAGTACCCAGAAATTAACACAGTATGCACCAACAGTTACCACATACCGGTTCCATCTGGAGAAAATTATAATACATATATTAAAAACTTTTTCGAATATGTAGAAAAATGCATGATATCATCGGCTGAAGAAGCAAACCTACCAGAAAAGGTGAAAGATGAGTGAGGATTATTTATTTACGCCTAAAAAAGATCGTAAGTCATCGGATACAACAAACAAGTTTTTTTGTTTAGAGCAAGATTGTGATTTTATAGATGAAAACAATCTTTATAGAAAAAATATTGATGATAATACAGTATTAGCAAAAACAATAAATAAAGACAATCATATTATCTATCAGATTAAAATATCAAATAATAATGAGTTATTCAATCCGTTTTCTAAGCTCGATAGAGAAAAGAGCTATAGTTTTCTTGATAATGTTGTTAGACCAAGTAATAAATTTATCAATACCAATCAATCGGTATTTAATTATTATCTTAAATTTTTATCTACTAAAAATAATGCATGGCTAGTTAAAGCAGAAAGGGAGAGATTGTAATGGCAAAAATATCAAAAAATAATATTTACGCTATAAAATATTTATTTTCACAAAATTTTACATTAGAACAGATAGCTGCGGAAACCAATTTATCTATTGATAGTATTCAGGCAATAGTGGAATCAGAAAATCTTATTAAGACTAATCAACAGCCAACAGCCAAGGACTTGATGATAAACAAAACAGCAGTTAAGAAAAATAATACTGTTGCTATTATGACACAAGAGGCGTCTATGATGAACGATCACAATAAAACAAAGCTGTCTCATTTACAAAAGTCACCAGATCATATATTTAAGCCATTCAACAAATGAAATTTATATCAAGATACTCCAATAATAAGGAAGTATCAGCTGCCCAATATATCACAGAAATTATTTGTGAAAAAAAGGCAAAACTTGATAAAAAAGATATTCACTATAAATTTTGGCTAAATAAAGAATGGTCTGCTTTTTATAGAAATCAGATCGCAACAGCCAATAAATTAGTTAAACAATACAGTCCTTTGGCTATAGTAAAAGCTTTACAAGATAGCAAAACTGTGAACACATATTCGTTGCGAGCGCCAATGCTCAAGGCTATTATAGAGCATCACCAGAAAATTTTAGATTCACAAAACAAAGAATTTTCAAAAGATATAGACAGATCATCTCATAAAAAATATAAAACAAACAATAATAAAAAATCTAATAATATACTTTCAAAACTAGAGGACATAGATAATGAGTCTTAAAGAAGATATAATCAAAAATTTTGGAGATGATATTATATTGTCTGGTAACTCACTGGTAGAAAAAAAGATATTAACTATTCCAATTAGTCCAGCTCTGGATATAGTTCTAGGTGGTGGAATACCAGAAGGTAGTTTTGTGATATTTACAGGACAACCTAAATGTGGTAAAACTTTGTCATCATTAGACTTTGCAACCACCGCACAAAAACCAGAATATCAAGGAGATCTAAAGAACCCTAGAGAAGTATACTACCTAAATATCGAAGGTAGACTAAAACAACGAGATCTACTTGGAATAAAAGGATTAGATCTGAGCAGATTTCATATTATAGGATCCCAACAAGGTAAAATCTTACACGCCGAAGAATATTTACAAATAGCAGAAAGAATTATAAATGAAATTCCCGGCTCTATAGTAATCATAGACTCGTATTCTGCACTATGTACAGAAGCCGAAATTACTAGTGATATGGACAAAATGCAGAGAGCAGATGGAGCAAAGTTATTAGCCAAATTCTGTAGAAAAGTTTCTAACGTTATTCCTGTTAATAAAAATATTGTGATCGGTATCACCCATTTGATGGGTAATCCGACAGGATATGGAGCAGAGTTTAAGGAGAAGAGCGGTCAGGGTATCGCATATCAAACCGATATTAAACTACGAGCAAAAAGTTCTAAGCCATGGTCTTTAGGAGCAGACGATACTCAGATAGGCCAAGAGGTTGAATGGCAAGTTATTTGTTCCGCTCTCGGTCCTCCGGGAGGAGTAGCAAAAAGCTTTATTCGTTATAATGAGGGCATAGATAAGCTCACAGAGCTTGTCAACTTGGCGTCAGATGTCGGAGTTATAAATAAAGGTGGAGCATGGTATACCATCAAAACCAGTAAAGACTCTCATAAATTTCAAGGGGCAGAAAAAACTAGAATATTTTTAATGGAAAATCCAGAAATAGCAAAAGAGGTCGAAGATTCTGTTAAAAGCTTACTGGGTATTAAAAAGTAATGAATATAACTAATTTGGATGGAGGAGTTGTTTCTTGGGCCTTGACAGGCTACGTCTCAAAGGGTAAAATACAAAATAAGTCATCGTACCATTTGCAAGCAAGAAACCTATTGATTTCTCTTCATCCGACACTACAAATATTAGAAGAGGTTTTGGTACCTATAAGAAAAGGACAAATAGCATATTTAGATTTCTATCTACCACTATTAAAATGGTGTGTTGAGGTTCATGGAGAACAACACTATAAGTATGTACCATATTATCATGGCAATATGATGAGTTTTCTTAAAGCTCAAAAAAAAGATAGAGAAAAATCAGAATGGTGCAATATTAATAATATAAGATATATAGAACTACCATACCATGAAAATATAGACCAATGGACTCAAAGAATAAATTATGAACAACAAATCATCTAAAGAAGAATTACAGTATTGGGATAAAATTTTAGACGAATATGAAAATTCTATAGGCTTATCCGAATTCTCTGCTAATATTATACCATCGGAAGAAATAAATAAATATACATCAATGAATAGGGACGAAATAGAGAAATTAAGCCCAGAAGATTGTGCGCAAATATCATATAGATTATCCCAATTCTCTTTCTATATACAACGTAGTTTAAATAGAGAAATAGCCAGATATAACTGGGCAGATGAAAATATAAAAGAAGTTATAGCAGATGATATCAATAACTATAAAGGATATGGTTATATTGAAAAATCAATACAGGCTATTAAACATAATGAAAAAGCTAATGGCTTGAGTAGTATTAAAAAATATGCAAAACAACGCAGCGATAGATTACAATATCTTGCCAATAGCATAAAAAACTTATCCGATGTCATGATTTCCATCCAAAAGAGTAAAAGTAAACATGGATCTTAAAGATTTATTAAATAATCCAGAACAAATAAAAAATTTAATTACCGTACTTCAATCTTTATTACCGGACGAAAAAGCCGAAAGAAAGGAAGAAACTCCTTCTGTTGATAGCGAAAATACTAGTCTAACAAATAGTATCCGTACCAAAAATAAAAGACTTCCAGCACAATCAGGTAATAAATTTGAAAAAATGAGCGAGTTTCATATGCACAAAGATGATAAGCTAATAGATGAAAAATTAGCAAAACATCCACCAGTTGCACGAACAAGAGAATACGAACCAATATCTGTGAAGTGCAGAGTGTGTGGAAAAACAGAAAATATAAATCCCGCCCTTGTGCATGATAGTCCTTCCCGCTATAAATGTAATAACTGTTCAACAAACGCTGGATGAAAAATGATACTTTGTGATCCTGCCGCAGAAAGAGCGGTATTGTCTGGAATATGCAAATATGGTGAAAATGCATATTTAGATATTGCTGATATTATACAACCATCAACATTTACTGTTGATAGTAATGTAATGATATATCAAGTAATAAAAGAGATATGTGAAAAAGACCATAGTCCCTCTATAGATATAGCATCAATCCTATCTGTTGCTCAATCATTAAATTTTGGTCATATTTTATCTCAAAAAAATGAGACTCAACATTTAAAAGCTATTATAGATTTTCCTGTTAATCTAGAAAATGTCAGAAAATTTGCAGCTAAAATTAGAAAACTACAAATAGCTAGATTACTTAGAGATCAATTAGAAGAAGCAAAAGAAAAATTATTGGATATCACCGGAGCCGAACCAATATCGTCGATTATAGGATTGGCAGAAGATAGTATCTTCAATTTCTCGACCCTACTAAATGATACTGATAATAATCCTGTTTGTATAGCTAATATCGTTGATGATTATATTAATAATATCAAAGAAAATCCAATTGATCAAGTCGGTATATCTACAGGATTTCACGTTTATGATAATGCTATAGGTGGTGGTCTTAGAAAAGGATCAGTAAGTATTATAGCCGCAAGACCAAAAACTGGTAAGACTCTGCTAGCAGATAATATTGGTTTACACATAGCAAAAAATGTCAAAGTGCCAGTATTAAATATGGACACCGAGATGAGCACAGACGATCATCTTAATAGGGTTTTGGCCATGATGACAGAAATAGAGATTTCAAGTATAGAAACCGGTAAAGCATTTGAGTCTCCGGATAAAAATAATAGATTACAAACGGCTCAAAAAGAACTTAAAGATGTTAGACTGTATTACAAGTCAATCGCTGGTAAACCATTTGAAGAACAATTGGCTATCATGAGAAGATGGCTTGTTAAGGAGGTTGGATTACACCCAGATGGAACAGCCAAAGACTGCGTTATTGTTTATGATTATCTAAAACTAATGGATAGTGCAGGAATATCTCAGGATATGAAAGAGTATCAGGTTTTAGGTTTTATGATGACAAGCTTACATAATTTTGCTGTCAGATATAAAGTTCCTATTCTTGGTTTTATACAATTAAATAGGGATGGTATAACAAAAGAAACCACAGATACCGCCAGCGGTTCTGATCGTATAATATGGTTATGTAGCAATTTCACTATTTTCAAAAGAAAAAGCGACGAAGAGATCGCCGAAGACGGACCCACTAACGGTAATAGAAAACTTGTTCCTATTATTAGTAGACACGGTGGAGGTCTAGACGACAATGACTATATTAATTGTCACATGAAGGGCTGGTGTGCAAAAATTGAAGAAGGTAAGACAAGATTGGAATTAGTAAATAATAATACTAACACAGACAAAGGATTTATTGTTAATGACGAGAACAATGATGACGATCAAGAAATCCCGTTCGTATAATCAGCCACAACTTAAAGTACTATCTGATTATTTATGTGAAGATATAGATAATCTACTAGACAATTTAAATGTTGGTGAGTATAAAACTTTTGATCGCATGATAGCCATGAGATGTCCAATTCATGGCGGAGATAATAATTCTGCTTGTAATTTATATTACAAAGGAGACTCATATAGAGGTAACTGGAAATGCAGAACACATCAATGTGAAGAAACCTTTAAAGGGTCTATTATAGGATTTATAAGAGGTTGTTTATCTAAACAAAATGGTTGGACAGGACCTGGGGATCCAACCGTTTCTTTTAACGACGCTGTAGAATACGCCATTAATTTTACTAAAAAGAATCCTAGTCAAATAAAAGTTAGTAAAAAAGAAGTAGAAAAAAATAATTTTGTAAATATTGTTAATAATATACAAACAGATATTAGATCTGTTGATGATACTCCTAAAATCACAAGAGATAAAATAGTAAAGAATTTAAAAATTCCATCAGATTATTTTATTAGCAGAGGATTTTCTTCTGAAATACTTATCAAATATGATGTTGGTGAATGTTTAAGTTCCGAAAAAGAAATGGGCGACAGAGCTGTTGTACCAGTATACGACGACACTCACGAGAATATGGTCGGTTGTTCTGGCAGAAGTATTTTTACTCAATGCTCTAAATGTAAAAGTTATCATAATTTAACAAAAGATTGTCCAAATTCAGATTATTTATGGCAATATTCTAAGTGGAAACATAATAAGGGATTTAAAACACAAGAGTATCTATATAATCTATGGTATGCAAAAGACTATATACAACAGAATAAAAATGTTGTGCTGGTCGAAAGCCCAGGAAATGTTTGGAGATTAGAAGAGGCCGGAATTCATAATAGCGTAGCCCTATTCGGCTCTGTATTACAAGAAAAACAAAAATTGTTATTGGATATTTCTGGAGCAATGAGTATATATATACTTATGGACAATGACGACGCTGGCAAAAGAGCTGCTCAAAAAATCTATGATAAATGTCATAAAACATATAATGTTTTCTATATTGATATTGATCACAGCGATGTTGCTGATATGTCAGTAGCTGAAGTAAAAGAGATTATTTTACCACAATTAAAAGATAAATACTAATGAATACTAAAATAATAGCATTTTCTGGCCGTAAACAGTCTGGCAAAACTATTTGTTCAGAATTTTTAAAAGGATTATTATTATCTAATGGATATTCTGATGTTGAAATATATAACTTTGCAGATCCATTGAAAGAAGACATATGCATGAACATGTTTGGATTATCATACGTTCAGTGTTATGGCGAAGATCATAATAAGAATGAACTAGTTGATGCCTATTGGGAAGATAAGCAACTAACAGCTAGAGATTTAATGCAATTAATAGGCACCGACTTATTTAGAAAATTAAATAATAATATTTGGGTAAATGCTCTTATCAATAAAATTAAAAAGAGTAAACTTCAAGTTGTTATAGTTTCTGATTGTAGATTTCCTAATGAAATAGAAGCTATAAAAAATAATGGAGGAATAGTATTTCGACTAAATAGAAATCCACACAAATCAGAACATATTAGCGAATCAATATTGGATGCTTGCAGATATGATTGGAATAATTTTAATGCTATCATTAATAATGAACATATGACAGTTAGAGAGCAATATGATAAACTTAAAAAACTTATGTTACATTTTAATGTACTACCACAATAATAGGATATCATGATTATAACTTATTTCCGTAGTTCGTCTTATAATGCCCATTCTATGTGCGAACAACAATTTTTTTTTGAATATGTACTAGGATGGAGGGGCCCAAGTGGACAAAAGGCGGATAAAGGAACAATAGTCCATAAAGTTTTAGAAATTCTTGCCATGATCAAACAAGGTCAGCAAGATAAATTATCTCATATAAATGATGACGAATTCTTAGGTCTTATAGATATAAATGACTATAGTCTTAATACCATAATAGAAAAAGTATACAAGCATTATAGTACCGCTAATAGTCATCATACTTGGACTCTAAAAGATTATAAGGACTGCTATAATTGGGTTTACAAGGCTATAGAATTTAATGGCGGTATGTTTGATCCTAGAAATCGCACCATTCTTAGACCAGAACAACACTTTGATTTGGTAATAGAAAAACCATGGGCTAAATACGAGTATAATATTAATAATCAAAAACTAGATGGATATTTGGGCTTAAAAGGCACTATAGATCTTATAACTTTGGCTAATGATAATACTATTGAGGTCATAGATTGGAAAGGATTGCCATTAGATACAAAATTACCTACTCTTGACGGATGGACAACAATTGCAGATATAAATGTGGGATGTAATGTCTTTGATCAATACGGTAATATATGTCGCGTTGTTGGAAAATCAAAAGTCAAAACAAAAAAATGTTTCAGAGTAACTTTTGATGACAAAACATCGGTAATTTGTGACGATGAGCATTTATGGAAATTATCTAATGGTGAAACGGTATCTATACAGGATCTAGCTATTGGCGATACTATTAATGTGACAAAACCATTAAAATGTAATGAACAATCCCTACCAATAGATCCTTATCTATTAGGAGTCTGGTTAGGAGACGGAAGAAATAGAGGCTGCGAGATTAGTGGCAATGATACTGAAATTTTTGAAGAAATACAAGCAAGAGGTTATGAGCTAGGAAAAATTCAAAATGATAAAAGATCAAAAAATAAGACAGTATCGATCCTAAATGTGACAAAAATACTAAAATCTTTAAATCTATTGAATAATAAACATATACCAAAAATTTATTTGAGAGCATCTTTTCAACAAAGGCTAGACTTACTAAGGGGTTTGATGGATACAGACGGAAATGTAAATCCAATTAGAAAACAAACTGTGTTTACTTCTTGTAATAAAAAACTATCCGACGATGTTAAAGACCTACTTTTAACCCTTGGGCAAAGACCGAATCAAGCGTGTATTAAAAGAGATACAAATTACAAAAAAAACGTAATCATATATCCTATTTCGTTTCGTCCAATTGACATTAATCCTTTTCTATTGAACAGGAAAAAAGAACTTGTGGATGTAAATTGGGGATCTGGAAGATCTAGGGTTAGACGAGTTTCTAAAATAGAAGAATCGATTATACAAAAAACTCAATGCATTTCCGTAGACAGTCCAGACAATACTTATCTGTGTACAGAAAATTATATTCCAACACATAATACTGGACGAAGACTAGATTGGGCAACAGGTCAAGAAAAAACCCAAGAAAAGTTAGAGAAAGATCCACAACTTAAAATTTATCACTATGCTATTAAAAAATTATATCCGCATATTGAAAATGTAATTTTTTCTATCTACTTTATTAATGATGGTGGTCCTTTTTCTATGGTATTTCACGATAGTGATTTAATAGATACAGAGAATATGCTAAGAGAAAAATTTGATATTATTAAGAAAACAAAACGACCTAAACTTAATAAAACATGGATGTGTAATAAATTATGTCATTTTGGTAAAACCACTTTTGAGAATACTAATATAGAACCTTTGCAGGAGTATAGAGATGGACAAATATGTCAAAAAGGATCTGTGATGACAAAGTGCGAACAAGTCAAGCACGACCTTGAACTTTACGGGATCGATGCTACAATGAGTATGTACAAACACCCGAATCATTCTTTTGGATCTTACAAAGCACCAGGATCAGTATGACCTATTCTGTTCTTCATTGTCATTCGCATTTTAGTCTTTTGGATGGTCTTAATCGTCCAGAACAAATAGCCAATAGATGTTCTAAATTAGGCATTAATTCTTGTGCCTTAACCGATCACGGTAACATCGCCGGTTCTGTACAATTCTATCAGAAAATGCGAAATAAAAATATAAAACCAATTCTTGGCTGTGAATTATATATATGTGAAGATGATCCGAGCATACAAACAAAAGAAAATGCTTCATTATCACATTTTTTGGTATTGGCGAAGAATTTGCAAGGATGGAAAACATTAATAAAGATTGTTTCCGAATCCAACAGGCCCGATTACTTTTATCATAAGCCACGTTTAAGTCTGGCGAAATTAGCAGAAATACTAGACGGTAATATTATAGGTATCTGTGGACATTTGGGATCAACATTAGCAGATAAGATATTATGCGACGAATCCAAAGCTATAGATAATGGATTATCTTTTGTAGATTATATGAAAACTATATTTGGTAATGATAATTTTTTTCTAGAGACACAACTATTTGATCAAGCATATCTAAAACAACAAACATATTTAACAGATACAATAAGAAGAATCTCTCAATTAAGTAAAACAAAAGCGGTATGCACACCGGATGCTCATTATTGCGAACAAGATGATGCTATAGATCAAAGAATATTACTCTGTAATAATCTTAAAACAACATTATCAGATATAAATACTAAGATGCTTCATAATCAATCTGTACCTATGGAGTGTTTCTTTAAAAGCGATAAATACTACATTCTGTCTCCAGAAGAAATGAAAACTCTTCATAATGACGAAGAGATAGAAAACACTTTGTTTGTGGATAGTCTAATAGAAAATTTTGATATACTATCGCCACCTAAATTGCCTAAATTCGAATGTCCCGAAGGATTCTCTTCGGATGAATATTTAAGAGAATTATGTAGAAAAGGTTGGAAAAATAGAATTATACCGAATATTGACAAATCACAACAGGATATTTATGTTGATAGAATAAAATATGAACTACAGGTTTTGCAAAATGCTGGGCTTAGTAGTTATTTTCTAATTGTTCAAGACATACTAAGATATGTTAAAAATAATAATTGGTTAGCAGGACCAGGACGAGGAAGCGCAGCCGGATGCTTGGTTTCTTATTTAATAGGTATTACAGATATAGACCCTATTAAACACGAATTACTATTTGAAAGATTTTATTCCGATGGCAGGAATGTAAAAGAACACATATCTTTTCCGGAATTTTCTATACAAACATTTAAAAATGGTGTATAAACAGTATAATTCCGGAGGCAATATGAAAGCTAAAATAAAAGACTATAAAAATAAGAGCTATAATTTACTTACTATAATAACTTTAGTTTCGGATAGTAAAGGAGAAACAATTGCTAAGTGTAAATGTAAATGCGGCAATGTCTGTTATAAGAAACTATCTATGATAAAGATTAACCATGTTAAAAGTTGTGGTTGTTTAGCAAAATCAACTAGATTTACTAAAAATAGTAAAAAAAAATTATTAAATGATTTCTCTAAATTAGATGCCGCATCAGCTTATTGGCTTGGTTTTATTTTTGGCGATGGAAATATTAGTGATAGTAATAAGCTACAATTATGCTTGGGATCAGAATCAAAAAAACATTTGATTAAATTTTCTAAATTTTTAATAGGCTCTAATATAGTAAAAGACTACGATAATAGGTGTACATTTCAATTTACTAGTGATATTTTAGCAAATAATATATCAAAATATGGTATTATACCAAGAAAAACATGGCATAGTACTTTAAAATTACCGTCGGATCAATTATTATGGCCAGATTTTATAAGAGGATATTGGGATGCTGATGGATGGGTTAGTATAAAAAAACAAACCAATAAAAATAAAGTCTACACTGGTTACAACATAGGTATATGTTCATATCTTCCAGAAAATTTGGAAACAGTATCCAAAGCCTTACCTGTAAAATATAAAAAACCAACAAAAATAAAAAATAGAGACTTGTATCAGTTAATATACCAAAACAAGAGTGAAATTAAAGTTATAGCAAAATATTTACTAAACAATCATTTATATATAGACTACAAATGGAAAAAAATTCTACACTTACTAGACTAGTACATGAGATTAAAAGCCAGCCTATAATCGAAAGGTTAGAACAAGAAAAAAATAATAGATTTCTTGAACATGAATGCTCTATAGTTCTTTCGGCTCCAGAAAATATATCATACTATAATCATATAATAGTAAATAAAAATATTTTATCCGAAAACACTATTAATAGTTATATAATGTGGATATATGGTATTGTCGATCAGCTTGATAATACTCGTCCAATACAAAGCATTCCAGCCAGAATACAAATGCCAGATATCGATATAGATATCCCAATAGATAAACGAGAACAAGTATTAGAATATATAAAAAGTAAATATGGATATGGCAAAGTATCACAAATGATTACTTTTAATACTATGAAAGGTAGAGGGGCGTTAAAAGATGTGCTAAGAGTATATGGTAATATATCTTTCGAAGAAATGAATTCTATTACCAAATTTATTCCTGACGAAGCCAAAATAGCCGACGAACTTCAAGAGATGAAAGAAGATACCGGAGAAGCCTCGATTATTAGATGGGCTTTAGAGAATAACACAGACAAACTGAAAGAATGGTGCTATATAGCAGAAGATGGTTCGTTGGCTGGTCCATTATCGAAAAGATTTGAACAGGCCATAAGGCTTGAAGGAACAAAATCCAACCAAAGCAAACACGCTGCTGGTGTAATAATAGGTACCGAAGATCTTGCATCTCTGTGTCCTATGGTCTATGATAATAGAAATGATCAGCTGATAGCAGGCATGGAGATGAACGATCTAGAGAGTTTGGGTTTAATTAAATTTGATATATTGGGTATAGCTTATTTAGACAAAATCATGTCTGTATCAGAATACTTAAAAAATGGAGAACTATAATGTTAACAAAAACATTAGATCAAGTTGCTGTAGGCGAAAATTTTAAAGTTAATAATGTAGAGTATACTAAGATTCAAGAGGTTAGAGTAAGTTGTTGCAGAAGCGCTAATTGTCACGTTGTTGCAGATAGTAATCAAAGGACTTTTTTCCCAGGAAACACAGTAGTGGAGACAAATGGCTAATTTACAAAAAATTTGTGTGTTTGATTTAGAAACGGACGGGGCTAATCCCGACCTTTGTAGCCCCGTTCAAATTGCTTCTCTGATAATAGATCCATATAAATTAGAAATTATCAAAGATTCAGAATTTAATATTAATCTAAAACCATCCATATTAGATGAAAAACCTGACTATATATATGATGATAGTGATGTTCTTGATTTCCATGCCAAGGTTAGAGGATGTGAAAAAACTAAAATATTAGAGGATTGGAAATCTTATCAAAATCAGGATAATGGATGGAAAATGTTTGTGTCTTATTTAGAGAAATATCACATAAGATCAGATAAAAAATCTTGTTTTACAGCGCCAATAGCCGCTGGATACAACATAAATAGATTCGATCTTAGAATTATAGAAAGACTAAGTACTAAATACAATAATGTCAATAAGGAGGGAAGAACATCTCTTTTTTATCCACGAGACGTTATAGATTTAATGAATGTGATATTTTATTGGTTCGAAGGAAATAACGAACTAAAAAACTATACATTAGATAATGTTAGAGAATATTTAGGTCTTGGCAATAGTGGATCTCATGACGCGCTAAACGATGTAAGAGCCACCGCTGATATTCTCATTAGATTTATGAAACTTCATAGAAATCTTGGTAATAAGGTTAAATTCAAAAACGCGTTCGCCGCAGCTTCTGCATAATATTTATGAATCATCACTATACGTTTGATTGTGGTTGTAAATTTAAGGTATTGGACTATACCCAGGATGGTATTCCTAGAATAGATTTCGATGGCAAACTAGAAAATCTAAATCTAGAATGTTCCAAAACATGGGATATGATAGCACAAGGAAACACAAAAGGCGTTTTCCAATTAGAGTCCAGACTAGGCTCTAGCATGTCCAAAAAACTTAAACCACAGAATATAGAGCAGCTTTCTGCATTGATTAGTATTATGCGACCAGGATCGTTAGAGGCATATAGGGAAGGCAAAAGTATTAGTGATCATTATATAGACAAAAAAAATGGTCAAGAAGAATTAGACTATTTTCATCCTTCTCTTGAGCCTTCATTAAAATCGACCTATGGCGAGATGATTTACCAAGAACAGGCCATGCAAATCGCTCAGGCGGTGGCTGGATTCGATCTTCAAGAGGCCGATATGCTTCGTAAGGCTATAGGCAAAAAGAAACCAGAAGAAATGGCCAAAATTAAAGTTAAATTCAAAGATGGTGTTAAAAAACTTAATATTGTGTCGGAAGATGAGAGCGAAGAAATTTTTGGTTGGATAGAAAAAAGTCAAAGATATAGTTTTAATAAGAGTCATGCTGTAAGCTATGCTATGAATGCATACTCATCAGCATATGCTAAAGCGCACTTCGCGAAAGTGTTTTTTGCATCATATTTAAAGTTCGCAAAAGACAAGATGGATCCACAAAAAGAAATCAAGGAATTAATCAGGAACGCCACAGAAATGGATGTTACTGTTTGCGTTCCAGATTTAAGAAAACTTAATAAGCATTTTACCATAAATGATGATAAAATTTATTTTGGCTTAACAGATATAAAAGGGGTTGGTTATTCGGTATATGATAAGATCATAGAGATAATCAAAAATATTGATCTTAATTCCATATCATGGTATGGCTGTTTAGTAAAATTACTCAATAAAATAAACTCTACAGCCGCTAAGGCGCTAATATCATGTGGTTCTCTTGATTATTATCATATGTCACGCACACAAATGTTATTTGAATATGATATAATATCGGAATTAACATCTAGAGAATTAGATCTTTTAGATATAAACCAAAAACATCTAGGACAAGTTTTAGAGAATCTGCTAACTAACAGCAAGATTAATACCAAACGAAAAACTAATATACAAAATTTAATTAAGCTATATGAAAATCCACCATACTCATTAAACGATAAAATAGAATGGTTATCTGATACAGAAAATGCGTTGCTTGGAGCATCCATTACCTGTTTTAAAATAGATTCATACGATATCAGCATGACAAACTGTGATTGCAAAATGTTTAAACATACCAATAATGTTAAAAATATTATTTTGGCTGGTGAAATTAGTAATATAAATTTTGTTAAAACAAAGAATGGGAAAAATGCTGGTGCAGAAATGGCTTTTGTTACAATAGAGGACCAATATGCGTCCTTAGACTCGGTCATCTTATTTCCTGATCAATTGTCTAAATACCGAAACTATCTGTTTGAAGGAAATGTACTAATATTTCTAGGTAATAAGAGTCCTAAAAAAGATTCTTTTATAGTAGAAAAATGTTTTATACCAAGGTCTTGACAAAACGCTGCCGCTTGGTATAATATTGTATAGTTGTAGCGTTTTTACTTTTAGGAGTTTTGAAAATGAATATTACATTGTTGAAGGGTAATCTTGCACGAGATCCTGAGTTAAGAGTTGTTAATCCAAATGGAAAACAAACTAGTGTGGTAAATTTTACCATTGCTGTTAATAGGGATTATGTAAAATCGAATGGAGAAAAAGATCGAATTACATCTTTTATTAATTGCGAAGCATGGGATAGCGGAGCCGAAACTATTGCTGAGTCACTAAAGAAAGGTGATCTGGTTATGGTTGAGGGGTCTCTTAGAAACGATACATGGGAAAAGGATGGAGTTAAGCATAGTAGTCTAAAGGTTAGAGTTAATAACTTTTCAAAGATTACTAAGCTTAGTAGGTCGAAAACTGAAGAATCAGAAACAGTTGCTTTCTGACCAACACTAAAGGAATGTATATAGAATATTGGGGGTGAAATATCCCCCGTATTCTATTCCATAATGGCAAAATCTAAATTAAAAATATTGATGTGTTCCGAAGCTAGTTTCATAAATTCTGGTTTTGGAAAATATGCAAAACAGATATTATCAAGATGGCATAAAACCAATAAGTATAGTATTGCAGAGTTTGCCTCATACGGAATGGTAAATGATCCAAGAGATAAAAATATAGACTGGATTTATTATGCTAATGCTGTGCGAGATAACGATCCTAGATATAAGGAGTATATGTCTAGGACAGATAATCAATTTGGAAGATGGAGATTCGAAAAGGTTCTATTAGATTTTAAGCCAGATATTGTGGTTGATGTTAGAGATTTTTGGATGAGTGGGTACCAAACCCTATCCCCTCTAAGACCTTATTTTCATCATATTCTCATGCCCACGGTAGACTCTGCTCCACAGCAAGAAGAGTGGGTAGATGTATTTCTATCAACAGATGCTATTTTTACATATAGTGATTGGGGCGCTCAAATCCTTAAACAGCAAACTAATGATAAAATAAAATATATTGCCACAACTAGTCCTGGTGTTGATTTAGATATTTTTAATATTAAGGATAAAAATAGTTGTAGACAAATTCTGGGTATAGATAATGATGTATTTATAGTTGGTTCTGTTATGAGAAATCAAAAAAGAAAACTGATTCCAGAGCTTTTAGCTTCTTTCAAAAAAATATTATCTATTTTTGAGAAAGAAAAACGATCCGATAAAATATTTCTATATCTTCATACAACATATCCGGATATGGGATGGGATATTCCTGAGTTACTAAATGATCATCAAGTATCTAACAATGTTCTTTTTACATACCTATGTAAGAACTGTTCCAATATAGAGAGTTGCGTATACTCTGGACCTCAAAAAGTATGCTCAAAATGTTTTAATAAATCATCGCAATTTCCATCTGTATCTCAAGGCGTTACTGACGAACAACTTAGTATAATCTACAATACATTTGATTTATATGTTCAATATGCTATATGCGAAGGATTTGGTATGCCACAAGTCGAAGCTGCTGCCTGTGGTATCCCTATAGCAACTGTCGAATATAGTGCTATGGTAGATATTATATCAAAGTTAGAAGCATATCCAATAAAAATTAAAACATATTTCAAAGAACTCGAAACAAAAGCTATTAGAGTATATCCAGATAATGATTGCCTAATTGATATTATACTAAAAGAATTAGATAAACCAATATCTATTAGAAATAATAATAGAATTCGAATAAGAAATTTAACAGAAAAATATTATAACTGGGATAATATTGCAAAAATTTGGGAGAATTATTTTGATAATCTAGACTTTAGATCAGACTGGTCCAAGCCTCTACCAATCTTGCGTAAAGCGAGCATATCTAATAAGGATTCTAATTTTTCACAATTCATTAACCTATGCAATAATACGATGAAGAATAGTGAACTTTTATCGTCTTTCAAGTTTTTGAATATGCTTCAGAATGCAGACTATGGTTTCCATTATGTATCTCCAACACAAATCTCTGGATATGGTATAAATAATTTATGCGATCATATCAATACTATGATAGATAATAATAATAGATCAGAAGAAGTCAGACAAAAAAATATTAAATTTGAAGAAGACTTTATACAATATGCACATTTAAAGAATGATATATGAATATTCTATATATAGGTCCTTATAGATCATTAAGTATCGATGGTTATTTGTCTTTGAATCTATTATTGAATTTAAAGGATCTGAAACAATATACTGTGACAGCTAGACCCATATTTATATCAAATAGAGTTAATAATCTAGCCAGCAAATTAAATGATACAATTCTGTCAATGGAAAATCATCAGTCTAAATCTTTTGATCTATTAATACAAAACACAGAGATCAATACTATTTCTTATAATTCTAAGATACCATATCATATCTTTTTTCCTAATTATAAAGATATTATTCCTGATGATAGTATATCACAAAAATATATATTTCTAAGTAATAGGGGATTGCTATTATATAGTAATAATATTCATAAAAAATTATTAGAATATCTTAATATTGATAATGGTTTATTTCTTAATAACAATATTAATAATAAATTATTATCTCCAACAAATAATATATTTAATTTAGGTATCTATAATAGATATAAAAAATATTATACCATAATTCAATCCAATATAGATTATGATACAAAAAAAATAATTGTAGATTTTATTAAACTTAATCAAGAAAATAATTGTTTGGTATTATTTATACAAGATATTGATCAGGAAATGCTCAATAAATGCAATGAATATATAAAGAGCGTGTATAAAAAATTTGAAATCAATAATACTATTTCGAAAGTTATAATTGTTCCCACATTGTTAAACGAAACGTCCATCAGATCAATACATAATACTGGTGATATCTATATACACAAAGACAATGATCTTCATCTTATGCTTGCTAAAGAATATGGTAAACATATTGTATTAAATACATCTAATGTTACTATACAATGGGATCAAAACGATCTGCATAAATATGGTAAATTAAAAAATACACAAGATATCGACCTTTTATCTGAGAAAAAATATCCCAGTTTAAAAAACAATCTTAGCGAAATTATAGATGCCTATGTTAAATAATTTAGCCTGTTCAAACATTATTAATAATTTACTAGATAATAAAACCATATACTATATTGGTAAAAAGAACATATTTTTTTATATGTTAAATGTTAATTCTGATTATAATATCATTACCGAACCATCTCAACCTTTTTCAGCTATCTTATCCGACGATCCTTTGTTTTATTCTCAAAACATAGAAAAGCTGTCTTTAGAATATAATGTAAATAGTGTTCTGGTATTCCATGATCCACCATCAAATATAATTAAAAAAGAAGATAAATATATCCTAGATAGAAAACTAAGAAATAGTCATAGAATATTTTTTAGTAAAACTATTAAAGAGTTATGGAACATGGACAATAATTGTCATATTCTACAATATGGCCTACCAGAGAATATTGATATGACAAAAGATAAAGACATTTTAATATTAAATATTGATCATAGTAATGTCAATATAGAGCTATATAACTATATCAAAACATTAGCAAATAGTTGTGACATATTAAATAAAAACGATATTAGTTCTTATGAAGATATATTAAATATAATATCTAAATATAAAATATGTATTGTAACACAAGGTCAATACGACGCTATCCTTAGTTCTACTTTAAATTGTTTTGTTTTAACAAATATTCCATTATCTCAAGAGTTTTATAATCCTCTAATAAAAAATATCAACAATAAAAATATAAACGAGCAAATAAAATCCATACTAGAAAACTATTCTTTACCAAAAGAAATACAATCTTATTCTAATACATATATAAATATAAAAAATATGCAACATAATATAAATCAAGTTTTTAATCAAGTCTTTAAAAGAGTATATATTTATGAGCCGTAATATCAACATATCCATCACAGAACCTTCTGATAAAAACACTATTCACATAAATGATCTTGCATCAATAATTAACTATTCTTGCGATAGTATTAAAGTTGCGTGTTTAGAATTCTTACCAGAGAATGCCCATGGACAGGTTATTAATATATTATTATCTAAGCTAAAACCTCTTGGAAAACTCATTATTACAATTAATAATGTTACCAGTATCACTAAAAATTTTATGGCTGGAAGTATGTCATATCAAGATTTCTTAACCTTTTTTCAGAATAAACAAAGCTTACTGTCTATAGATAGTCTTTATACATTTATAGACTTTAATACTTTCGATATTATACATATAAATCAAGAAGAATATTTTACAACACTATTCTTAGAGAGAAAACAGTTATGAGAAATACACTATGTCAAGACTGTTATTTCGCTAAAAAAACAACATCAGACGATAAAGCGTGTTTTTTTGATATTCCAACAATAATAAAAGATATTCACAATATACGTATTGATAATGAATTTAATATTATAGAAAACTATCAGTGCAGATATGGAATAAGTAATAAAATATACAAAGAAAATATTGATAAATTTCATTCTGTGGATCTTATAGAATATATTAAACAACAAAACACAATTCGCTACTCCATCGCAGTTATTCTAGACAAATCTCCAGATACTGATCTGCTGATAAACAACTTAAATAATCTATCTATTAAGCCATACTATATAACCATAGTCTGTTATAACAATACCGAAAATTTAACAAAAAAAATCAACAATCTTGGTATTAAATATAAGATCCATAAATTTTTAGAAGATATTCCTGGACCACAAGCTCTTCACATTGCACTGGAAACAAATAAGAAAAATATCCAAAATGTGTTGTGGATTCTAACAGAAGCAGGATTAGATCATGTTGTTAAGAACGATAGCATACAAGAAATCAATTATTTGGTGAATGTGGAACAAAAATCTATTCATTATTATAAATGTTCTAATATAGATTCAAATATTGATGGCGTTTTTATAGGCACAGATAACTATAAGCTTTTCTCAAAAAATATAGACTATACTATAGAACAAAATACGAATATATTATTTGATTATTATGATTGATATACTAATAATAACTCCAGAAATAACGAAAGGAATGAAATCTATAGGATCAAAGTGTTTACTTAATCTAAAAAAGAATATGAGTGTTTTGGAATACCAAATTAGTCAGGCTCAAAAAATAAATAAAATATCTAATATAACAATTAATATAGGTTTTGATTATGATAAGATTATTAGTAAGCTTTATAGATATAAAAATATTAATTTTTTAATTAATAACGAATATGAGCATACTAATCAAGCACAAAATCTTATAACTTATATTAATAAGTATAGACCAAAAAATTTGTTAGTAATCAACAGTGGAATACTGATTAAAGACAAAATTATAGATAAAAGCTTTCTAAATAATGAGTCAAAAATATTTATGCTTAACAAGCCTAAAAAAAATTTTACAATAGGATCATCATTATCTACAAATCTCGAATATCTTTTTTTTGATATGGAACAGTCGTGGTCGGAGATAGTCTATTTTAATAATTTGGCCATAGACACCTTCTTGTCATGCGATAGTTCTATGTTTAAACAAATGTATCTGTTTGAGGCTATCAACTTTTTACTACAAAAAAATATTGTGTTTAAGAAAATTTATATTAACAAAAATAACATAATGAAAATAAATAATGCTAAAGATATTACAAGCGCCAGGATATTTATATGAATAATTTATTAGTACAGTATAAAAACATTAAATTTATTAATAATATAGGTTTATCTAGCACTGATTTTTGTAATAAGATAGTTACAGAAACTAAGAATAATCTATATAAACTATATTATACTTATAATTTTAGTCATGTAATTTTCATAGCGTCAATGATGGAACAGGAAGAATATCAATTTATAGATGATTTTGGTAAAAATATAAACATATTCGTATATAATGATAATAATATTCAATTAAGAAAAAACTTAAATATTAAAAAGATTTTGCAAAAAGATAAAAATCAATCCGAGTATGATACAATTAGTATTCCTAAATTAGTTAACAATGAGCTATTTTTTTCTTCTCCAGATCAAACAATAAAGAATAATCATATTATATCTTTTCTAGATAGTATTGATTCTTTGCCGAATTGGCTACATAATTTTTTATATCCAACAAGCAAACTACCTATTAAATTATTCAATAATAATACTATTATTCATCCTCAAAATTTAGGGCTCGTCTCCGAAAACGATAAAGCCTTATTGCTGCGACAGTCTAAGTACTATTTAGCAATAAATGATGATTATGTTCCAGAAGCGTGGGCGAGCCAGTGTTTAGTTTTGTCGAAAGATGATCTTGAAACCTTACAGCCCACAACTTATAAAAATAGTAAAAGTTTTCAATCGTATTCTAATTTTTTAAAGGTACTATTCCGTGAATAAAAAAAGCATAGGCTTTATGATCATTAATATAGAAAATAATGAATATTATGATAATATTCTAAAAAATATTAAACTTTTGATAGATAACAATCCCTATTATAATATTGTAATATTCAATAGTAATTGTGACAAAGTATTAACATATAATATACCAATATTACATCTTTCCCATGCTAAGTTTTTTAAAGGCGATTTATGGACATTCGATTTGGTTAGTCTTATTATATCGAAAAAATTTCCAAATATTAATAAAAAGATATTATACTGTAATGATATACCATGGATTAAAAATAGAAATAATCTATACAATGAATGGAAAGATATCTACAATGATATAGATTTTGTAGCTTCTAACCAATATATATATGATATATATGATATGTCTTGGAGAAAACCATTAGATATTATGGAGAGTTTTAATTATGAAAAAATACAACACATCTTACGATAATTTGTCTGACCAAGACAAAAAAGATCTAATTCTATCTCTATATTCTGAACAAGGTAAAAGTTTTGCAGATATAGCTGTTATGTATGACACATACGCTAATAGAATAAGGAGAGATGCTAAAAAATTAAATATTAAAATACGAGATAAGAGCGAAGCTCAAAAAAATGCTCTAAAAACTGGTAAGCATTCGCATCCAACAAAAGGGAAAGAAAGATCTCAAGATACAAAACAAAAGATAGGCATGGGCGTATTAAATGCATGGGAAAATCTAGAAGATGATGAAATACAAAAAAGAAAACTTCAAGCTAAACAAAATTGGGAAAATTTAGACGATAATACAAAAGAGAACATTCTTAAATCTGCTAATACCGCGGTCAGAGCCACAAGTAAGGTAGGATCAAAACTAGAAAAATATCTACATAAAAGACTATTAAATGACGGATACAAAGTAGAATTTCATAAAGAACAAACTCTGGTGAATACGAGGTTGCAGATTGATCTGTTCGTTCCTAGTATAAATCTAGCGATAGAGGTCGATGGTCCATCTCACTTTACCCCTGTTTGGGGTCAAGAATCATTAAAAAGAAATAAAAATTATGATAATAAAAAAGAAGGACTAATAATTGGTAAAGGATGGAATTTATTGAGGATCATACAAACCAAAGATTATTCTGATGCTCGCGCCTTCTTAATTTATGATCAAATACTTCAAATTATAAAAACAAATCATTCTAACCTTATTTCTGGGCAACAGAAATTTACTATAAAGGATACCAATGGCTAAAAAAGATAAGAACGAAACAATTGAGAATACCGAAGATAATATCGTTGAAAAGAAAATTCCAACTATTGCTGACTTAGATTGGACGGACTATGTTCTTGGGCTTTTATCAGACGACGAGAAGATTGCTGGTAATCCAACAACGGATGGTTTAAGACGTATTTTTGAAACCGTTCTAAATTGCAGATTAATATCGTCAACAAGTTCGGTTGTTCAGTCTCCTAGTCCAGAAAATGAAAAAAGAGCAACGGTCATACATTCCTTATCTTACTGTTTAAATCCAGCTGTTCAGGACTTAAACGGTTTAAATATTGTGTCTGTGGATGGCTCTGCGGACGTTTACTGGGGTAACTGCGATAAAGTATACCGTAATCATCCCGTTGCTGTTGCGGAAACTAGGGCAGAAGGAAGAGCCCTAAGAAGAGCGTTAAGACTACGCAAAGTAGTAGCGGCCGAAGAATTATCAAAAGATATAGAAGACCATCCTGATCATGATACAGTAAATAAGATTAGTAACCAACAAATTAATTTTATAGACGTTTTGGCTCAGAGATTAAACATTAATGTTATCAAATTATTAGAACAAAATAATATGGAGACTAAGAATATTTATAGTTTGACACATGAGAGTGCGGTTGATATAATAAGATTATTATCAAAATACCAACAAAATATTGATAGTATACCACAAGATATTTTAGGCTACTCTAACGAATGGAAATAATTTATGAAAGTACTATATAAAGCTAATGATAAATTACAATTTGAATTAGAAGGCAGCGGGCAAAAAGAAATATTTAAAGAGCTTGCTCTAATCCAAGAAATTTTTGGAGAAGCCAAATGTGGTATGTGTGGTAGCACCAATATTAAGTTTGTTGTTAGAAATGTTGATGGAAATGATTACTATGAATTAAGATGTTCTGATTGTGGTGCTATCTTAGCATTTGGTCAGCACAAAAAGGGTGGAACATTATTTCCAAAACGTAAAGATGATAATGGAAACTATCTTCCACATAGTGGATGGCACAAGTGGACTAAAGATAAAGAATAATTACCATCGATTCATCGGACATTGCTCGTTAACCAAGCTTAATTTATTAATATAATTACGTGTTCTATTTACTGGACATCCGCACTGTGAGCATATTGAGTTCTTAAAAAATTCACAGCTTTCGCAAATTTTAAAACGTCTTTCTATTTCATCATCAGAAGCGATATCTTCATTATTTATTGTTTTATCCAATATATCCGTAGACAAGCCCCTTAGTTCCTTAATGAAGTCTGGTTGATCAGAATCGATATCTATTGCGGAACATGGAAATATCGGAGCATCTCCATCATTTGTCGAAATCTCTATACCGCATTTACTGCATTTATATATATTGTTATTTTTTAATATGAAATTACAAAACATTTAATTAGAGCTGTACAGCATCGTCTCCTAATGGTGGTTCTGGAATTATTTTAGGCTTGGTAAAAAATTCATATGGAATTAATTCCCATAAAAATTGACTAATCATGTCATTGGTTTTAATTTCTATACCATCAACAGATCCATAGAATGCCCTATACATCATTTCATTCATTAATTGGAAAAATAATGGGGTCGAAGACGGAATTAATGTGTTTGTACTATTATCTATTTCCATACATTTCCAATAATGGAAATCATTGTTAATGATATTTACTCCGCCGCTAAATGCTCCAGCGCTAACAACTGTGAAAGGATCTAAGGGCTCTAGAGCAGATCTTCTAGGATATGCTCTGTATGGAACCTCTATACCATATCTAAATATGGTAGATAGCATATCCATTCCTCTTACTAGTCGTGGTAATTTTCTAATTTTAACTTTTAAATTATTGATATTGTCTAAATTACAAACATTATAGATTTTAACAGATTGTTCCACCCTAATTCCTTGACTTAGCAGGCCGTAACCGTTTGGTGATCTCGATTCTCTACTAGCGAGAGCTGGAATACCACCTTCTTTTCCAAACTCATTCACGTCTCCATCCGAGGTGGTTTTTATAATAGCTTTACCATTATTATTTTCTACTTCTGTAAGTAATATGTCGTATGTTTCAAAAGCGGTTACGAGTATTTCTTTATTGTCATAAGCAAGATCTAGATTTTCTGTATCTCCATTTATATGATAATCTCTTCTCGATACCCATTCTTTCCAATATATTGGTAATCCTTGTTGTCTAAGTTTATTCTCTAAATTAGTTTTTTTAGAATTTATAATATTTTCATTAATTTCATATATATAAGATTCATAAGATGGTCCTCTGCCAGAGTTTTTATTGCTTTTTTTGAAAGTAACATGATCCCCTATATTATTTTGTATAGATTGTCCTCTTAATCTTATACAAATATTGTTGCTTGGTAATAATGGTGTGCCAGCAATAGTTTGTATAAATGGTGTTCCTCTACATATATATTCTACCTTTTTGAGCACCTTGGGTCTTAATTCTTCCGCTATGCTGCAAGATTGATGTGGATCTAAGTTGATCCAGTAGTCGTCATTATTTTTCTCATAATTGATATCATAAACATTAAAACTACGCATCCATTCAAATGGTGTTATTAAAGAGATTTTAGCTATTTCTTGTCCTCTAATGCCTGATGTGTTTCTAGTAAAAGCTCTTCTAATATTTAGAATATTATCTTTTTCTATTTTTTGTATTTCTTCTTGTATTTTTATTTCAATATTATTAGTATCTTCGGAAATAATATCTCCAATAATAGTATTATTATTAATTAGATTAATTTCAGCTGTTTGCTTGATACTTATTTCACTTAATAATCTTAATATATCTTCTTTTTCTTTATAAAGTACTCTTAAAGCATATTCCGTTCTTTTTTTATGAATGTTATAATTTGATAATGCTACTAAGTGTTTATTTATATAATTTAAGTTTCTAGATTCTAAGATTTGATTAGTTTGATTATCCACCCCTATGCTCTGTTCTAGACTAGGATATTCTCGTTGGTCTTCTAAAATATTTAGCCTAGCTATAAGATAATTATATGTTGTATCTGACATTTCTTGTCCAATAGGTTGGTCTGGACCTAGTCCCTCTCCATTTATTGGAGTTATAGTTTTTTTAATTTCCAAATCATCTTCTATACTGATATTACCAATTAATGGAATATTTTCTTTTTTAAGTTGATTATTCTTAATATAAAATAGAGAATATGTAGATTCAATATTGTTAAAAACATACTCTAATTTATTTTTTATGGCATCATCTAAATTAGTTTCTTGAACTATATAATTTTTTTGATTCATTATTTCTGGTATATCTATAATTTTATGTGGATATCCAATAGACTCCGATGAAATTATAATATTATTATTAATAGTAATTTTTGGTTTTTTAAATTTATCATTAATATGATTATTTAATATATTATCAAGCTTTTTAATATTATTATATGATGGAACTGTATTAAGTATATTTTTATTTCTAAAATTAGATCCGTTCCCATATGATCCTATACTATGTGTGGTCTTTAATATTTCTGGGGGATATTGTGTATTAATACTGTCTTTTTCAAAAGCATATTGATTTAATGGACTTTCTTTATTATCAAAAGATGACGATAGATCAAAAACAACAACAACATTATCTTGCGGACTTATAAAATCGACTCCAAGCATTGACCTATCCATTTTTAATACGCTATATGGTTTGTAGTCTTTATAGATTAGAGCTTTTGCTATAACTTTTCTAGTATATGTTGGCCCGGTAGCTCGTTGTAAAATAGGTTGCGGAGTATTGTCTTCTGTTGGTAATCCTGGCGTAGTTTCCGGACCGATTGGTTCTTCTATGATAGGATCTGGTTCCAGATTATTACCACTTACATCTACATTATCATTAAGAGAAAATATTTCATAGGGTATTTTACCATTTAAAATAATTATTTGGTTACCTGTTGCATTGACAGTAAAATTTGAAAAAATATTATTTGTACGATAAATATCTTGATTATTAAAAAGAATATTGTTATCAGAAATATAATCTAGATTACTATTTATTAACAATGGATTGCCTGTCAATAAGGTCCACTGATTATCTGTAACAGAATAGATTCCATTCTGGCATGATTCCGTAGCGTTAGATTCATCGTCTATCGAAAAAGAAACATCTACCAGATCATATGAGTTATAAGACGTATTATTATATGTTATCGGACCAACCAAAGAGACTGCGCTGCTACAAGGTAACGATAACGACTTAATATACTTATCGTCTATCAAATCCCTAATATCTGTTACAAAATCAAATGTAAATCTAGATAATATAGGAAATGAATTTTTATTTAATTTAATATATGTATATTGTTTTTGAGATAAAACAGGAGTATTGATATATTTAAATATCGAAGCCTCTGCTTTATACCAGAATACGCCATCTTTACTAAAATTAATTAATATTTTTTCTGGACTACCAAAAGGATATCTACTATAGTCTTGATGAAAAATATCATGCGAAATATCTTGTTGATATTCAGCTGCTCTAATACTACTAAAATATGCGACAAGAGCCCCATATGCACTATCCAAACCTGGGCCTGATCCAGCTATTCCGGCACCTATTCCGACCAGACCGGCTCCGCTCATGCCAGCCATTCCTGCTATAATTGTCATTATATTTAAAATTGCATTTGTTGGAAAATCAACAAGATAGCCCGGCGTCGGAGATCCTAATTGATCTAGTTTAGCGGATTGGCATAGACTATAGTCATAAAAAAATATATTAGGAGCATTAATATTACTAAATGGTAAAAGATGTTTATGATTCTTAAGATTTGCTATAAAACTATAGCCAGCATATTTAGGTTTATTAGAATAATCTATTAATGCTAATGCTTCATTATTTCCGTAGGTATGACACGAGCTTAAATTAGGCATTGTTGGTTTAATGACATCATTTACATGTAATAACAGATCCCAGCTACATAGAGCGTTATCAAATTGACTAGTATTAATTTTTCCAGCAAAGTCATAGGCGTTCGTAAACATCATAGAGCTGACATTATTGTTTAACGGAAACATATCGTCAGATTCGTCATATACCGTTATGTTCAAAGAAAAAGAAGTTTGACTATCGTATCTAGGTCTACCAACCGGTACGTTTACTCCTATGCAAGAAGAATTATGAAATAATGGCTTAGCCCTATATTTTGCAAAGCTATTATTGACTATATTTATTTTATTAGTAGTCATAATATTTTGATAAATAGCAGCCTGACGATCCGAATAATATATCGAGCTTGTTGTTGGTTTAATACTATCATTATTACCAATAATATATTGATTATTATATGGCGGAGCGGTTTGATTATCTATATCTATTTCGTCGAATACTGCATTGCCAGCGCCATATCGAAGACTGCTTTGAGATATCGAGCCAACACCAGACCCTTTTGTTGCAAAGCTCTTGTCATACAGAACACTGTATTTATTTGCATTATCCGAAAAAGTTAAGCTTAAATTCATACTATGATTTTGAATATATTCTTGATTTAACAAATATAACACTTGTGGTTTTAGTACATCTTCAAAAGCTTCATTTTCTATTTTAACAGGATCATAGACCGTATTCATTATGGTTAGTATACGAAGATAATCGTCAAAATCATCATTACCTAATGGAATAAAAGATAAACTGTTTTTAAAATTTACATTACCATCACCAGCCCTTGGTCTCCAATTATTAAATTTAGTATATCCATTACCCAATAGCCTATAAGGGCCATCCACAGTAGTTCCTACTGTTTGATCAATAAAAGTATTTGCTTCAGGTTTTATAGCAGACTCTAGAGGAAAACGAGGAGGATCCTTACACTTAGCATCACATATTCTAGCATACTCATCTGTACACGGACTTAAAGCTAATGATATGGCTATATCTTTTGTATTAACATAATTTAAAAAATTTAATTTTACTTCAAGATCTTGAATAGTAAAATCTAATACTCTTGGATTTCTTATACCTTTCCATTCTCCAGTAGGATCAGGGACTCCTTTGTAATAACCTCCTTCTGATTTTGATCCGTCTGGTTTTAAACAATTTGGTTGAGGCAGACCAGAGGAAATATCTCCTGTTTCTGGATCTATATTATCTCTCGGGGTTGTTAGAGTCCTAAAAAAGTTATTAACCTCATTAGGAATGGGACTAATTGGATATGCTGGTCCGGATTGAGTAAAAAGATAATTAAAACTATTATTCATAGTATCACTAGTAAAATTGAATTCATCCATAACCGGATTTGAATTAGAATTAATTCTTCTTTCTATTCTTTTGGGTACTCCTCCTCCCAATATTCTATATCCATGAGCATCATTTATGCCAGGTGTATTATTTGGATATTGATCTGTAGTGTCTCTATGTAGTTGATTCAGCCATTCCCATTCTGGTGGCACATCAGGTCTGCATGGTGTTATATTTATATTGCATGGCTGGGTATATGGTAAAAATTGAGCATCAGGAATTACGCCTAAATTAATTGTAGACTTACATATTTTAGGTAATATATACACAATATCATTTTCTACAATATATCCTTCATTATTCAAGTTTGTAATGCTTGGGCCGGTAAAACTAAATGAGTCTCTTGCGCCAGGATTAAATTTTAACACGCTAGATGTATTTCTAACATTGTTATAGTGGATACTATCGTGTGGAATCCATCCGCTTTGAGGATGAAAAACCCCTTTGTTGAAAGATAGATAACTAGAAGTTGATTCTGGTAAATAGTCCTCGAAACAATATTTCTTTTTACCAAAAGGGGCTTCTTCTCCAGGCTTATCGGCAGAATAATATAAGGGTCTGCCCGTAATAGCCGGAAAAGTTTGTTCTGGACCTATATGATCTGGAATCGTAGAAATATCTAGAGTATTAATTATATTTTGATCATAACCACCATAAGATTTAATTGGTGGACTATAATCTGTAGATATTGGAGGAAGAGTATAATAACGAAATATTTGTTCTAGACCATCTGCTTTACTAATACCCACAAGAGAGAAAGCGACTTCTGTTCCTCCAGCACCGCCTTTGATCCTATTCCAAACATTTCCATTACTATATAATTGTGGTAAATAGAAACTAAAACAATCAGCACACTTAGGATCATTATTAATTCTGGTATTTTCTAATATTATTTTATCTAATCTATATTTTGTATTATTTAAACTATATTCCAATATTAATGTGCTTGGATCAGATGATCCTTTATTATCAAACATGAATTGGAACATTGGTAAATTAACCAATAGTTGAGGTCTTTGCTTAATTTTTTTGATATACAAATTAGTATCTACTGGCCAACATAGTCCATTTGCATTCAAAGCAATTTTATTAAATTTTGGCACTATAATCCTTAAATTATCTTGATTAAGATAAATAGGCAGGCTCTCTTTTTGTTTAATATAAAATTCGTCCGATGGTTCTGGAACAAATATTTCTTCTGGGTCTGGATCTGGCGGTATTGCATTTTCATTGGTTCCAGCAGCTCGCCAATCTGCAATCACAGGAGCTGTAACATAAAAGGTTTTAATCTTTACAAAGGTACCATATGGTGTTTTTATAGTGCATTTTATTTGATATCTACCAGATTGGCTAGGCCAAACATATGCCTCTGTTGATCCAATAAAAACATCAGTAGATATATCATATCCCGATAAGTCTGTAAATCTTCCATTCGAAACCACTATTGCTGGGCCACTATTGGGAGAAATATACATTTTTATATGATCAATAAAAAATATGGGTGGTCCGCTAACCTGCTCCCATCTGCATTGAATATAGTCTTTTGCAATAATTTCCGATGGAACAAAAGGATCCTCTGCGTATCTATATGTATCTAACTCGAAATCGTCTGTAACAACATTAAACTTTATCAGCTCTGTAAAAAATTTAATAGATCTATTAAACTTAAATAAAACATTAAAAGGACTATTTTCTGATGAAGGATTAATATTTTCTGGATGATTAGGAATATTACAGGTTTTTTCCATTACAAGATTGATTTTATTTTTTCTACTATTTTTTATCTTTGGCATATATGCATTCATAGCATATAATGGTCTTGGCCGAGCGTAACCTCCTCCATCTTGCCCCAGCCCAACATCTGTTTGTGGCAATGGAGGACCAATAAAAGATACCTTAGATTCTTCTTCATTAAAATTTGTCCCAACAGTTAAGCCACCAATCTTAATATTTTGATTAGCAACAACATGGGTATTCTTAATATTTTTATCTACCAGATAGGCTCCTACTTGATTCACAACAATATTAGCGCCATGTCTCAATGGCTGTGTGCTATATATCGCGCTATTATTAGATAATTGTAATTTTAATCCATATTTTTGTATTATTTTTAATTTTAGATCATGTAAATTAAAGATTATATTAGTATTTAAAGTATTTTTTATATCGTCTATTAAACTTTTTGATTCTAAATACTGCACTGTTTTAATTAATGCATTTTGCAGATTAGTATCTAGTATATAGTTATTGCTAATGTCTCTAATTTTTTTATTTGATAGTCTACTAATAGAAAACTCATCTATATATGGACTTGTGGCTAAATATTTGGCTAAATTTTTATAGCATCTAGCGATATTAAGCTGTCTTTTTTCAAAATCTTTCGCATTATCTAATGTTATTCTATGATAACAAGCATTATAGACTTGATAAAGAGATGATGGGCAAAATGCTTTTGGTTCTAAATTTCTTCTACTTTCATCTAAATTTGTATAATAACTATATACATCTCCATTTGGTACCCATAATAAATATTTACTACCATTGATGATAATATCGGATTCTTGGTAAACAGTAGATGTTGTTTGAAAAGATCTATTTTCTGCACTATGATTATTAGTTATGGTAAATAATGGAGTGGTTCCACCACCCAAAGTATTTATTTTAACAAAATTATTATAAGGATTATTATCACTATAATTAAAAGCAATAGTATTACTGGTAAATCTATGAGATATTTTAGTATTATCTCCAAGCTCATATAATGTTTCGTTATCTATTTTAATAAAAATTCTACCATTAAATAATAATCTACTATTATTTGGAAAAGTGTCTATAGGCGACGGACTGGATAGCGGCGTTGGCAATTTTTTAAACCACAACAACAAACCTTTCACAGGAAAATGCGATGATAATGGATTATTTAATACCCAGTCAGCCACCATCTCTCCATTTTCAACATTCCAAAAATTAAATCTTGGATTTTTTAAAGACAAAAAATCTTGAATTCCTAAAAAGTTATAACTATTATTGTATCCAGAAATATATCCTAAATCAGATAGTAGTTTATAGGCACAATATTCTCTACTATTGTCAATATTAATAAATAGTGGTGTCCAAATATTATCTTCATGTGTTGTATTTGTAATCAACGAAGATATAGCATTAAAATTTAATATAGCATCCTTAACGGATGATTCGAAATCGATCATGTCCTCTAAAAAACTTTTGTTATAAACTATACAGTTATTCATGGTCTAGCAGACGAAAGTGTCCATTTTCCATTGATAAAAATAAAAATTCCTTTGGTCCCAACAGATGCTGATAGTCCTAATGGATTGGAATAAGATATAACAAAAACTGGTGCTTGTCCAGCTCTTCTTCCAGATACATAATGTGCTTCTATTCTTGCTTGATTACCTGTTCCTATTGTTCCTATTGCTGTCACAGACGGTTTCCCTATAGGCTCATAAAAACCACTAAATCTGTCGTATCTGCACAATAGCTTGGTTCCTCTTGGTGCGGTATAGCCCGTTTTATCTATAACATATACTAATCTTCTATATCCATTTTGCACAGGTTCTTTATTATATTCTATATCATCAATAAAAGCTCTTGTAGAATATGTACTATCATAATCGTCTTCTTTAATCATGTCGCTTTCCAATGTAACATAAATATTTCTATATGGACATTTATTTTCTGTTTTATTTTCTAAAAATTCTTGTAGTGTTGATATGTCTGTTCTATTAGTTACTATAAATGGCGGCAAAATCTCTTCTTTGCAGCCTCCGCCACTAGCATCCCATACTCTTCTCTCATTATCCCATCTAACATCGATTGGACCAACAGGCCAAAGATCAGGCCTTTCTGCCCAATTAAGATAGAATTTTTTAGATGGTTTATTTTTTTTGGTCCATTTTCCATTTCCAGTATTTATACCATTTCCGGTGCCTTTCCATTCGTATCTTGTTGTAATTATATCTCCTAATGGAGCAGTGTCTCCGGTTGATACTTCGTATTTACCAAATATTTCTAAATTATTCGAACCAAACTTATTATTTCCAGTATCGGAAACAAGCTGAAATCTCAACTGTCTTCCTTTATCGTCTATGCTATATGGCATATCATAAGCATTTGGTATAGGATATCCATCGGTGTCGAATCCCCAACCATGCATCATTAATGGGCCTCTCAAAGCTAAAAATCTTTGATTGAGCAACACATTAATATTTTCTAGTTCTTTGACTTTAGTATCAAATCTAGAAAAATCAGGATTATGTCCATTTCTATAAGTGTTAATATTGGTATTTATATAAAAACTTTCTTCGGTAGGATTGTATTCTCCTCTACTAATAGCTCCGATAGAATGTCTACATCGATCAATACCAGAAGCGTATGGATTTCTAAATTCTCCAGACGAAACAACTATTGGATTTAAACTATATAAATTAATATCCGGTAATCCTGTTTCACTATCTGGAAATTTATCATTTTTCTTAATATCTATCTTTGCTCTACTACAAACAGGGCAGGGAATTTGTATATCTGCTGGTGTTTTATCGTCATAAAATGTAGTTGTTAATGCCTCTCCAGCATTAGTATGATAATCAATATGCGGTATTGTAATATATCTTTTATTATAGCAATATGGACAAGTTGTATCAGTATTTCCGTTTCCTACTGGAACACCGCTACCGGCCACATATGTACTAATATTAAAAGTTCTATTATATTGTGTTGGATAAAAAGAAACCGGAGACATTAGTCCATCCAAACTCATAGCAGCTTTACTATTATATTGTTGTAATAATTCAGCTCCTATTTCCTTTCCCATCACAGCCCCAACCCAAGAATACATTCTTTTTTGATTTAAAAATCGTTTTCGATCTTCAGTAGTCTTTCCAATTGGTAAAGGGTTGTCGCCAATATCTTTAATCAAATTAGTATTAATATCTTTCCACCAAACTGGATTTTTTAAACTAGTAATATTTTGTCCAACAAAAATCTCTATTGGGCTTTCATTATATAATTCTGTTTTAAATTTATCGATACCAAATGGAGTTCTACCTGTTCTTGCTTGTTTTAGTGTTTTTAATCTTGCTGATTCAATTTTACTAGTTAATCTATTTTGTACATTAGCTATGGCTTTTTGTAATTTACTTGTATCATTATTAAATTCTCTGATAGCATCAGCATATGTTTTGCTATATAAACCTGTTTTTGGATTGTACGTTTGAAACTGATACGTTGTGGTTACGCCAGCAACACCTACTTGTATACTAATATTAGATATTAGTGGACCATCAGACGATACTCCTCTATGATCTATTCTTATACAATCATATGTGATTTCTCTATATCCATTTCTTTTAGTATCAAAAAAAGTATTTGGAACATATCTTACTCTATAGTTATCATTATCAAATCTATATTGACCTGCTGGTGGCGTAAAACTTGGATTATCAAAAAATATTCCACCCAAACCAAATATTGGCGGGCCTACAATAGATACGGAGCCTCTTTCTAACACTGTTTGATAATTAACATCAGCATTTAATCTATATCCGACAGCACGATCCAAGGCGCTAGATGATCCATATTTCCATGGCACTAGCTCGGGATCATATTCTACTTTAGAATGATGAATTAAATTATTGATATACGGCTGCGCAATAAAATTATCAGCATAATTTGTCCAAGGCCCATAACAGAATTGATTACTAACTAATGGGATAGCAAAAAAGTAAGGATGAGCAGCTCTTGGCGCCATCCTCGCATGATCAACACTAGGATTAGCTTTTGGTCCTGTAGCTACCAAATACCTAGAATCTATTTCTGGTACAATGTATTCTTTTAAATATCTAATATAATCCACTTCTGTTTTTAAAATATGCATATCACTTAATATTTGCTCAGCTCGTTGCTGATCTCCATTATCTAGCGCCTCATTTCTTTCTTCTCTAAGATTTTGTAATTTATTTTTTACTTTCATATAAATGAGGCTATCTTCTATAGCTATATTTGCTATAATAGATAATCCAGGATCTTTTACATAAGCTAAACTGGTATCAAAAACATCTAATTTATCAACTGTCATTATTGCTCTAGGATCAGTAAGATTAATAATATTTCCAAAAACAATTTTATCATCGTTAGCTTTTATAAATAATTTAGATGATCTTGGAGATGGTCGTCCGAATGGCTCTTTTTTTGACGAGACAGGAACAATAATATAATCACTATCAGCCTCTCCTGATAAATTAGATATATCTAGTGAATGAACACCAAAAGTAAGCAAAGACATATTTAATATTGACTGTTGAGCCTCATTGATAATCGATGGCCACTGATCAGCCAATGTGGCTAATCCTGTGACAGTTGGGTCTTGTAAATATTCCTTGATACTTTTATTAATACTAGCCCACATATTATTCCAAATAAGTTGCATTCTTGCCCTATCTAATCCGCTGATACAGTTAATGGTCGTTCCAAACTCTCTAAGTTCTTTCTGAGCCTCTAATTCTCTATTATGTTTTTTTACTATATCATTTAATATTGTTCGTATCCTATTTTCGGCTGCTATTTGAGCAACACTAGCTAATTCAGCATCTGACTGATCCAAATTATCTATAATATCATCAATTTCATTAGCAGCTTCACTTAAACTATCGAGCATTCGTTGTCCAATACTATTGTCTCCTTCTCCAAATAATCTTCTTATTCTTTCTTGACGATCTCGTTCACACCATCTTTGTCTAACATCGTCAATATTTAAACTATTATTATATCCAGCTATTGGCGTTATAAGATTATTATCATCAGTAAAAATTTTTGATGCATTTGAACCAATCATAACACAATCATCTATAAAATTGCCAGGCTCTTCCCAGGCCCCCTCTGCCAACGCATAATTTTTAAAGATCTTATTACTACCAGCATAAACCGCAATACTACTATACACTCCGGGAATTCTAATACTACTATATTGCAAATCTTTGTATAAGATCATATCCGGTAACTTAACCATATACTGTTTACCATAATATTTATCAGCTAAATTTTTAATAAATTCGCAAACTATTTGTAAATCTTTAATAAAATTATGATTTAAATATAAATTCCAGTTCATATTCAAATCTGTTTTTGCTGCATTACCAGGTATAGAGTTAACACCTTCATGGTTTACATTTCTCTCTCCGACACCTCCTCTGTGAAGGCCGCTACCACCTTTTATATCATCGTCATCAACACTATTATATGTTGTAAGATCTTCATTAGCGAATAATTCGCCTTTAAGTTGATAAGCTGAAACTAACATCAGAAATAAATCTGGTTTACTGTATTTGCTTTTTGCTAAGCAGTATGCCAAATAACTGTTAAAGTCAACTTGTGCCGCCCTCATCTCACTTTCTGTAACAGTAAACCCTGGTTTATTATAAGAATATCTTCTTTTTGGATCTGTTCCTAAAGGTTGCCAAGATCCTTCAGCAGCATCTCCTGTTGCTGGATTCGGTGTAGAGTTTGATCCCGAATTTGTGCCACCGGCACCAGCTCCAACTTCTCCCCTATCTAATCCAGCTCCCATAACATCCATAGTTAATCGATTTTTATTAAATATACTACTATCATATAGAGGTAGTGGCTCGCCTATATTAACTTGTGGTAACTCATGCATATAAAAACTAACAACTATTTGATTTGTCCATATATCAAGATGTACTGGTCGTATGCTTCTAAATTCATTAGCATCATCAGCTGGTGGTAATTGCTCTTCTAGGGTTCTGCCAAAATATGGACATATCCAATCATTATGTAAATTCAGATATCTGCTAGCAGGAGCATCGAAACCAGTAATTGGTACGAAACCTCCATCGCTAAAATCTGGAATTTTATCCATCGTGGGGTCTTGAGACGACTGATTACCTCCTGGTAGTTCTGGATTATCGGAACAAGAATTATTTGATTCTTCTCTAGACTTACTAGGACATGGTGTTGGAACAAAATAGACGCATGTAGTATCAATATAATGAGTATCTAAAGTCTCATCGCCTGACAATTGTCCTGGAGTACAAGGCTCTTTCGGTTGACTAGGCTGCACATCCTTATTTAGATCATCTTCTCTAACAATATAACTTTTATACTCAGATAAATAAATATTACTATTTTTATAATTTCCTTTTATAATTTCTTCACTTAGTCCTATAGCGCTAACTTCAATATCTTTCCACTGACTATCTAGACTGGTGAATCTAGTATCTCTTTCAGTGTCGTTAGTGTTTAATCTATTTCCTATATACGGACCCAAACTTAAAGTTGAAATATATGGATGACGTGTTGACATAACATCAGGAACTCGTGCTTTATTAGATGGTCTATTTAAAGTAATAAATTTTTTAAGAATAGGATTATAAATATAATTAGTTTGAGCATATGGTAGTCTATAGTTTTTAACCTGTAATAATCGTTGCTGAGGTCCGCCTATAATAAATTTATGAGTAACATTTTCATTAACATCTTGACCAAAATTACTAGATGATATATTGTATTGTTGGTTTTCCAAATTTGTAACAATAGAACGTATATTGTATGGTGATCTATATTCGGTTCTATCAACAGTCATTATTTTAATAACAAACTGATATAGACCATCACTATCAATAGCTGGTATAACTCTTGTAGTGTAATCAGTCCCATTTGCTGATACTAATTGATTTAAGAAAGAAGATATGCTTTGTGATCTATTTTCAATTCTATAATCCGATATTAATCCACCAATATCTGACAAATCAAGACTAAAAGTATTATATAATGGTGGAGGATTATCTATAATATTTCTATTAGTTCCTATTGTTGGTGTTATAATACCAAATGATTTAATATCTTGAATATTTCCATAAATATCTGCCATAGATTTTGTAAGTATTCGTCCAAACGGAGAAAAAGCAGCATCTCTGTCCAATCTAGTATGAGAAGATGTTAGAGCCGCTAGTCCAGACAACACGTCTATTGCTCTTAATCCATTTTCATTTTTATTGGATCCTCCAAAAAAATCTATTCCAAAACTTTCTAAAAATCCATATACATTAAAGATATTTGGAATATTTCCTTGACTTAATAATCCATTATAATTAAAATTATTTAAATTAATATCATTAACAGGAGTTCCTTTACCAAGTCCCTGCGATCCGAAGATAGATCCTCCGTAAGGATCCAATATTATCCAACAATTATCCAATAGATTTTCAAAACCCTCTATTGTTACACTATATGTTATTCCTCCTGGTCTGTTATTTCTTTCCCAGTTTTTAACTAATCCTATAAATTCAAAATTATCAAATTTAAAATATACTGGAGTATTTATAATATCATAAGTCCATAAACCATTGGCGCCGGGAGTATTAAGGGGTTGTCCATTATGGCCAGCGCTTCGAGATATGCCTCCGCCTGGCTGTACTTTGGTGCCTGTTGCAAAGAATCCTGGATCTCCATGCATCCAATATTTGGAAACAAATCTATTATTTATCCATTCATAATATATTTTACCAGGAACATTTTTTTCTTTTGGCGGATCAGGAGTCCCATCCTGTTTGGTTCTGTTAGGATTATAAGGATTTCCTAATTCATCCACATAACAATCATTGCCAGAGCATTCATAGTAATGATTGGGCAAATAAGATAAATCATTATAGTGTGGAATATTATAGAAATCTCTACCTAAACTTCTATTTCCATTATGCCCACTAGGCAATGGAGATATTTGAGGTTCGCCTGGTAAAGGAGCTGACGACTCGTCATGAAGATGTCCATAGTCCGCTGGTTGGTTTTGATAAAATTTTCTAAAAGGAACTTGACCAAAAGGCTGAACATCTTCTATTAACTCAACAGTGAGACTACTACGATTCCCACCCCAGCCAACACTACTACTATAACCAATAACACTAGCTCCTAAAAATAGTGTTTGTCCTACAACCTTCATTTTAATGATCCCTAAAATCTCTTGTTATTGAAAGCTGCTGATATGTCCAGCTAACATTTCTAGAATACTTTCCAGTAGTAGGATTCCATGTTTCACCGTCCTGAGATGTATACACCAAACCTTCTCTCTGTGTGGGTTCATTAGGCAAGAACTCACTTGGAGAATATGGTCTATGTGCCTCTATAATTTTTTCAATAGTTTGGAAAAGATAGCCGCTTTTATGCATTGGACATGCTGGACTATTAATAGATAATTGATTAATACCTGTTATTGGCATTATTCCTATTTCTACACTAATTGTTTTTCTGGGTAAAGATCTTCCAGTTCTTTGTATTATTGGGCCCAAAGCCCTACCTATAATATTTAATTCTGTGGTACTATCTACAGGATTATCATAATTCACACTAATATTTTCACTAATTACGCCACTAATAATTGTTAATCTAGTACTATATTCATAACTATAATTTATTGTGCCTTTTCTTGGATCATGGCCTTCGCTTGTATTTATTGGAATAGTACTAAGTAAAGTTTCTTTACTATATATGGGATTATTAGGAATAGTTGGAGGATTTGTAGTATAAGATGGTGTGTAGGTTATTGTTCTATCTGAACTATTAACAGCTAAGCACGCTCTCCTATATAGCATTGGCTTGATGTGTTCTAACCAAGCATTACGAGCATTATCGTATTTGATACTTGATATAGACTGCGACAAAAGATTCGATGATGGCGATCCAAAAGCTGGTGGCGAAACAATATCTAAAGAATTATAAGTATTAGCATTAGATTGAGCATTAACATTGTAAGCATCCAATCTTAACTGAGAGTCTATATCTCCACCATTACCAGTGCCACTAACTAAGACTCCACTATTTGTCATTAATCCTTGATTTGATATAGCTAAACCGACTATACTACCAGCTACTCTTACTGTTCTAATATAATCTTCTCCAGTAGATGTTTCTAATGTATAAGTTTCGGTATATGGAACTCCACTAGGCATCGCCAGCCAAGTATCATTAATTTCATATGTGCCATTATATATATCAATATTAATTGTTCTATTATGATTAAAAGCAAATAAAGTTTGATCAAATGGATTTTTAAAATATGGAGAACTATTATTTGATATGTCAGATGTTTGAAAACTCTTTTTTGCCATATTCTCAACCCAAGTTTTAGCAAAAACATAGGGTTTTGTATTTTCATTATATAATTCGGATCTAGATATTTTTCCAGTTGGATCATTTGGTCTGACAGACCCTTTAGCAGATAATCTTCTAGTTATACGAAACTGCGGAATATTGATAATTTGTAAAGAATGTGTTTCTGATGATGGTCCTCCAGGAGCGCTAAACGATGTTGGTCCGGCTCCGGGCGGTCTATTAAGTTTAGGATTACTATACTCATATTTTCCTGTTACTGATTTATTAAAACTTGTATATGTATTATCGTCTAAAGGCTCTATATTCCATGTGTCCTGTCTTTCTGTAACAAATGCCTCTATCGCATCGTCACCGCTTCCACTCCACAATCTTTCTGATCCTTCTAGACTAATTGTATAGTCCGCAGTTTGCACCCAATTATCTTCTGTATTATTAATTTGTATATCTCGTACCCTTAATCCACTTATTTCATGTAATATTTCAGAACCGCACTTAAATTTAAGAACACCATACGGATCATCTGTAAAAATTTTTCTTAATCCACTAACACCAGCTATGATGCCACTAAATCCTGGCATTGCTTTATTAGTATCTACGCCGCCAATATTTTGACCTTCTGGCCATCTAAGAATTTTACCAATAAGAGTTACATTTGTTGTTACGCTTTCGGCTAGATCATTACCATTATTATTAAAACTATAACTAATATCAACAACAGGCACTGGTCCAGTTATAGAATGAATATCGGTACCATTATAATTTATTACTATCCTAGGTGTATTCCCAACACTCTGAGTAGTAAAATTATCTTGTTGTAAATTTAATTGATTATATACCATATTTTATATTAAATATTTTTTTGTGTCCAAGAAATTCCACTATCATTACTAATATATACTTGTCCATTCATAACCGACGCTATCAATTTAGTACCATCGCTATTGCTTGCTATGCTAGTCCAGCTTCTATTGCTTTCTCTAGCTGTCCAAGAAATCCCGCTATCTGTGCTTGTATATATTTGGCCTCCACTATGTGTCGCAACAAGTTTTGTGCCATCACTACTACCAGCAATACTAGTCCAATATCTTGTGGATTCTCTTGCTGTCCAACTAGCTCCAGTGTCTGTGCTTGTATAAATATTTGTATTGATTCCAACAACAGCCATTTTGCTTCCATTATCACTAATGGTTGCTTCTTGCCAAGAACCATCTGGTAGACTTATAATTGCAGAAGAATTAACACCAAAATTTATACTCTTATATATCTTGTTACCAGTAGTTTCACCCCCTAGTATTATGCTACCATCAGAATCGCTTGCTACAAAAGTCCAGGCTCTGGATATAGACATAGTTGACCAATTATCGCCAAAATCATCACTAATTAAAATTCTACCATTCTCAATAGCAACCATAATATACCCACCATCTTTGCTAATATAAACATCAGTAATACCAAATCCTTCCGAGATACTTTTATTTGTCCAAGTAATACCGCTATCACTACTTATATAAATATCATTATTATCAAGACTTGTTGATGCTACTATTTTAGTCCCATCCGCGCTCATAGACACACTGTTCCATGAATCAATATTATTTCTAGGTGTCCATGATAAGCCACCATTTGTGCTAGTATAAATATTGCCAAATGATGCTACTGCCACCAATGAATTACCGTCGGCACTGCTAGCCACAGCACTCCATTGCCTACTACCTAAGCTGGTTGAAGTTACAGTTGGTGTTGGTGTTAAAGTTCTTGTTGGAGTTTTGGTTGGTGTTATACTTGGTGTTGGTGTTTGTGATGGAGGTATATAACTAGGAGTAACAGTTGGGGTTACAGAAGGAGTTACTGTTACTGTTGGTGTGGGAGTAGGTATAGGAGGATCACAACTATTATAATCTGGACATTTAATAAAATTACTATAAGTTAAACTATTATTTTCATTAATATCAAAAACATTAACTTCTAATAATAGATTGCTAATTCTCGTATCTTTAGTGAGTAAAACAAAGGCATTTTTAACAGAACTAGCTGCTCTAAAATTAAAAGAATATTTATCTAAATTAGCATTATATTGATTTTGAGCGTAGTGTATTTTATAGGTTACAAGATACTCGTGACATATTAATAAATTATTTAATTGAATTGGAATAACATCTGTAGAAACAAAAATATCTGTCATATCTTAGTCCTTAGTTGGTCAATCGCACGAATCACTTCTACAAGCTAATCCAACAGTGTCATGAACCTTTATATTTGTATTTGTATGAATCAGTTCAACAGTTAATAAAGTTTGAGCATAATCAGTAAGATTGGTACTCATTACAGTATTTATTTTTCCATATCCGCCACTCCCAAAATAAATCTCCCCACTACTTGGGCTAAATGTTAAAAACTGTGTGCCGCTAGAAGGAATACTATCAAAATTATAAGTATATTTTTCTCCAGGAATAGCATTACTAACATTAACGCTCATAAATTTTTGACCTTGACAACATCCTGGTTCTAGCGTTATTAATGGAGATCCACTAAAAACAATATTAGCGTATCTAACACATGGTAGACAATTATCGCATTCTATAGCGGTCTCTTTACTAGTTGCTAAATCACCACACTCCGATAGTATACTCAGTGTTAAATTCGTATGAAGTTTTTTATTATTAAAATCTTTCTCAGCCATACTATCAAGAGTATATGGTAATAAATTCGATGTTCCGCTGGGACAATTTCCGGAAGGATAGCAAAACATTAATTTGCTAACTATAGTTTCTGTTCCATCTTGTGACGCAATAAATGATCCGCTAATGGGTTTTAATATGCTAGGCCAATTACTATCATTACATGTAAAACTATAATTATATTTCGCATTAGGTAATAATCCACTAGCTATCCCAGTAATACTAACTATATTAGATGACGTTAAAGTAATTTTACTAGGAATAGTTTCGCAGTTTTGACTGCCACATCCAGAAATATCAACACCCATTTGATAAACGCATCCCGAGCATTTAACAAGTTGAACCGGAGATTGAATAATTGACCCATCTCCCAAACTAGTGACTTTGGCAGATATATTCGTGAATACTTCGTCTGTTTGATACCCACAAGTTAATAGATCATAATCTAAATAGTTTTGATTGTGAGATGATCCTGTTGTGGGTAAAAATATAATAGTAGTATCTATATTTCTAGTTTTACTTGTTGCTGTAAAAGAACCGCTAGGAGGCAACGCTATAACGGGCCAATTCCCACCAAGTCCGACTATATCGTATCTATAATCTTCTCTTTTTATTAATCCACTAACTGGAATAGATAGATTAAAGTTATTATTTTTTTTCATAATTAAAAACCTTATAAGCAATCATTACAATATATTGTTAGTGGCGTGCTATATACACTACTGCTGTTTTGAAATAAATAATATGGCTCCGTACATGTGTTTGGGGTAATTTTTAGAACAAAAGATGTGTAATAAGATTCTATAAATTTTGGATCAACAGTATAATCTAAAACAGAAGAATCCGTAGATGGACAAAGACCAGTTGTTGGACAGAATGTTAGTCTTGATGTTAGTGTAAAGTCTTCATTTGGCCTGTAAGAAGTTATAACTCCACTAATTGGTGTTATAAACATAGCTGGCCAATTGCCACCAATACCAACATATTCATAAGTATAATTTTGTGTCGGTTCCAAATTAGATATTACAGAAGAAACATTGACAGTGTTTGTGGATGTAAGATCTATAGATGGACTATATTGTTGTAAATTAATGCGTACTCTTGGTAAGCAGTCTTTGCACTCCATTGTGATAGGATTACTCTTAACAGTTATACCACTAAAAGATACTGGTTTTATTTCTAATTCGAATGTACTATATAAATCTATCTCATTAAAGTTAGGACATCTATTTTTAATATTGCCCATAATTATATCTGGATCAATTACACAAGAACAACAGGAACCAGAAGTTGCACAAAAAGATAAAACTGAACTTAATTTAGCCTTATCTGTTGATGGCCTAATTATTCCGGATATTGGCGATATGGTAATTGGCCAATTTGCAGATAAGCCCTTGTACTCATACGAATATGTTTCATATTGTTGAAGCTGTCCTATTTCTGGTTTTATTACAATACTATTACCAGAATTAGCTGAAAGAGAAATATTATTTATTCCTGTTATAATTGGAGCTAGACTATTATCAGTAAATCCTGCTACGGCATCTCCTAATATGGGAACAATTATTGGTAGACTATCTAAATTTCTTACTATGACATAATAAGATTCTTTTGAATCTAATTGTGTAAGAGTTGAGTCGGGGTGCGGTTGATAGCCGATATTATTATTTCCAAGAGAATCTGTTAAGGAAACCCTACGAGTCCAAAATACTGGAATATTATCATTTATATTTTGACTACCATATATGGAGTCTATAGATTGTATAAATGTGTTATATTGTGATAACAATATTGGATTATTGCTGAATTCCTCTGGAATTTCCATTAGGTTTAATGGTTCAGATCCAGCGTATGTAAAAATATAAAATTGATTATTAATAATCATATAAATTAATATCTCAAAAGTAATTTAATTATAAGTAATATACACCTAAGTCATCTACGAAATATTTACTAAGCAAATAGAGGAGTTGATTACTCTACCAACACCATATATATCAGCAACAGAGGGAATCGGGGCAGCTGTATTTTTATCTACTATAACACTAATATTTTTTAAGGGTAAAAAGACCTCAATATCATCATCCAACAGGTCTAATCTAACAAATTTCACAATAACTTGTTCGTCATAAGTTTGCGTCCAGTTATTTGATTTATTTAGAATAGTATAATTATTTTGTATAATTTTATTAATTAATTGTTCACTATTTGCACATGTCAAAGACCTGGAAAAAATATAAGTTCCAGAATAATTATTTAACGAAACATTTAAATTTTCTGATAATTCAATATCAGTCGAACTACCCTGAATAAAGCTTCGAATTGACACTGTTTTATCTTCCGGTATTCCAGGTCCTTTAACAATCATTCCAGATAATAAAGAAGCAGTAGCATTAGCATCATTCATTCTGAGAATAGATCCACCATTAGGACCAACGCCTTCTGATGTTGTCCAACTCAACAGTCTTCCTTTGAAACTAAATTCTGAAACTGGAGAACATATAACTAAGATATAATCATTATAAATAATATTATTATATTGATCTTTAATAACAGTTTGAATCAATGACTGTGTTTCAAAATTATGATTAGCTTTTATTTTAATATTAACAGTTGGTGAGAAATTTTTGTTTTTTATTATTGTATATGCGGGATTTTCCGGAATAAATGAAACAGTCGGTGGGGATAATGTTGGTAAAACTGATGAAACTTTAAAATCAATAATATAAATGTCTTTATTTGGCAAAGATTGCGGTACTTGTGGAAATACTAGCAATATACCAGACTCACCATCTGATAAACTAAAATTCTTTATATTTATCATAGTGATGCTTCCAAACATTTAAGTGTGATTATTTGTTCAGTAATAGTTGTTAGATTAGAATCACTAACTATAAATTTAAACATACTAATATTATTATAGTTTGTATTTTTTATAGAAAAATTAATTGGTATAACAGCCTTCCTAATATTTCTTGTGATTCCATCGACAGTTTCTGTATATGCTTCAAATCTCGGATCAGAGATGGATATTAATTCTGATCCAGAATTTTGTGTTAGTTCTATAAAATCAAAATTATAAATAAAAGGTTCGCTTTTTAATTTATCTATTTTAACAATAATATTATCTCCAGCACAACAAAATTTATCTATATTAGATATATTAGTATTATTATACTCAAATGATATAATTGGTAAAGGTTCAAAACATATTTTTTGTCCTATCCATTCCATAATTGAACCATCCACTAATTTTGTATATAATTTACCTGTTTTACTGTTTATAACTAATTCTCCAACAGCTATTTGATCTGGTGCTGGAAAACCTGTTCCGGTTTCATCTCTTTTAAGTTGAAGTCTCATATGCTACACACTCCTGTGAATAAAATAACACCAAAATCCCAATTACCTAAGATATCTTCTGCTTCTTGTATTTCTTCTGCTGTTTGAGTATTATTATCAATAACAGCCTCACCTTCTTCTGGATCAATTTCAATTATGGTCAAGCCAGAAGAATATAAAAATGAATATGCGCTAGGCCCGCTGGTATTCCATGCACTAATTCTATATAAATAATCTTTTCTACTAGATAAGCCTGTTATAGTCTCGTCGGTATCTGTGATAAAATTATTTCCAGATGGTAAATTATAATAGTACCAAGTATTACCATAATCTTCTGATTCTTCTATCACATAACCAGAAAACGCTGCTTCTCCACCAAGTCCTAATTGGGCGCTATCGCCCCAAGATAAATTAATTTGAGAAATATTAGTATCTATAACTTCTCTAGTTCCAGATAGTGATATGGGAGAAGTTGGTACGGTTGTATTTGTTACAAATATTGATGTGGCTTCGGAATAAGATCCGATACCAACTTTATTTTGAGCAGCTACTCTGAAAATAATATTGCTACCAACACTTTTGATAGTACAAGATTGTTGATTGGATATTCCTCTATCAATATAGGCCGTGCTGTTTGGGGCTGTATCCTGAGCGTTAGTCCAAGTTGATCCATCGTCTAATGAAAATTGAATATGATACTTAATAATACTACTATTTCCATCGTTTGTTGGAGCATCCCACTGAATTGAATATTCGTAATTACCGGCACCGGCATTGTAATGACCAACAGACCCTCTAACATTCAATGGTCTAGATGGTACCGTTGGATTGGTTCTTGGTGTTCTAGATACAATTTTTCCATTACTATCTATAGTTAATAAAGCATTAGCAATATATTTTCCTGTATTATCTTGAGATGGTGCAGGTTTTAAATATATGTCTTCTGTCGTTATTGTTGTAGAATATGTGTGTCCACTTATTGTTAAATCTGCATATGTAGATAATGTAGAATTTCCACTTGGTATACTAGATAAAATATATGATCCACTAGTATTTATACTAATTTTAGCTTTATCATCAAAACTCCATCCAGATGGAATAGTTTTATTTCTATCTAAATATCTACTAAATACAACACCAGATGGGGATCCTATAACAGAATTTTCGATATTAGCGTCTACTTTAAAGGCTGGTTCTAAACCTTTAGGAATATAATTTTCATTTAGTTCATATATATCACTAACATAATTATTATATGGAATAGTTTTTTTACCATAAATTAAGAAATCAATATTTTCTCCAAGCATATTGAATGAAGTAAAAATATTTGGTCTTATACTAATATTATTAGATGTTGATGGTTTAAAAGTTAAATTTGTAGCATCTGGACACAATAGTGGATCTATAGCATCCGGAGACAACTGCATAGGTAAATAGCCGCCTTTTGTAACAGAAAAAGCGAATCCATTCTGATCTAAGAATGTGCTTTGTAATAATGGATCAGATGGACACATGTGTACTATTAAAACAGGAACAGGTGTTGGGGACTGTCCGACGCCAACAGTTTCCATAGGGTCAAAAATTTCTGTTGACTCAAAAATATCTGTAAAGTCATACGGACCTATAACCAAGCCAGTCGGAACAGATTCTGCAAATGGAGAAATATCAGTGGTGGCGAATTTACTAAAAATATATTGTCTTTCTTCTCCATCCCCACCCAAATTTTCTAATCTTATAGTATCCAAACCGTCACCGAACTCCTTAATTATCTGCTCTATACTTGTGACAGCTGGATATGGAGACCATGTTCTATCAGATAAATAAAATGCTATTCTATTATTAGATAAAAATGATACCGGTCTTCTTGGAAATCTAATCCACGATAAACCAACATCTTCTAATCCCTCATATGGGACTTGTGAATCATAATTTTCCCTTAGATATGTGGCTGGTTTCCACTGAGCAACATTACCGGAACCATTATGAGTTAATATATATCCTTTATAAGATTCAAGATCATTATTTGGTCCTAACACAATACCACTATTGGCCTGTATAGCAACATTTGTACTTATACTAGCAGGAAAAAGAATATCTCCTTCAGCATCTGTTGATTCAGGTACTAAATTAATATAATCGAATGTGTCAATTTTTCTAGTTGTGGGAACAACGACGCCATTTTGTATAAATTGAGGAACAAGATATAATAGCGATCCTGGAGAACCTCCTGGAAAAGATAGAAAATTACCAGTATTATATACGATATAATCAGTAGAAATTAGTGTTGAGTCATCTTTTTTAATTACTATTCCACTATTAACACCAGAATAAAATGGAATAATACCTCCAGTAGCATTAATTTTACCAAAATTTTCTGCCAAAATAGTATTTGCTCTAATACCACTTGTATCTACAAAAGATCGACTAATTAACTTTATGCCGCTGTTAGCTGCTAAGAACATACTACCGCTAGCTGCTAAACTAACATGATTACTACTTAATAGATTATAATATACTCCATCTATTTTATTATTTCCTGTTTGAATATTAACACCAGGCCAATTACGTGGATTTAGAATATTATACCATAACATATTTAATTCCTATTAATAAAAATAAGGACCTATAAATATACCGCTTGGTCTACACCAGTACGGAATATTATTTGTTTCTATAAGTAGTGGGTCTTCACAATCTAATGATTCTCCATTACCATTTGGTGGATAGGGAGGCTCTGTTTCACCATATACTCCATCTTTTCTAACAGAAGCTGTTGAGTTTGACCAATACACATTGCTGTTAGATCCACCTGTTTCATTTTGTTGTGGTGGTGGATCTCCATCTACAATTGTTTGTCCACTAATAGTTTCTTCAGTTGGTACTTCTGGCTCAAATCCAATATCGCTCAGTGAAGAAGCAATTGTTCCGTCTCTCACTATAAGTTTATCAACAACTAGCCAACCACTTACTGTTAGATCCGCCAAAAGTTGTTTGGGAACAACTGTTGAGTTAGTATTTTGAGATTGAGTAGTAGTTATCTTTTCTGTTGCAACAATATATGGAGTGTCTGTATTTATGGTCACAACCGGTTTGCCAGAAACAAGTACGGCTGGTACTGGTTGAAAATATGCTGCTTTATGCCACTGATGAATATTGGGTAAGAAATACTTCTTATTACTATTATGTGTTATTAAATAACTATTATTTTCTCTTAGTAAACTATATGCACCATCGTCCAAAATTTCATCAATTAATTTATCAGCAAAATCTATACCAGAAGGAGTTCCGTTATGTAGCCAATTAACAAATTTTATAGCATTAATATAACTAATAAAATTTACTGGCTTATTAGCCATGTTCAATTTTGTAGTATAAGAATATGAAGAACCATTAGTATTTCTAAGTATACCGCCGCTATCTTCAGTATCCATCCTAGTATCATACAATCCACTACTAGTATAATTTATTCCTGTGGCAACAGCATTAAGATATCTAGCATATTGAGCATTAGTTGTTTCGTATGTACTAATTCTATAGTTTCTATCAACATATCCTAAATTGAATATATTTTCTGTGTCATACGATTCTTCAGATGACCTAAGATATAGACTATCTGTGTCCGCAATGTTATATGCGTCGTTAATTGTTTGAAAACTAAAATTTAGAATAGATCCTATTGGTGAACTATCTGTTATATTGGATACGCTGGCGATTCTAAATCCTATATGATTATACCCACTAGTTATAACTGCGGGTTCAATACTTTTTAGATATATTGGATCATGTGTTTCTGTTGATCCACCAGCAGCATATTGAATAGAATTATTAGAATCAATAGGATCTGGCTCTAGCCACTCTGCAACGTTTCCATTTTGGTCATATGTTCCATAATGACTACTAATACCATTGGTTCCAACAGATGATACTATACCACTAAAAACATTATTACTACTATTATATTTAAAATTAGCAGAACTAAAGTTATTATTTATTCCGCTACCACCAATATTAACTGGTATGGATGCTATTGTATTATTTTCAGTAGCATAATTATAATATATTCCAGATATTTGTGTTTTTGAGCCAACATTAGCATATACTTTAAAAGCCGGTATGGTATCCGTACCATATATACTAAAATCAATATTTTTTTGTGCTGTATTAAAAATTGTTTCAAAATTAGGTCTAATACTAAGCCTAATAGATGTTGAGTCGGAATCTATATCTGTGGTACTCTTTTGTATTGTTAAATAGCCACCCTTTGATATGGAAAAAACTGATAAGCTATCAACACTATTACTTGTTACATTTTGGTTTAGAATTAATTCTGAGATACTATTTTGATCCATTACCATATCGGTAATAGTTCTATATATAGTATTATTTCCATTAATAATTTCTACTTGATCGCCAATACTAAATTCTTCTGATGGAACACTATCATCAAAAATTACTTGTTTTAAACATATTGTGCATGATCTGCGTTGATATTTGTTCCATACAATATCTTTTTCTGTTAAGAAATAGTCGTCTGTATCATAAACGCCAACAACATTATTGTTAATATCTGTGGTTAAAAATTTATTACCAGAAATATTATTAAAAATAAAACCATTATTACCACTATTTATTGTTATTCCATCTAATGGTACAATAGTTTTATTATTAGATAATACCAATATACTACTACTAGCAATATTTGGTAATGTTATTGTGTTTGCTGATATATTATTAGCTGATACTAATCCATTACTAGTTACAGATCCAGAACCAAAGAACAGTGTATTAAAATTAAATGTTATATTATCTGTACTGTTATTAAGATTTATATATGTGTTGGGTGTTCCAATAATGGCTGATGATGCTGCTTTAGCTTCAATATTGGATCCAGATAATGATATATTTCCATTATTATTAATATTAAGTTGCTTACTATTATTATATCCAATATTAATATTACTTAAATCTCCAGAAACTATATTTTGTTGATTATTTCCAGAAGCAACGCTTAATACCAAACCACCATATCTGTTTGTTGGACTAGAAGCCAAGCCCCTAACCAGAGCATAGTCTGTTTGAACATTGTTAGAATCTTTACCAGCCAAATTTAATATGGAGCATATTGTATTATCGGACAGAGATGATGATGGCTTGTGATAAAGAGTTAGTTTAGCTGGTTGGCAGCTTGTTCTATTTTCTAATCTTAGTATTTCGCTACAACTATAATTTACAACATGAAAAATAGTTTGAGGTCTGGACCCAGATGGAATATTAATACCAACTCTACCATCATAACTAAAAAATAAATTTCTATATGGTTGTCCACTACCGTATACTATAAAATCGCTAGCTTGATAATCTTGATTAAATATTGTATCTGCTGAACCAGAAGTTGGTATAACAGTATGGGCCAGAGACTCTGAACTAGATCCTAATAGTAGCTTATTAGTATCGCCAGAACTCCAATATGCTTCTGATCCTAGTAGTCCATTCGATCCATCATTATATTGAAAAGAATATGCTGCTCCGCCAGGATTGCTTTGAGCAGAAAAAGTTGGATTAGACAACAAAGCATAATCATAGTGATCGTTCTCATTTAATATATACCAAGTTTGTCCATCGCAAACTAGCCTGGTTGAATTTTTTGTTGACTCAAAAATTGAACCATCATTATTTCTAATAATTACATTATGAGCAGACGAGATGGGTTTAATATCGACAACTACATTTCTAGCATTGTTAGATTGAGGTAATACACAATCAATATTTTTATCGTTGTTATCTACCAAATAAATGCTTGTTACATTATCAATAGTAAAATGATCATTTTTAAGAATAACATTATTAAAACTAGTATTAAAATTAGTATTATTTACAAAGAGATAGAATTCATTTTCATTGCCAGTAAATATTACTGACTTATTATTATTTGATGAGCTAGATATTTCAATTTTTTTAATATTTAATAAGCTATCAACAAATTGAACTTCGCCAACTCCAATTTCCCATTTATATCCATCTTTGATATTTCGAATTAAATATGGTATAAAATATCCAATACTATCTTGTTCTAATAATTTATAGCCTGCTATGGCTTTATTGGGAACAATAATATTTTGATTAATAGAGCAATAAAAACCTATATTATTAAATATTTTAGTTATTTTATTCATATTATGTGAATCTTCTAGGATCTATATCTATATTAAAATCTATAGTATCGTTTTGTGGATTTTTTGCTTTAAGATCCGCAAACGCGCCTCGGATGGCAGATATAACTATTCCGGCTATATCTGGTCGTAATTGATTCAATACTGTATCTCCATTAATTGTGACAACAACATCGTGTTTTCCTGTTATAGTAATTTGTGGTGGTATATAAATATTACTAAGTATATTAGCAATATTATTTAATCTATTAACAAAATTATCAATACTAGCAAGATCAGCCCCATTATTAGATACACCACCACCAGCATTGTTTGGTTGTTTTAGACCAGACAGTGCTTTATCAAAAGCTTCTGTTATACTACTACTAACGGCTCCTACTAGACTATTTAAATATTTGGTAAAATCAAAAGATGGAGTAGCAGAGCCTGCGGACCCCATTAAGCCTCCAATAAATTTATATTCTGGAATATATCCACCTTTATTTAAATAATTAACTATTCCACCTCTGCTATAATTACCATTATTAATAGCTTCAAGAACAGGCTTATATTTTTGAGTTGAATCCCTATTAACTACAAATTCACCAGGTGTCAACATAGCCGGAACAGTATCAGTACCTCTTGGTTTAAAATTAATTAGTCTACCATTATTAGCATATATTAATCCACCAGCTTGATGATGTTGAACATTTTCTGATTTCATATCCATATCATGCAAGTATTTCTTTACTGCAGTCATCATAGTATTATGCACACCCGTAGCGAAACCAGCAACTGCTTGATCTCCTTGATGAGCAGCGTTCAATAAAGTCTGAAGTGTTGTTTCTTGCATTTTAATAAATGCATTTGGATCACTAAATGCAATATCTAAACCAGATGGTTGAATTTCTCCACTAATACCACGAAAACCCAACATATCTCTGGTTTGTTTTGGGTCTATCTTATTGGGGTAGGCGACTCTAACAGGAGCAACTTGTTCCATGGTTGGCATAGCAGCACCAACCAATGGATCTTCGATCTGAACACGACGATATTTTTCTAGATATGTATTTAATGCTTGCTCTTGTATTGTGCCTGGAGGAATTAAAGGTTCTGCTGGAGCAAATTTAGATATATTCGCATTTAATTTATCTAATAACTCTTGAGATACTGGTTGATTTTCAAAATTTTTGCTAGCTTTTTGAACTAATAATTTTGCCTCTGGACTTAGAGTGTTGCTCAAAACACTAACATTACTAAGAACCTGGTCTAAAGTTTTACCCGATTGTAATTCTGCTACAACATTACCTTGTAAATATGCTATAATTCTTCTAACATCTTCCTGAGTATAATATCCAAGTCCTTGATTTCCCCAACCCGGTCTTCTAGCATCCATATTCTCTGGTATAGCGCCGGGTAAACCCGTTCTAGGGGATATCCCCTCTGATCCACCACTAATAGTTCGTTTAGAAAGTGTTGGAGTTTCTCCTTGTTGAGTATTGGTATACTGTTCTGGAAAATTATTTTCTCGGGATGCTCTAATGGCACTAAATACCTTTAAATCTTCTCCATCAATTCCGGCCATGCGCAACATGTCACGATTAATAACGTCGTCACCAATCAATAGTTGAGCTGCTTTTTCAAATTGTGTCACATCTTCTGCTGTAAATTGTCTTTGACCATAGCCAAATGCTCCAGTGCCGCCTCTGCCGGATGCTGGCATTCTTTGTGATATTCGATCCTGGATGATTTTTTCAGCCCATTTGGTTCTAGCTTCTCGTATTTGAGCACGACCAAAAGTGGCGCCACCGACCATAGCAGCGAGTATTTGATTTGTATTAAGCTCCCACAAGCTTTTTGGCACATGAGGATCGTCGGGGCTAGTAACTATCATCTCGCCAGCATTAGTCAATACCTGAACACCGGCATCTGATGCTCCAGAAGCTATGGCTGCTACAGCCCTATCTGTCCATGCTCTCTTTGATGTAAGAGTCTGTGCCTCTCTAACAATTCCAGAAACACCAGCTCGATAACCAGCTTGAGCTAAACTAGCACCCATGGGAACTATAGATCCTGCTGTTGTAGCATATGGATTAGCTTCTTTAATTTCATCAAATCTTTCTTTAACGCCAATGGCTTCTTCTAATTTGCCCATTCCAAAACTTGTAGCAGCATATGTTGCGCCATATACTATTGGTATAGCTAAAGCATAAGCTACTGTCCCCCACGGGGGAGCAGCAGCCATAGGAGACAATGCTGTTGATGCGGCACCAGCTGCTTGCGAAGCGGCTAAATGAGCAACTGTAGATTCTCCAGCAGATATACCAAAGGCTGTAAGAGTACTATTTTCTCTAGCCTTTTGCCTATCTTGTCTTCTTCTGGTTTCTTCGACAGCATAGGCTAGTTCAGCCCATGTAACATTGGTATATGGTATTGTGTCATCTTGACTAAACTTATTTCTTTCCAAATCTTCTAGATTAATATTTCTCATTGATCTGGGTGCATCAGATTTCCAAATACTAGGATCGACAGTATAAACACCGGGAGCTATTTCTTCGAGAGTGGGAGATATGGGGCTGGGCCGATTATCTCTACGAGAACTATCAGAAGTCATATCTGTATCTAAATGCATTCCGCCAGCCGCATAAATAATCCCGCCCTTACTATAGCCTTTACTGCCAGAGTTTATGGCTTTGAGTAATGGTAGATTAGCTTTTGTTGCGGCCCTATTAATCACAAATTCACCAGGCGTTAACATGGCCGGAACAGTGTCTGTTCCTTTTGGTTGAAAATTTATCAGCCTACCAGTACTAGCATAAATCAATCCGCCTCTTGCTTTATTAATAGGTTCCTCGATCTCTAATTGTAATTGATCGAATAATCGCTCGCTGTCCGGTAATACCCCGTATTTATTTCCTGTTAAAAAAGCATGTGCTGGTTGAGCTGTTAGTCTTCTAAAACCATCAAAATTATTTTTATTGAATGGTTGTGATAGTTCTTCTTGAGATTTTGCAAAATCTGCTCCTAAGTTTAAATATTTATCCTGATAATCAGTATACCACTCTTTTAAGATATCAATACTTTTAGCAGCTGTGAGCGCTGTGGGATCTCCGTAATCAAATACAAGATTTCCATTTTGATCCGTTCCTTTCTTATATAGTTCTTCCAAAACGCTTAAGTATTTTTCACTTCTAAAAGTTGGGGTAGCAAATACATTTCGTGGATTTAAACCTATATCCATCACATCTTTATACGACTGAGGAACAAGTTCCTTGTCGCCTTGAAGAAGAGTGTCCCCACCATCTTCATAAATTCTAGCCTGTGAACCACTAATCTTAAGTTTTTCTTTATCTTCATCACTTAGTGTTCCGGCAAAAGCTGTTCCGCTTTTTAATGCTATTTCTCTATTAATAATATTTTTGATTGGACCTTCAGCAGATTTTGGATCCAAATAATCAACATAGGCTGCTTCTTTTTTATCTTTAAATCCAGGAACAGGAATCTGTGGAGATTTTTTAGGATCTGTAAAATACTTATTATTAATTGGTAATCCTAATCCTTTAAGAAATTGAGGAGTATCAAGATCAGTACCTTTATAAGTTCCTTTATATAATTCTACAAAAAATGCTCTATAAGCATAATTTTTTAACCATTCTGGATTAGTTAATCTTTGATCAGGAACTGTTTTTGATAAATCTTTAGATAATTTAGTTTCATTATCATTAAGTTCTCTAATTATAGAGCGAACATCTTCTAGTTTAGCTGGTTTAGCAGATTTGATCCCGATTGCTTTTTTACCAATATCATAAACTGCTCGTGCAATACCAACTTTTTTAGCATTTGTAAAAGCATCTCCTGTTTCTAGTTTTATTTTAGGTTTGGTTTTAGCAGTATCTACAGCTTCATTCTTAAATACTTCTGCTGCTCTATCTTTTAGATTTTCTTTAAACTTTAGAGCATCGACCTCCATATCTGTTACTACAGACGGAACAATATACGGAACAAAATCTTGTAATACCGACTTATATTGATTGCCTAACTCAGATTCAACACTATCAAAACCACCCATAGGATCAGCAAACATGTATTTGAAAGTTTTTTCGGCTCCTATTAATTTTCCAGTTTTATTATCATATTGATTAGTATTATTTTTTAATTGATTATTAAAATTTTGCCATTGATTTTCTGGAATAAATAACTTATCTTGTGACATTTCTCCAAAAGGAGATCTATTATTATCTTGTTTATCTATAACATAATAATTAATTGGTTCTCCAACAAATTGTCTTTTTGATGTATCGTATCTTGTGCCTCTTGTGATTTTTCTGTAAAAAAACCAAGGCGCTAAATCTTTTTCTTTTCCGTATTCTATAGGTGGACTTAAAGTATCAAATAGTTTTTGAGGCTTGGGTCCGAATTGTGATTTACCAGATGATACAAAATTTTCATGAGTGATATCAGTAACATTAAAGTCTTTAGATAGCCACGGATACGAATCAATTCTATTTCCTGTTTTTAGATCTATCAAATCAATAAAATTATCTGTATCAGCTTTAAAATCATCATTTATAGGCAACAAATCTGCCAAATTATTTCCATTATTCTTTGATTTTTCTAATTTAGTTTTGAATTTATCTATTTGATTTTGCCATTGATTTGCTCCAATATTATATAAAGTTAAAGGTAATAGTTTGCCCTTAGCTTTTTGTCCATCTAAAATATTTTCATCTTCATCCCCTAATTCTATAGAGAATAATTTTTTATTTGCAAAATCTTCTAGTAAACTTATAATTGTTTTTTTATTTTGAAATTTTGAAGATGCTACAAATTTTTCTTTATCCATATTTTCAATGACTCGTTCTAAATTAGCATAGTTTTGTTTTGTAATGGATAAGTCCGCAAAAGCCTGCGAATAGTCAGATAGTAAACCGCCTGAGCCTCCTGCCGATTTATAATCTGTAAGATTCTCAATTTTTACCCCACCTCCGGTATTTGAGAATACTCCTTGAGGCATTCGACTAAGATTAATTGGATATGCCGCTGACTCCGAAATTTTATCTTTGCTTAAAAGATATTTTTTAGTTGAATCACTAACAGCTAAATTGTCTATAGACGCTTCGGAATTCGGATACCCAAAAAAAGCTCGTGGTATTTTTATATCAAGGACACTGTCTTTAATTCTTGGAATAAATTTATCTTGAGTGGTAATATCCTTATCCAATATATTTTTATCAATTAAATTTAATATATTTTTATAAATAGGTTTATTTTTTTCTAATTGCTGTTTTGTTATCGGTTTTTCATCACTAGACAAAAATTTGGATGTATCTAATAACGATTTGATTATTCTTTCAGCTCCTAAACCATTATACATATAGGAGTTTTTATCATTAACATCTATACTATTACCAACATAAGAAGATCCGGGAACTATGTTAAAATTACTATTTGGTACTGGTTTTTTAATTATTTTTTGTGTAAACCAATTTCTCTCTGCTGGAAACTCAATATCTTGTGTATATTTTTTATATGCTCTGGCGGGAGTTAATAGAAGTTCTTTTTGGTCGTCTGCTTTTGGTTCTTTTTTAACTTCTGGATAAGATTTTGATGTTTGTAGCTCGGTTTTGTCTCGTTCTGATGATTGATATAATTTTTGTTTATCTGGTGTTGTCCAATTCTCTCCAGGTACAATACCACCATCTTGTAGATAATTAATCTTTCCTCCTCGACTACTATTAATACTTTGTAATAATGGTAAATTACGTCTAGTCGAAGCTCTATTAACAACAAATTCTCCAGGAGTTAACATAGCCGGTACGGTGTCCGTACCTTTTGGAGCAAAGTCTATGGATGCTCCATTACTGGCATAAACGATACCTCCGGTAGCAAATCCTGATGCTTTTTGATTATTTGCTACTAAATTTTTTAAATTAATAATTTCTAATCTAATATCATTCAATATTTTCTCTTCAAATGTAAATTTAGTTTCTTGAAGTGCAACTTTTAATTTTTCAGCAGCATTTTTTGCTGTATTTTCTGACATTAATTCTTTGATTTCGCCTAATCTAGCATTTGCGCTAGCTTGTAGGCTAACTCCTTGCTTATAAACACTAATAGCTTCTTGCATCTCCGGATCACCTTCCGGATTTCGTAAACTATCCAAAACTTGTGCAAACATTGGGGTAACGCCCTGTCCACTTTCAAGCAACATACTTTCTAGTACATTAGCTCTTAATTCATTTTGTTTAGCTCCTTCTCCCAATAAGGGGGCTATCATATTAAAAGATTGTAAACTCTCTGATCTTTGTTCAGCGGTTGTTCCGCGATTTACAATACCTCTCATATTATTATCTAATCTGTTCAAAGAACTATTGAATTTATTAAGCTCTTCGGAATTTGATGTTACAATTTTTTCTATTAAATTAGCGCCTGACTGCCTTTTTGCTTGAATTTCTTGTATTTTAGCTAATGCAGCACTAGCTATCTCACTACTTTCGGCTAGATTTTTAAGCGCATCAAAATTTTGTCGTAATGCTAAATTATTATTACGAAGTCTATCTTGCATAGTCTTAAATTCATCCTCTGCTGACGGTCCTTTTGCTGCGGCAGAATCCGAGGCTTGTTGTAATGTTTGTCTAGAATTTTCTAAATTTTGAATATTTCTAGATATTCTAACAGGATCTGTTTCTCCTCCTGTTTGTCTTCGTGCTTTATCTAATGTTTGTGTCAAGGTTTCTCTTAAACTAATTTCTCTTCCAAACACTTTAGATAATTCATTATTTGATGAAGTAATAATATCTGATGCTTTATTAAAAGCCTGATTTGCTTCTAACTGAAGATCTATCATAGTATTCATAGCATTAGCATATTCATTTACTGCATTCTGATAGAATTCCATAGCCCTAACAGCACTTTCCTGTGCTCGTTTAGCAGCTTCTATTTGTTTTGTTAAGCCTGGAACTTTTTCTGCTATTTCATCAAAATTAACTTGGTCTAAATCTCCTTTAGTGCTAATATCTTTGAGAGCGCTCTGAATTTGTTTACTAAAAGATGGAACTAAACTATCAGGAATTTGTAGATCTCTTAATTGTTTATCTAAATTAGATCTAATTCTAGCTAACACTTTTTCATTAGTTGCATTTGGATCTTCTTTACGTGTTCTATTAATTGTTTGTAAGATAGTATCTTCTAGTTGACCAGCACCAATATTAAGAATTGATGATATTGGTTGGCTCGCTGATCCAAAAAATGAACCAGCAAAATTTACAGCCTTATCTTGTTCTTCTTGGGAGTATACACCTCTGTTTTGTAGTACATTAATGGCTTTTAAGTTAACCTGTCCAGCTTTAGCATTGCCATTTAAAGAAGCAGTAGCTAATTCAGCGCTATTAGATAGTTGTTGAATTTTGAAAGATGCCTTATTTATTGACATCTCCATATTAGAATATATTCTTTCCATACTATTAACAAACGTATTAACGCCCTTATTTAATTTTTCAAATTCTATTTCTCTAGCAACTCTAGCGTTATTTAATATGATTTGTTTTTCCGCTTCTCTTGCTATTATTCCATCTATTATTTTTTTTCTCTGGTCATCATCTAAATCTGCTCTAGCTTGGGTTTCTATAATTTGTTGTGCTACGATAGGATTTGATCTTGCGATAGTGTCAGCAAATTGTGAAACATTACCATTAGCGTCTTTTATAGAGGCTAATATTTCATCTTCTGATTTTTGACCACTTCTCATTTGCTGTTCAAAAACTCTAAATATATTATCTGCTAATGGCTTAAACATTGCTGATTGCTGTTGTGCCAATCCAGGGGCTAAAGCAAACATATTTGATTGTCTATTTAGAGCTGCTTGTTCATTAGCTGACCTATTGCTGAATATTTTAGTATCATACATGCTTGATCCACTCAATGCTTTAAAAATAGCATCTGGTATTCCAAGAGCAAGAGCATTAGCAGTCATTCCTATTGGAGCATTACCAAGTGTAGTAGATTGCAAATATGCTCCAACTCCTTGTTGTTGTAAAATCATGCTTCTTTGTGTTGCTTCTGATCCAGAAAAAGCCATTGCATCTATAATATTTGTCCAAAACATAGCCGGTACTTCCGTATCAATCTTTAGTCTTGCCATAGCAGCAGATATTCCAACATTTATTTGATCTGTTATATCTTTTAGAATACTTAACTTAGTCATATCTTTACTAAATTCATCAAATAGTATAGATATTCTATCCAAGCTTGTTTGTAGTTTTTTACTAGCTAATTCTTTATCAAATTCTCGTGCCGCATTATAAGCATCTTTAAATGCTGCTGCTAAACTTATAGCGGCGGTTGCTGCTATTCCAAATGGTCCAGTTAATACTTTTGTTAGTCCAGGCAAAACTGATCCTGCTAATTTTCCTATTCCTGTACCACTAAATATAGTAGAAGTAGATAATTCTTTTAATGTTTGAAGACTTTGGCCAATACCAACCGCTAATGTTGAGGCTGTGGATGTTCCACTAGAAATTGCTGCTGCTGCCATTGCTGCGTTTCTGCTTTCTGTTGCATCTATAAATTTAGCTATAACACTACCAGCAGCTCCTATAGCTAAACCAAATTTACTAAATTTTGCAGATATTTTATCGATTTCCTTAAATAGTTGTTGAGTTTCTCCTCTGGATTTTAATGCTTCTCCTGTGGCTCCTTTAATTTGTTCTGGTTGTATCTTATTTTGAGCAGCAATCATTGTCGCTGCTCTGGATACAATTGCTTCATCGGTTGATATATTCTTTATAGCATCAGTTAAACTTTGAACATTAAAAGCTTGTGTTGGAGTAGCCCCCTGTTTTAACTGATCCATAATATCTTTTAGTATTTTATTACTATCACCAGCAAAATTTTCTCCTAGAATATTTTCAAGAGTATCTCCTATACTTTCTTCTAGTTGTGAAATATCTATAGCTTTTCTCTCTTGTCCTTCTTGATTAGCATATTCTCCTTTTGCTTCTCTAGCGCTTATATTTTCAAGACTTTGTTTAGCATCAAATAATTGTTCTTGAAAACTATCTAAAGCTCTAGGAAGATTATTCTTAAATTGTTCAGCTAAATTTAAAGCCTGATCAGATAATGACTGAGAATATTCCTCAAGACTTTGTCCGGCTAGTCTTGCTCTCAAAGCCAAATAATCGTTCGCTGTGGCAGCAGCCTGGGCCTTATTTTTTGTTTCGGAAATTTGTGATATTATATCTTTTATATTGGTGCCTTGTCCTAGATCAGTCACATCAAATGCTTGTAGTCCTCTAGATCTAATAGTCTCGCTAAGTGCTTGTTGTCTTGCTTCTTGTGTGGACGGCACCTCTGGTCCTAGTACATTGCTAAAATCTTGCTCCATAATATTGATTGATCTAGTATCAATTTCTTGTTGTAACCCAGATATATATTCTTCTGTGGATTGATTAGCTTCTTTAGCTCTTTGAGCTAATAGTTCTTGTAGTATTATTTGTTGTTGAGCAGCTTTATTGGCCTGTATGGTAGCATCAACAGCTTGAAATTTTAGCCTAGCTTCATCTTGTATCGCTTGCTTATCTTCTCTGGACGATGCTGCTCTGTATAATGGGTCATATTCTGATTTGATTCTTTCTTTTGACTCTATTCTTTGAGCAATTGCTTCGTTTTCTACTGCTGCTAGTTTTTGCTCGGCAGATTTGGGTACGGGAGGTGGGGTTGGTGATAAAGAAGATCTGTTTCTGCGACGAGGGCGTGGTGGAGTAACTGTATATGTTGTTGTTGATTTTGGAGGCTCTATAGGAGCAGGATTTTGATATGTATCTATTGCTTTATTTAGAGCATCAATATAATGAGTCATTATAGCATCAACTTCTGCCGTTGTTTTTCCTTGTTTAGCCAAAGACACGACTACTGCGCGGTAGCTTTGCACCATCAAACTAGCATCGTCTAATGTTGCATCGATAGTACTATGATATCTATCTAAAGTCTTTGCTAAAATCGGAGCCACTTTGTCTATCTCTTGCCAGGCTGAATAGCTATTACTTATCATTTGTTCTGTAGTTCTAAAGCTATCTACTAATAATATTGCACTTGTCTTTAGAAATCCAAGATCAGGCATGAGCGTCCGAATACCAGTTGTGTCTTTTCTTCCATAAGAAACCTTATCACCGTCTTTAAATCTTCTTATTCCAACAATACCACCACTATTTAAACCTAGTGCTTTGGTAGCTTTTTCTCTTATTATAAAACTTCCTACTGGTAAATTTGTTGGTATACTATCACTAGTACCACTTCCCGGGCCTTTAAATATGCTAATCCCACCAGAGTTGAAACGACCCATACCATTTTTATCAGCTTGATTCATTCGGCCTAGTGTTCCGTATCCAATACGTTTAGCAAGCTTAGGAGGCACGTAAGCCTCTCCATTACTTACCAATGCTGGAACAGTACCGCCACTAGCGAATCTTGGTAATGTTTGATAAAAGTCTGATTTTAATCCAGTATCCGCAAATATTTGTTCTAAAATTTTAGCAGCTGATGTGCTCCCCTCGGATGCTGCGCCAAGCAGAACCGGTATAGCTTCGTTTCTTCCAACATCAAAACTACCTCTACCCAAAGCCCTTAAAGAATTTCTGCTTGGATCAACTTTAGCTTTTTGTAAAGTTGTAAAACCAGATACCGCCATATTTTTCCCGATGTTTCTCTGTTCGCCAAGGGTTCTGTCTGTCAAATTTGGTAAAATATCGGTTAATTGATAATTTCCTGGACCGGTCCATTTTTTATTGTCAGGATTTTCATACCATTCTTGAATTGAATCTTTTTGTTTTTCTATAGAAGCAAATAATTTACCCATAATTTCTGGATAGTAATCATATAGATATCCTTGAATATCATGAAATGTTTCGTGTGCTAAGACGCCTTTATGTTTAGCACCTCCGACTTCTATTGTATCCGGAGTATCATAAGTTTCGAATATTATATTTTGATCAATAAAATCTTTAAGTATAGAATATTCCTGCTTAGATATAAGCGGCTTGGCTTGCTCTATCTGATATCGCATGGCCTTGAAAGGTAATGCTCCGGAGTAATAAGCCTGTTGTCCGACTGTGGAAATATTTATCTTTTCGCCTTGCCCTGTGGGGGTTTTCAATAAGCCATCTTCGGTCAACATTTCTTTTGGTAAAATACTTGATAAAACTTTTTTATATTGAGCTAGTAATTCTTCAGGAGATGGTTTGGATTTTTTCTTTCCAAAAAGTAATTCTTTAATATCTGTTACTGGTCCACCTGTAGCAAATTTTTGTCTACTTATTCCAGCACCTCCCAATAAGTCATTTAGAGTACTATCCAAAATTCCACTTAAATTTTCATCTAATAATGGTAATTTTTGTATTAATGTTGTTAAAAATTCTTCTTTACCATTATCTTCATATTTATCTATAACATCTTGGCTTATTTTACCTCTTAATAAAATATCATTAACTTTAGGATTCAGTGGTTTAAAAGCTTTGGCGGTTGTTGTAGAATTAGTTGCTGCCCAAGTTTTTCTTAATTCTGGAATATATTCTGGATCACTATTAACATATTTTGCAAATGACTCTTTGGCTGATCCTATCATCAAGCTGCTTAGTCCACTAAGTTTATAACTTCTTCCATAAGCAACATCAGCACTATTATATCCGCTATTTCCTACTAGAGCATCAAAAGCATCTGCCACATCATCATTATTTCCATCAAATAAACTAGCAACTTTTGCTCTGTATGCTTCAAATGATTGAGCATTTTTAGTTCTAAGACTATTAAAAAGTTGATGAGTTAATTCATGATATAAAATACTATAGTCTTGACGTTGACTTGTATTGAACGGATTAGTAGCTATACCAACGCTACCACGACCACTCTGATTTGCGGATTGTAATCTAGATTCTTTTGCAGCTTTAATAGCCGCATTGTTTTTATCAATAAGAGATCTTTGTTGTTTTTGTAAATCGTCTAATTCTGCTCTTAGTTTTTCTGCTAGAGCCGTATCATAGCTAAAACTACCATCTTCATATGTTGTAACAGGAGTTTTAATTGTTTTTAATATTTGTTTCTTTTTTTCTTCTATTAGTTTAGTATATCCGAATAAATCTTGTTTATCTTGTTCAGTATAACCATATGGTGTCAGATCCACTCCTTGTAGTCCCCTGGTTCCTGGGCCAGAAGGATCCTTGCTAAATAATGCTGTAGCAGGATAATTAACACCAAAGTCTAATTGAGTTGGTATTGCAGATAAAAGATCGGTGGGTGGCAATCCTATAACTCGCGCAAATTGCCCCATTCTTTCAAAAACTGTATTTCTATTTATTTTATCCTTAAACGAATTTATGAATAGTTCTCTAGTAAAAGGAGATTCATATCCTTTTTTCACAGCCTCCTCGTCCACAACCATTCTTTCATTACCAGGATACGTTGAAAAAACCTTTTCCATTTGTTCTTGTTCTAATAATTTTTCCATTTCCCGAACATAAGCATTACTTATTCTTTTGGGGAATTTAAATGCTCCAGAACCAAATGTTGCTGTTCCTCCTTTAGCAAAGGCTTGTGGATTTTCTTTAAAGTATCTACTAAATTCTTCTCTGGCTTTTGAAAAACTGTCTCCGTCCAAAGTTCTTTTTACTTCTGTTTCGATATTAGGAGGTAATCCAAAAAGTTGAGCACCTCTGCCTAGTCCCTGTGGAAAATCAATCGCCCTATTTCTTTGTAAAGCATCAACATTTATATTATAGCCCAATAATTGTGACAATGCCGCTTCTAACAAGCCTCCTTCAATATTAGATTGTCCAAATTTTTCTTCTGCTGATCCTTTGAGTTCTGGAACTTCGCCATAACGAAAAGTACTTTTACCAGCAGCCATTGTTGCTCTAATATTTTCTTCATTATCATCGATTAATTTTTCAGCTCTTGCAACATCAGCGGCTTTAGCTTTTGCTATATTTGTTCCTAGTCCTTGACTAACTCCAGTAACATCTTGTTCTAAATATGGTAATCCAAATCTATTAAGAGTTGATGCTATGATATCTGCCGTACTTTGAGGACGGGCCGTTAAGATACGACTATACATCCTAACATATCCGGGATTTTTTTGTTCTATACTAGCCAATCTTTTAGCTAGAGAGGTTGGTCTAGCTTGGGCTAGACTCTTCGTAACTTTTTCTCTATCCGAATAGGCCGGTAAATCTTCTTTACCATTTTCATCTAGCATTTTTGTTCCAAGAGCTAGTGTTTCATCAAAATCTATTGCTAATGGTTGAATTGGCCCCTGAATATTTCTATTACCTAATCCGCCTAATGCTGCCGTATCTTGAATATCTTCAGCAAATTTTTGACGAGTAGCTCTATTAGCCTCTTGCATAGCTTCTATTTGCGGTAAAAAGCTAGATTGAAATCCTCTAACATAACCATAAATTTCTCTACCATCTTCCAACTTCCAGTCTGAAAAATCTTTATTATAATCTAATGGAAATAATCCGGCAATTGCAACTTTTCTCATAGCTGCTTCTTTTGCTTCTTTAGCAGCATTTTGCTTTCCTGTCTTAGCCAACGCCCTATTTATATATCTAATAGCTTTTTCTATATTTTTACCAGCTTTAATATTACCAGCATTTAATATGGCGCCAGCCTCTCTATCTCCTGATCCTAATCCTAATATTTTTTTAACTCCACTAGCATCTCCAAAGCTAGACAATTGTTCTAAAATTACAGTTTCAATAGATTTTTTTTCTTCAGCAGCTATGCCCTGTACTGTTCCGCCAACCGCAAACCTTCGTCTTGCTGCTTTTTGATCACCATAAACTATGCGTTTACCAACCGGACCACGCGAAGCTTGTGTTGCTAATTTTCCTCTTTTTATAAACTCTCTAATAGTTTCTTCGTCTTTTAGTTCATCAAATCTCATAGTCTCAGTACCACCAATAGCACCATACCTGGCTATTGGAAATCCATTTAAAACACCAACAGAAGACGATTTTTCTGAAAATAGCTTTTTAAATAATGGCAACTGTGATCTAGATGATTCTAAATTAGCAATAATTTTATCAGCACGAGCCTCATCAATTATCATAGAATTAGAAATTGATTTTGATATAAGTTGTTCATCGCTTCCATAAAATTCACCCAAAAGAGTTCTTATGGTCGATAATTTAGATTGTAGTGCTTCTCCTCCACCAGCAAATTTTTGAATTAGTCCACCAGAATTTAAATTTCTAGCCCTAACTATATCGGCCATAGGTATATTTAGATTATTAGCATTTTTTATTATTTCTTGATTAAATTTATCCTGATAATATTTATCAAAATTAGATTTTGTTTGATTTGGATTTTCAGGATAATAAATACTAGTATTTTTTAGTGGACCTTTACCTTTGTAATTAGATGTAAATAAATCTAAGCCATCCGTCCATGGTAACATATCTTGATCATGTACAAGTCTTTTAACCAAAATAGTCTTATCGTCATTCTGTTTATTTCTGCTAAAATATTTAAAAACTCCTTTCTCAAATTTAGCATCTCCACTTTCAAAATCCAGTGGTGCAAAATGTTCTTCTACTATCTCTGGAAAAGTAGAATTGCTGTCAATAGAATATCCTGATAATAAACCATACTTTTTAATTAATAGTCTTTGAAACGCATTGCCTTTTGCCCAATTCGCTGGCGGTCTTGGAAGCGGCAAATCTAGCGTTTCCAAGTCTAGATTTTTTTTAGCAAATAAACTTTTTGGGGTGTCGTTATTAAGTATTTCATTATTTGCAGACATTCTTTTATATTGTTTAATATTAGATATATAGTCTTGTTTAATAAAACTTACTAAGTCATTAAAGTCATTTTGATTTAAAGTAATCGGTTCTGGTATTATTGTTGTCTCTACTTCGTCGGACTCTTGTATTCCTCCTATACCAAGTTTAATTCTTGTCCCGCCACTTACAGCCGTCAGATTATCAATAGAATCAATAACTTTAGACCCTTTAGCATATCTATTCATCCTTACCAAATTACCTCTTCCATACTTATTAACAGCTCTATTGCTCATTACAACTTCGCCAGGCTCTAATAATGCTGGAACTTTGTCTCCTTTTCCGCTGCCAGGAACAGTTCCTCCTTTAGAGAAACCTAAAATACGACCACCTCCACTAGCGGTAGTTGGTCCGCCGCCTCCTCCCAAATCTTTTCTATCTAAAGTAGCATCTAAATTAACCAAAGCGGCGTACACACTATTTAGCATACTATTATTATCTGATAATATATTGGTATTATCTTGTAGTTTTGAACTATTGAGAGTTAAACTATTATTAAGTATATTAAAATCGATACGAAGATTATTGATACTTGTCCTTAGATCGTTAAATACTGTTGGGTCAATAGACACGCCTGCGGCACTAGTAGGGCTGCCAGCAGGAGCACCAGCAATATTCAGAGCAGATAAACTAGAAATTAAAAGATCTAATTTTCCAGCAACTTTGTCTAACGACGCACTATTTTGATCCAAATCTCTACTAACTTGTTCTGTTTTAGCGCCAACAAGACTACTTCCAATATTTCTTCCAATAGAACCAACCACGCTTTGTGGTTGTTGTGCTCCTGGTCCTCCTTTAGGAACTTTTTTCAAACCACCAATAAATCCGCTAGTAAATTGACTTAATCCTCTAAAACTAGCCCCAGCTGCTAAAATAGCAAGTGAAGGTAAAACACCTTTAACAGCATCTGTAATCTTAATAAGACCACTAGCAAATGTTAATGCTCCTCTAGCTAAAGTTTGAAAAGTATCACTTTGTCCCAAACTACGAATTAATGTTAAAAATTCTTCTCTCACTTTAGCTATTTGATTGGCTAAACTTAATTGTGCTTTAGCAGCATCTGCTGCCAAACTACCCTGACCAGCCTGAGCCACTCTCAAAGCATCTTGTGCGGTAGCAAACTGTTGAATCAATGGAATAACTTTGCCAATTTGACGAAAACCACCAAGCTCTTCAACTATTTGGCTAAATCTTATGTCTCTAGGATCTATACTACTTAATCCTTCGCTAAGTAACTGTACAGCCTTGTATGCACCAACAAATTTACCTTCGGCATCAGTCAGTGTAACACCAAATTCTTTGAGTGCTTCTATAGTACCTTGTCTTTGAATACGTGTAAAAATAGTTCTCAAACCTGTAGCGATTGTTTCGGCGCTTTCACGCGTTGTGGCACGAACACTAGTAAACACGGCTATAAATTCATTAAGAGCGTCTGCTCCTTCGCTAACTCCTTTACTCGCGGTTGCAAACACACCACCGGTTCGTTGTATAGCCGCAATAATATCGCTAGACTCAACAGCAAAAGCTGCTGCAACACTATTAACACTACCTAATGCTTTTTCTAAATCTTTTGCTGCTATGCCAAACTGTCTCATTAGAGCAATAGATCCTTCGACTGTTTGATTAATATCATCAAAACTAGGCGCTAATTCTGTTAATGCTAATGCTTTTAAGGCCTGTTCAGTTTCTCTAGCGCTTAATCCTGCCTGAGCTAATGTTGATGATACTTGAATTAAACTATCAGAACTAACACCAAGACCAGTTGATAGTCTTGTAATTTCATCTTGGAGTCCTTTTAATCCATCGGCGCTTTGACCAGTAACTTGCTGTAATCGCACTAATTCTTTATCAAATTCTATAAAGTTTTTCAATCCGCTATTAATTGCTCTATTAAGACTAAAAAATACTCCTGTTACAGCACTAAATGCAGCAAAACGACGAATGGCTAATGCGCTTTGACGACCAAATTCTTCCATCTCTGTTCGTGCTACAGAAATATTTTTTGCTGTTTTTGTTACTGTTGTTCCTAAATTACCAGAACTACTTATTGTTTTATTTATATTAGAAGATAATTTATTAGAAGAATTACTAATAGAATTTATACTTTGACCAAAATTTTTAATAGCAGATGCTGCCGCAGTAGCGTTGGACGAAACAGAAGATAGGTCGGAACTTAGTTGTTGTAATGATTTACTAAGTTTTGTTGTATTATTAATTGCTGATGGATCAATATTAAATTTTATATCACCAGTAATTGTACCAAGTTGTTTTTTAACATCCGAAACTATTTGCCTAACATTTGATGGTCCACGCAAATTTAATTGTGCGGTTAAATTAAAGGCTTGTGCCATAAATCAAATTCCTAGATTAAGATAAAAATATTCCCCGATTAGAAGAAACTCTAAACGGGGAATAATATAACCCAATATTATATACACTAATTTATCAAGTTGTTGACACTGTTTGTTCAGTTGATGCAGAAACTGGTTGGGCTTCTTGAACAACCGGGCTTTCTGTTGGAACTGATGGTTCAACCTTATCATCTTTGGGTTTTTCCTCATCTAATATTATTGGATTTCCATTTTCATCAAGGAATGGTTGACTATCAACCAAATATTCTCCATCTTTATCTACTTTGTTACCAAACTTATCAACAAAATTACCTTCTTCATCAATAAATCGACCACTCTCATCGATCAGTCTACCTTCTCTATCTATTAATCTGCCTTTCTTATCTACTAGTCGTAATTTTTCATCAATAAATTTAAATTTCTTTAAGAACTTATTTTCTGGTAAATTACTTTCATAATCGTTATCAAGACCATACAGCATATTAGCTAAATTTTGAGCGCCCATTATAGCAACCTTTTCTGTGCTGCTATTTAGATACTCTTCCATATTTTTGTAAACAGGCTGTTTAGTATCATTATACACCAAACAAACACTAACTAAATAATTAAATCTACTATTATCAGCTTGACCTTCTGCGCTATGATTATCTAAACTTGTTCTTACGCTAATAAGATCTCTTATTTCATCTCGTATGCTTTTCATCTTGATAGCAAGATCTTTGGCTTCATTTAAACTAAAGCCACCTTTTGCTAATCTTTTTTCTCCATCTAGCAGATCTTTTTGTAGTTCAGTAAACTTAGCTTGTTTCTCATCATTCCACAAGCCCTGATCTTCTAATAAATCATCTAGCTTTGCTCGTACAACACTTTTACTTTTAATAGCATCTGTAAAAGCTTGATTATAAACTTTTTGAGCTTCTCTTTGATTTTCTAAGGTTGGGCTTCGTACTAAAAATTCTTTTTCGACACCATCAACTTCGAGCTTAAAAGTTTTTGTTTTCATTTGTTATTCTCCTCTTTGAAATTAAGTTTATAAGTATATTTTGAACTAATAGTATTCTTTGATAAATATTTTTTAATGTCATCAATAGCAGCACGAGCTTGCTTATTTCCATTATTTAGTATACTGTTCCTAGTATATTCCCAAGTATCCCAAATTGGACTATCGTCAGGTTCTTTATCCCATAAATGTCCAAAATGATCTTCAAATCTTGCCAATGCTCCTATCATAGTTGTTTGAAATCTTTTGTATAGATTATCTAATAATTCTTGTTCACTATTATTCATATATTATTTCCTGTTTTTAATTTGTTGGTTAAGTTGATTTCTTAGATCTAACTGTACATCTGGTAGTTGACTTTCTTCTGTTTGTCCAAATTTTTGCACATGGCTTATTTTGCTTTTCATTCTATTCAACGACTCCGGACTGTTTAATGATATAATTTCCTCTGCTTGATTAACATTATTAGCCATTATAAAAACTTCCTGAGCATTTTTAAGTTTTGGATTCATATTATCTATTTGTTGTTGTTTTTTATCTTTTTCTATTTTACGTTTTTGTATTATCATCCATCCATCGAGAGCATCGTCATCTTCTAGAATATCATCATCAGGACATTCAGGGTGCTCATATACCCTATCGTACATTTGGCTAATACCTATCAGTGTTCTCTGGTCATCTGTTAAGTTTCCATCGAACACATTATTCTTTTTAACATTCCAATATGATCGCCATAGTTGGCTGCGAGCCAATTTTTTAAAATCAGTTATGGATATACTGTATTTATTAAGTTCACTAACAATATTATTAAATAACATATAATTAGATGCATTTTTACTAGAAACAAATACTTTATCTTTGTTCTGAATTAATGTGTGAGAAATAATATATTCATTTTTTATACTATTAGCATATCCCTCTAATGTATTAGAATATAGTTCTTCTTTTTTAGATAGTATAGAATTTAATTGTTTTTTATAATTATCAAGATTTTTTTTGATACTATTTTTTTTATCAGAAAGTTTAAAATTTGAATAGTAGTCAGCTTTGCTATTTTCTATTTTTTTATCTAAATCCTTAATAATCATTTTGGTGTCTTTTGTCCATAAACTTAAAAGTATTAATAAATTTTCTAAATTTTCTTCTCTTATCCAGTCATTATATTTTTCATCATTAATGATATTATTATATAATAATTGCGCTTCGTATTTAATAGGTATGGTTGGTGATTTTAAAACATATTTTTCATTATTATAGTAAAAAATTAAACTTCCATAAAAAATTCTATATAATAATAATTCCAGATCATCATTCATCCGAACCTTCTGTATGAGAAGTCTTTAGTCGTTGTATCTCGTTTTCCTTTTCCGAAAGCTGCTGTCTCATTATCTCTAATACTTTTTGAGCGTTAGATATATCAACATACAGCTTGCCGATTATATTAAACAATTCGTCCATAGTCCAGGAATCATCCTTTTATCTTTTTTACCTCTACTATCAGTCACCAACAACAGCGTCGTTAGCGTTATCGATCCATTTAACTTCTTGGAAAGTGCCACTAGCTGTAACCTTAAACTTATTGAAAGTTTGATAGCTATATGTGATGGTAACATTATCACCACCAGCTTCGCCACCAGTATAGTTAACACTAGTGAGTTTATTCTTAGTACCAAGATCTATTTCTAAATAGTCATTTACTCCGCTGCCACACACAACAATCTTCACAGGCTTATCTTGAAGATTTTTGTATACAACATCGCAACCAACCTGACCATCAAAGTCTTGACCTTCTACTTGATCGCCGTTATCTCCAATAACCTCGAATTCGCTAGTTACTTCAACTGGGAATGTAACATAACGATAGTATGGGGCCATAGCGCCAAGTTCATTAATAGCTTCACGACCAAGATCGGTACTAACAGTAACACTCTGTAGATATGGCATAGTGCGATTTTCTGGAATTGGAATACCTCCACCAGCTCCAGTTGGAATAACGCTTTGACTGCTATTGAATTTATAACGTCTACCAATAGAGGGAGCTGTCATTGTGCCAGCATCGGCTTGGGTGCTGAAAAATCCAGCGTTAGCTGCTCCAACATTTGTGCTATTCCAGTATTTATTATTTCCAACAAGTGTAACGTCTTCTGTTGCATTACCATCAACAGGAATAGTGAAACTTACGCTGCTAAGATACATGCCAGAACAATCTACCCATGTTGGAACAGTACCAGTTGCGGCACTATTAGTATCTGAATAGATACCAAGTCTAAAATTTACTCTATTGTTTGCTAAATTAACTAATTCTTGACCATTGGCCCCAGGAATACCAGTCGAACCACCCATACACATTAGGTATAATGGTGCTGTTCCGTCGATAACCTTATTAATTGTTACTTCAACTTCTGGTACGTCTTCAACGTTTTCATATAGTTCGATTTGACCAAGTTGGAAAACTTGTTCCAAAGCAAAATTTGTTGTTATACCAGCGCTTTGAACACCACGAGGATAGTACCATCCATCGGCGCCACCTGAAAAATATGTTGGAGGTGTTGTGGTATCACTTTGTGGCTTTAGAGCTATAGCTTGAGTTGCATAAAAAATTCTGTTGTTTCGTGCCATGGAAGAATCTCCGTTTTATGAAATATGGTTTATGTTTTAATACACCGTTCTGATGTAACTATGGAAAAATTTCTATTGACCATCTCACAACACCGTTATACAAAGAGCTACTCAAACTATTTAATTCTCCAACTGAACTATCCTTAATAGTACACCAATAATTTGAAAAAGACTCTACAATATTTGGATAATTATATCCGCTAGGATTAATATTTCCAAATTTATTCAAAATATATTTATTATTTTTGATAACTTTAGAAACATCATATAAATTTAATGTTTTGTCTTTTTGATGAATTAAAATATCTATAAGAGTATTTCTTTGATTAGCATTCTCTGTATAAACATGCAAAAATACATCTTGTATAATAATATTTTCTGTTGTGCCCAATTGATGCGGAACTAATATTGTACGTGGAATTAATTCCACAATAATTGCTGGTAATTGAACTCTATGATTAGCTGTTATACTATAGTCTTGTTTATTAAAATTAGATGGATTATAGGTTTCTTTTTGTACTTCTTTCCACCATACATTATCGCTACTTTTATATACTTGTACGTATCTATAAGAATAACTAGCTAAAACAGAGCTTTTAGAAGAAACAGCATTGTTAAAAACTATTTGTCCTAGTGGATAATTAACATTATATCCGTAACTTCCACTACCTGTTGGTGCTGGTAAAAATGTATTATTAAGATAAATTCCAGAAAAAGTTGTCGGGCTTCCACTTTCATAAACTACGCCGCTTTCATAAATCCAATCTTTGCGAGGAGCTTGCCATACTTTATCTTTTAGGGATGGATCTTCAGCATTTTTTAATATATGAAAAGTTCCTCCATTAACTCCACTTGTGGGTATTTCCACATTGACAAATCCACCAATATGTAAAAATGACCAGTCTAAAAAACTTTTTACATTATCTTCTAGTAAAGATATTCTATTCTTATTTGATATCGATGAGATATTATGAAATGTTGTCATATAATATTTTCTAAATTATTTTGTATTACGGATACTATGGCAGTATCTAGTTTACTAATTGCTCTTGTTGTCCAGTTATTGCTTTCTGTTCCAACAAAATTAGAAGGAACTCTCCAATTACTATTAGATTTTACCATTAATGCTAAACCACTACGAGATTTTGGACTATTAGTATAATTTACACTATAGTTTTGTACTATTGTTTCGTTTCCTTTTAATAGGAGCCATTCTAACCAAGGTAAAGAATATCCTTTTTCATTATCATTCACACTAGCAATATCTGTATATATAATTCCATTAATATCATCGCTTTTAATCATAGTTAGTATAAAACCACCACTAAGACCGTTACCAGTTATTTTAATTGGCGTCTGTGTGACTTCTAGTGTGTTTGTCATAGCGTCTACAACTCTATCGACAGATTCTGGATCGCTTATTCCAAATTCTGCTTTTAGCGTACCAGCTTTTAATGAAGTATATTCTGGTTCATTTATTAAAGCATTTTTAACTAAATTTTTAATATCTTTAGTAATATTTGGCAGTGTTTTATTTATAGCAGTAGAAAGTTGATCCTTTAGATTATCAAGAATTAATTTAATTATTTCACTATTGTTTTCTACTACATCTAATGAAATTTTCATTTTTTCTTCCACAAAGTTAAAATATATCTATTATCACCAAAGCCTAATGGTTCTGGATCGCTGGCTCTCTCATATTTAAAATGGCCAATATTAGTTAAATTATTATCAAATATTATTTCATTAGCATTTTTTATTTTACTCAATAAACTAATATTGCATAAACTTTGAATAGATCCATCTGGAATATTGATAACTTTAGAGTTGATATTTAAAAAATATTTACTATCAAAAATAAAAGCTAAATATATAATTTCACTAGAACTGTTGCTTCTAATTTGTCCTTGTCCAACACAAACAGGACAAATACCACCCTCCGGAAATTCTATTGGACCAGACCCATTATAAACATTGCTTGATAATAATGAAATAGGATCAAAAATACAATTATTACAATATGTTGTAGCTATTTGATTATCATATAAAATTTTACATGGTAAAGATAGTGCATTATTTTCAAGCAGTGCATCTATAGCATTATTAAATAAGCCCTTTAGTTCTGATGAAATTATACCACTAAATGGATTACTCATAATAATTAATAGTTATAGTTGGCGATATACTATCATTAACATTTAATATTGACTTGGTAATAGGTCCTGATTGCGATAATATTTGTTTTGCTATGATAATTTTTTTATCTATATTATCAATACTGACTATATTGAAATTAGAAAAATTAATTATAATATTATTATTACTAGTATTATCTAATAAGGTTATGATCATACTGGTTTTGGTTCTCCAGATAGTCCTGGACCGGCTGGTGCGTATGGTGCTGTACTATCTGTTATGGATAAAATACATAATTGAGCCCAATTATTAGCATCATTATAGTTTGCCCATGCTGTACCGTTTGGCCAGTTTGGTTGATAAATAACTGGAGTATTATTACCTTGTACATAAACATTAACAGCAAAGGTTATAGAGTCCACAGTATATGTTAAATTCATATAAGATACCTTTTTTATTATTAAGAATTAAAAACTATAGCTCCCCAATTATTATTAGAAATAGATCGTTGTGTCCATGTTA